>Ga0209121_10006707_pt1 | contig 10035 bp, 6 predicted proteins | sample Cruoilmetagenom3_FD_187292 | JGI IMG/M metagenome (GOLD analysis project Ga0209121, IMG submission 187292) | Oil polluted marine microbial communities from Coal Oil Point, Santa Barbara, California, USA - Sample 3 (SPAdes) (version 2) | ecosystem: Environmental > Aquatic > Marine > Oil seeps ...
AAGCTAAAATCTAACAGCTAATCGCACAAGTCATATTTTTTGAGGTATATTACCCCTAAAAATGTAAACTACTTTTGGCTTGATATGAAGGATGCCCAAATTTCATTGCCAAAATATAATTCCAACATTCCAATTGGGGCGAAGCCCCTAAGTTCTATCTGTGAATATCTGCGAAAATCTGCGTCCTGTTTAACTTAAGAGGTCTCTCATCTTTTTGGCAAGGCTCTCGGCATCAAGGCCCTGAACGCGATACAGGTCATCCGGCTTGCCTGAAGAACCATAGTGTGTCACTCCCAGAGTGAGGAGCTGCTGAAGTACGCCTGCCGCTATAAGTTCCTGCGCCACTGCGGCCCCCAGACCTGTGCAGACTACATGGTCTTCAACCGTTATGAGGGGCCCTTTCTTAGCTGCCTCAAGTATTGATTCTTTGTCTATGGGCTTGAGAGAGGCCATGTTGAGCACACCTGTCGACAGGCCCTCTGAGTCAAGAATTGACCATGCTTCAAGAACATGGGATGTGGCTGGGCCATAGGTAAGAAAAGTGGCTTTATCCCCCTTTCTTAACCAGTCTGCCCGCCCGGGCCGAAACACATAGTCTGCATCGAAAAACGGTCTCCCATCCCCTGTGGTAATAATTGACAACTTGGACCTTCCCATACCCACAAAGACATTGCCCGGATTGGTGGCCATATAACGGATTATCCTGTCAGTTTGATTTGGATCTGCCGGCATGAATATGGAGAAGCCAAAGAGGTTGTTGAAAAGTCCCACATAGTCAAGACTCTGATGAGTCGGGCCATCTTCTCCCACGTCCAGTCCTACGTGAGTAGACACAATTTTGAGGTGGGTTTCGTTGAGGTCATTTAAACGGTGCTGGTTGTAAGTCTCTGCCGCGGTAAAGACCCCAAAGGTGCTGAAGAAAGTGACTAATCCCTCCCTGCTCACTGCTCCGGCGCAGGTAGCTGTGTGGTGCTCCTGTATGCCTGCCTCTATGAAGGCGGTGGGGGAAACATTGTGAAACCCCTGCATTTTTACTGATCCTTCCAGATCACAGCTAAATCCTACGATCTTTGGGGCAGGATCCTGAACATTGTTCCTTTGAGCCAGATCCTTCAGTGCTGCGCCGTATGCAGAGCGGCAGTCTGTTTTGGTCTCAACGCCGTAAACAATGGGTTTTCCAGGGTCAATAGATGGGAGGTCTGCCTCCGGTATTTTGCATGGGCCCTTTATTTTGTGTTCAGCCCTGTTTTTTGACCACAGCTCAAGTAGGTCCTGATCTTGTCCCAGTTCTCTCAAAGCCGCCTTGGCATCATCTTTTGGCAGCGGAGACCCATGATACTTTGCCTTGTCTTCCATAAAAGAGATGCCTTTTCCCATGACAGTACGCATGACCATAACCGTGGGACGGCTGGGCGCAAGGCAGTCATGTACCCATGCCCTTTTCAGTGCCTGGAATATGGTCTGGAAATCATGGCCGTCCGGTACATACAATACATTCCAGCCTGCGGCAGCATATTCATCCCTTACATGGACCGGCATGACATCTTCAGTGGAACCTCCAATCTGGAGGTAATTCCTGTCGACTATACCGATCAGATTTCCTTGCCCGAATTTTGTTGCAAAACGTCTGGCTTCAGCTATCTGTCCCTTCTGCTGTTCCCCGTCGCCCATGAGGACGATTGTTTTGCCCGGCCGACCAAGGAGATTTTGGGCAAGACATATGCCTGTACCTACTGAAAGTCCCTGGCCAAGATTTCCGGTATTCCACTCAATTCCCGGCATGGTTTGTTCTACGTGGCCGGCACAGGGTGAACCGGCACGACGAAACTCGGCAAGGAAATCTTCCTCTGAGAAATAACCAAATTCAGCGAGTACGCTGTATACGCACGGAGAGATATGTCCGATGCTCACCACTACACGGTCACGGTCCGGCCAGCGGGGTTCTGCCGGACGATGTTTGATTATGCTGTAAAGCACAAGCATGGTGTGCAGGGAAGAAAGAGAGCCACCCGGATGACCGCTTTTTGCAAGGGTAGTGGAAAGGATAATGCGCGTAGCACATCTGTTCCACATGGTCTGTAGCTCAGAGATCTGTTCCTGTGTAAGTTCGTTTTGTTTTTCTATATCTATGTAAAACATAGGCCACTTCAAGGTTCAGGGTTTATTTTTTATCCTTTTTGCTCTTGGATTTTACCTCGTTATCATAGGCTTTTATGACCTCGTTCGTGATATCGATATTAGAGGTATTAAAATATACACCAGGCATGTTTTTTTCCAGAATGAGTGTGTATCCACCTTCCTCACCAATACGGGTCACAACCTTTTCAAGTTCCTTGAGCACTGGCTCCATACTTTTGGATTCTGCCTGGCGCATTTCAAACTGGGCATCGTCGCTTTGATCTTTAAAATCCCGAAGAGCCTTCTTATATTCGCGTTCTTTTTCTGCCTTGGCATCCTCATTCATCAAAGGGCCTTTTTTTCCAAAGTCGTCCTTAAAGGCCTTCAACTCATCTTGTTTAGCCTTAAGTTTTTTCTGTAGGCCTTCAAATTTTTTATTGAGTTTCTCCATGGCCTGTTGGCCGGCTACGGATTTTCGTACCACTTTTTGCATATTGATAACAGCTATCTTTGTCTGCGATGTCTCTCCAGCAGTTACACTACAGCACAGGACCGCGGTCCACAGAAAAATCAGCAGCACAGGTATTAAGCTTGGGCGACCTTTCATAGGGCAATCACTACCTCCTGAGCCTTTTCATAACTTCCATGTCCTGTCATAATGGCTCTGTACGCTTTGCCATTGAACAAGATTAAGAATTTTTTCAAAAGGCACTTTTGCAAAATAATGACCACGGCGTCGCCATGCAGCGCGTGGTCAAAGTTTCCCGGGATATCAAAAGCTTTTAGACTACTTAGACTACTTTATGATAACAAAGTCATCTCTACGGTTTTTTGCCCATGCTTCTTCGTTTTGCCCTGGATCCAGAGGCCGTTCCTCACCAAAGCTCACAGTTCCTATACGATCCGGGTTTACACCCAGATTGACAAGATATGCCTGGGCGCCTTTTGCCCTTCTTTCCCCAAGAGCCAGGTTATACTCATTGGTACCGCGTTCATCACAGTTACCCTGGATTTCGATCATGGCCTCAGGATGATCAAGCAGGAACAGAGCATTCTGTTCCATTATGGGCTTCATGTCATCACGGATGTGGAAACGATCAAAGTCAAAGTATACGGGGTGCATGGGGGCGCTGGTTCTTCCCTCAGAAATAGTCTCTCCAAAGCCGGCAGCAGCGCCCATAGCTTCGCCCGGGATTTCCGTCTCACCTATACCAACTTCAGCAATACCGGGCATTCCTTCAGGCCCTATGGTCGATTCCCCAATCTGCTCAGTGACAAGCACTTCTTCTCCGCCTCTTACTGGTTTTTTGCCACATCCGGCAAAAAATCCCAGGCTCAATATAGAGATCAATGCCAGCAAACAAATTTTTACTCCCATATTTTCCCAATACATAGATGCCTCCCGCAAAATGGTTTTTAGTCGTACCATGCAACTACAATAGAATTACACTTAAAATCCACAAATTATGCTCCACTTTAGCAGAGGAGAAACAAAATTCAACCTGTTTTATTGGCATCCTTCATTTTGTAGTTTATACTTTTTCAACATAGACGGATGCCAGCAGTTTTATCCAAAAGCTAAACGCTAATGGCTAACAGCTAATCGCTCAACTTAGGTTCAAGGAAGATAGGCCAACTTGGTGCCACTGATATATGATTTAATACCGTTTACGATCCCCTCGGCCACGCGGTCCAGATAGCGGTTACTTTTGAGGCGCTCTTCCTCTTTCCTATTACTGATAAACGATACTTCAACAAGAACAGAAGGCATCCTTGCACCTATCAGGACAAAGAATGGGGCCTGCTTGACTCCTTTGCTTTTTACATTGCTATATTTTTTTCTGAGGTTCTTTACAACTTCCCTCTGCACATAACTTGCAAGGCGTGAGGACTCATCGACCTTAGCGTTTTTCATTATGTCGTTGAGGATGTTCTTGAGATCCCCTATGCTTTTAGTAGATGTAGCATTTTCTCTGGCTGCCACCCTCATGGCCTCTTTATCCAGGGCAAAGTTTAAAAAGTAGGTCTCAACTCCCCTGGCTCTCCTGCTGGGAGCTGCATTTGCGTGAATAGATACAAAGAGATCGGCCTTTTTGGCGTTGGCAATGGCAGTCCTTTGTGTAAGTGGCAGAAACCGATCTTTCTTTCTGGTCAGGATAACCTGGCAGCCAAGGTCTTTTTTAAGTCGCGAAGCCACTTTTTTCGAAATCTTGAGCACAACGTCTTTTTCCCTCAGGCCGGTAGGCCCGATAGCCCCCGGATCCTTTCCGCCATGGCCGGCATCTATCACCACTCGTTTTACGCAGAGGCCTAACTGTTGTGCGAGAGAAAGGTCATCACCTTTTAATTGGCCCCTGGTCTTTTTATATACTTTTGAGGACCGGGGAGGACAGGAAGGCCTCTGGAAGTAGTTCTCTCCAAAGGCGTCCACCACCACCCTGAAGGGGTCCTCAAGGTAAAACATTTTGGTCTTATGGGTCTTCCTGAGGTCGAGTACCACGCGGACTGTACTATGGTTGAACTGGGCTACTCTCACTCCTTTGAGTAGCCCGTCCTGTATAGAGATGTTGTCTTTGAGTTTTTCCCCTATACTGGCCGGCTTAAGGTCTAAATAAACACGTTCAGGAAGATGCTTGGCCTTATTGGCAGGAAGATATCCTTTCTTAAAGGATACAGGGCCTGCCGTGTCAATTACTATCCTGGTGTAGTCTGAAGCGGACCAGTGCCTCACCTCCCGCACAGTGACAGGTTTTGCACCTGGAGCAATCCTCGGGCTGGAGAGGCCGGCGGACCCTTTTTCCTTCTCATAACGTGTTGTCTGCTTTAAAGATTTTGTTTTCTGCCGTTGCTTAGGACCTAAGGTTTTCAGCTTGTTTCTGGCAATCCCGGCCTTGTCTCTTTTAGGGTATTCCTTAACTATCTTTTCCCAGGCCTCTCGGGCCTTTCTACTATTTCCGGTACGCCTGTAAAGGTTGCCAAGGCCGTAGAGGGCGTCATCTGCCAGGCGGCTTTTAGGGAATCTCTCTACCAGGACCTGATATCGCTCAATGGCCTCCCTGATGTCCTTCCCGGCTCCTGAATATCCATATAATTCACTGTAGCAACGGGCCATCATGAAGAGGGCCTTTGGGGCAACCTTCTTGTCATTGGGATAGGTGAGATAGACTTTCCTGAACTTCTTGATTACACGGACCCATGCCGTCCTGTGAATGCGGAGCCGGGAATTCCCGGCAAGGCGATCGTGTTCGGATTTGGCCTGACGATAGGTGTGTTCAGCCCTGCTGGACTTTGCGTGGGCAGAGTCCAGGGCAATTAGCAAAAATGTCCCTGATAGGAAAACAATGATAAACAGGGATAGAAAAAACCGTAGCCGGACGCAGTTATGCTCAGATAACAACAGGCTCATGGTTTTAAGAATCCGCACTTTTTTGTGTTTATCTGTGGTTTCATGTTGTCTTTTTGCTTTTTTCTGCCATGGATTTGAGTTCTGCTAAGTAGTTAATGGCTTCAAGAGGTGTCATATTATTAATATCGGCGGAGAGTACCTTTTCTCTGAGCTCAGCTCCCTGATCAATTACAAGTGGTAGTGGCATCTGAGCAAGATGCTGCTTAGGCCTCCTTTTCTCTACAAGACCGGCAAGAATTTCCTTTTTGTCCTTAGAGGTCTTCTTTTCAATACTTTTCAGGATCTCCTTGGCCTTTTTGATTACTGACTCAGGCACACCGGCCAAGGCAGCAACCTGAATTCCGTAACTGCGACTGGTGAACCCATCCACCAGCCGTCGCAAAAAGACTATCTGATCCTCCCACTCTTTAACAGCTATATGCATGTTGCGCACCCTGTCGTGCTTTTTTGCCAGGTCTGTCAGTTCATGATAATGGGTGGCAAAGAGAGTTTTTACCCCCTTTTTGTCTTTGTACAATAAATTTTCCGCCACTGCCCATGCGATGGCAAGGCCATCGTAGGTGCTTGTCCCCCGGCCTATCTCGTCCATGATTACAAGGCTCCGGCTCGTGGCGTTATGCAGGATATTTGCCGTCTCATTCATTTCCACCATGAACGTACTCTGGCCCCGGGTCAAGTAGTCTGTAGCACCTACCCTAGTGAATATCCGGTCCACCACACCTATCTGCGCCTCCTCCGCCGGGACAAAGCTACCCATCTGGGCCATTAAGACAATAAGGGCGGTCTGCCTGAGGACCGTGGATTTACCAGCCATGTTCGGCCCGGTTATAATCAGGAGCTGGGAATTGCGGTGGTTCAGCTCTACGTCGTTTGGAACAAAACCTTCCTTCAGGGTATATTCTATAACTGGATGTCTGCCTTGGCTTATAGATATTCTCCTGTCGTGATCCAGCTTGGGCCTCACGTAATTATAGCGTTCAGCTGCCTCTGCAAGGGAAGACAGGCAGTCTATCCTTGCCAGCGCAGCAGCAGTCTTTTGTAAGCGAGATCCTGCTTCAGCTACTTGAAGCCGGATCTCCAGGAACAGCTCGAATTCAAGGGCCAGCCTCTGGTCCTGGGCAGTGAGGATCTTCGACTCTATCTCCTTTAGTTCCGGAGTAATATAGCGTTCTGCCGCCACAAGGGTCTGCTTCCTGATGTAATCATCAGGGATAGTGTCGGCCCGGGCCTTTGAAATCTCAAGGTAATAACCAAAGACCTTGTTAAATCCGACCTTGAGAGATGGGATGCTGGTCCTCTCCCGTTCTCTGGCTTCCAACCCGGCGATAAAAGACCTGCCATCTCTCTGAATGTGAATAAGTTCATCAAGTTCTTTGTTGAATCCTTCCTTGATGAGCCTGCCCTCTCTGAGAAGTACCGGGCAGTCATCTCTTATGGAACGGTTTATGATATCTGCTATGTCCTGCAAAGGATCCAAGGCCATGTAAATTTCAGTCAAATCCCCTTTTTTGTCTTTTTCTAAAGAAGGAATTTGCAAAAGACTCTCAAGAGCTTTTTTTATCCCTGGTATTCGAGTAATAGATTGCTTGAGGGCCAGGAGGTCTCTCCCATTTGCAGTGCCAAGGACTGTCCTGGCCACGAGTCGCTCAATGTCATAAACCCGGCGCATCTGCTTTCTTAAATTCTCTCGAACCGAAGGATTTTTCTTGAGTATTTCCACGGCAGACAGCCTGCCTTGTATTTCAGCAATATCTCTTGAGGGATACAGAATCCACTTCTTGAGAAGACGCCCTCCCATGGGAGTTACAGTAAGGTCCAGAACGTCCAGCAGAGTACCTTGGCGGCCACGGTCCAAAGAGTTTGACAGCAGCTCCAGGTTCTGTTTTGTGGCCTCATCTATGATGAGGTGATCGCTCAGGCGATAAGGTTTTAGATGGTTTATATGAGATGCCTCGCCCCTTTGGGTCTCAGAAGCGTACGATAGAAGCGCCCCTGCCGCCCCGATGCCGGAACTAAGCCCTGCCAGCCCGAAACCATCCAGGGAAAGGGTCCTGAAATGCTCCCGAAGGTCTGCTTTAGCCCTGTCATACTGCCACCATACGTCCGGCCTGAAACTCAGAAAGGTCCCCGGGATGGCCTGTTTCACCCGGACAACAAGTTGTCCTTCCTGCCGGCTCTCCGGCAAGAGGACTTCCGCAGGCTCCAGACGGAAGAGTTCTGTAAGGGCCTCTTCCTCCCTGAAAAGTTCGGTCACCCTGAATTCTCCTGTTGAGATGTCAAGACAGGAAAGTCCCCACGGGTCTTTGGTGCTTCCGGGATTTATAGAAATCAGGAAGTTGTTGGTTTTGGCTCCTATGCTCCCTTCTGTGGTAATAAGTCCGGGAGTCATCACCCGAACCACTTCTCTTTTGACTAACCCTTTGGCCTTTTTGGGGTCTTCTACCTGCTCACATATTGCTACCCGGTGTCCGGACTGCACAAGCCTGGTCAGATAGTTCTCAGCCGCATGTACCGGGACACCACACATTGGAATCCTTTCTTCTTTGTGTTTATTTCTGGATGTAAGTGTGATTTCCAAAATCCGGGAGGCTATCTTGGCATCATCCAGGAACATTTCGTAAAAATCTCCCATGCGAAAAAATAAAATTGCGTCAGGATACTGGGATTTAATGCCCTTGTATTGTTCCAACATAGGTGTAATGTTTTTCGTTTTATCTTTTATGTTCTGATTCTGTGCCATTACGTGAGCATAGCCCTTTGTTACTTTTTATGTTATTTCCTTATTCAAGATTAGGAAAGGGGGTTTTTTATAGGTGGAAGCATCTCATAAGAAGGCATCTGACCACAGATCTAAGCTCAAAGGTATTCTGGACTCCTTCAAACCGGATTTTGAAAAAATTGAGCAGGTGTTGAACAGGCATTTTGCTTCTCATATACCCTTTGTAAACGAGGTAAGCCAGTACATCCTTTTTGCAGGAGGAAAACGTCTAAGACCATTACTTACCGTATGCGCGGCAAGATTATGCGGAAGAGACGATGATGCCGTGTTCGACCTTTCAGCAGTCCCGGAGTACCTTCATGCTGCCAGTCTTCTCCACGATGACGTAGTAGATGGAGGCGTGATGCGTCGCGGCAAGTCTCCTGCCTATAAAATCTGGGGGAATAAGGCCGCGGTCCTGGTTGGGGATTTCCTCTATGCCAGGGCTATTGAGCTTGCCAGCCGGTTCGGGGATGCCCGCATAGCAAAAGCCATTGCAGAGACAGTTGCCCTGATGTCTGAAGGTGAGATTATACAGCTTTTACAGGCAAAGACCCCGAGTTTTGACGAAAAGACCTATTTAGAAATCATTAACAGAAAGACGGCGTCACTAATTTCATCATCATGTAAAATCGGGGCACTCCTTGCCGGTGCTGGAAAGTCCGAGGTGCAGGCCCTCAGCGACTATGGCCTCTATCTGGGCCAGGCATTTCAGATGATTGACGACATCCTTGATTATACTGCAGATGCCGGTGAGTTGGGAAAGGCCATTGGGACAGACCTTGCGGAGGGAAAAATTACACTGCCCCTTGTTGTGGCCATTAAGAAGGCATCTTCCAGAGAAAAAGAGATGTTGTTACAGGTGCTCAGTGGTGGCAATCCCTCAGAGAAGGAACTTGTGTGGGTGAAGGATTTGCTGTCCAATACCGGGGGATTAGATTATACACGTAGTCGGGCAAAAGTCTTGGTTGGCATGGCCTGTGAAAGTTTAGAGACTTTTACTCCATTGGAGACAAAGGACTTGCTCCATGGCCTTGCATGGTTTGTTTTAGAGCGTCATAAGTGAGGTTAAGACAGTGCTGAAATCGACTGGGATTTTTTCCAAGAGTGCTTTAAAGGGCTTTATTCTCGCAGGAGGGGCAGGTGCTCTGGCTGCAGGCGCATATGAGATCTTTTGTCCCAGAGCCACCTTGTGGGGCAGGGTATTAACCCATGGTTCCAGAAATGTACCCGCAATAAGTCTCGTGTTCGACCGGAGTCCAAATACGTTAACAGAGCCCATTTGCAAACGATTGCATGAGCTTGAGATTCCAGCCACATTTTTCATAGAAGGGAAAAGAGCCAGGAGTAATCCCAGGGCCATGCGCTCCCTGCAGTCCTTTGAGATAGGGATTCATGGAGAGACTTACAGATCGCTTATTTTTCAAAATAAAATAGAATTAAGGCACATGCTCAAGCCCTGTCTGACACTTGCAGGCGACATCCAGGGAAGGGACGCCTGCTTTCTTATGCCGCCTTATGGATGGAAGGACCTTCGACTGGTAAGAATGGCAAGAGATCTGGGTCTTTTCGTGGTCAATCCATCCCTTAAGCTCAGGTGGCGCGAGGGAGTCCTTTTAAATACTTCAGTTGAGCGTATTCTGACACATGTGGGTCCTGGTGACATAATTCTTGTGAAAAATGATCCTTTAAGATCGCCTCCTGAGCCCCTTTTTATTGAACTGCTCACATTGCTGGTTATTGGGCTCAAAGA
>Ga0209121_10006708_pt1 | contig 10034 bp, 9 predicted proteins | sample Cruoilmetagenom3_FD_187292 | JGI IMG/M metagenome (GOLD analysis project Ga0209121, IMG submission 187292) | Oil polluted marine microbial communities from Coal Oil Point, Santa Barbara, California, USA - Sample 3 (SPAdes) (version 2) | ecosystem: Environmental > Aquatic > Marine > Oil seeps ...
CGCCCTTCAATCTCTCCAACGTATCTCGATGTAGCCAATAATCGCAAATCTGAGGGGGCACCCCCAAATGAGCGGGTGGCTGAAGCATCACTCCGAGCAGATAACCCGCGGAAATAATACTTGATTTGTGGCGGGCTTGACTGGTATGGTGTCGCTGGAAATCCTCACTGTTCTCTTCTATGGATCTTTTTTCAGGATATCCAATATTATCCGGCGAACTTTTGATGGGGCATCTAAAGTAAGGTTAAACGTTGTCCCATGCCCACCTGCAGCAATCCATGTTTTGCACACTGTGTCCATTTGGGGTTGAATAATATCCCTATGATATGCAAACAACGCTCTATCTATTTGGCGCAGCGTGTCATTAGTTTTCCTTGCAATCTCAAGTATTACCGAACGAAACGGATCGTATATTTGATGCTCTTGCCGGTTTGGAGACCTAATCTTACAAGCAAGATATACTGTCTCAGCAGTTCTTATATCAATGATTGGAAACCTATCGGGGAAAATAAAATGCAATATAGTTGACGCTATCGGTACCCCGAAGCCACGCGCTTTACCATGAATGTTGTCAAGTACACCCGACGCGACTGGCAATTTCTTGCTGAGTTCACTCTTATCCCATATTAGGATGAAAAGTTTGTGGTGATCGCGAACGGAGTCGGTGATAATTAACCTGAAGCGAGGTATGTAGATAACTTCATATTGCCCCCAATTAATCTTTGCCTTTACCCGCTCTCGGTTATCTTTCCATTTTAGGATACGGTTCAAGGTATCTTCGCAAATTGTGTTTGCCTTGGCAATATCCCTTTGGACTGCCTTAATAATTTCCTGGTATTCTTGCTCGTCGTCATCGCTACCTTGACATTGACAATGCTTACATTCCCATTCCATTACGAAATCCCTGTTAAAGACTGGTAGCTCCATTCCCTTTACCTCCTGTCTATTTTGGGAAACGATACCTGATTTGTAGTAGGCCTGATTGGTATGGTGTCCCTAGAATTCGCGAGTAACACAAAAGTTATAGGAGAGGCTAAACCATTTTCATCTGTCCAAGCCAGTATGGCAGCTTGATAGTAACTCCCTCTATCGTGGTATTGATAGGGAAATCATTCTCGTCCCACGTCAACAGCTCATCCGCTCTTGCTTTAACAGCGCTCCCTAGGTGAACGGCGTCAGGAGGACGTAGTCCATGGTTTCTAGCAAGTTTTCTTGCAAGCTCTGCTACTTCTCTATCCAGTATTACTAGTTTGATGTACTCATGTTTGAAGAAGTCATCAATCTTCTTCTCTTCAGCGGGTGTTAAAAGAGGTCTATTACGGGCTTTAATCACCTCCGCTAGTGTAAACGTTGACGTGAAAATCGGCCACCTATCAGCGGAAGCATCATCTAAGATATGCTGAGCTATTTCGCCCCTATCTATCGTATTTATGACCTCCCCTTTAATAAGAGCGATGAAGACACTACTTTCCAAATACGGCCGCTGATAGATTGCTTGGCTAATCATTCACGAAGACTCCGCATGTATTCTTCGGTTCTTTTATCGCCTGTAAAATCAGGTGCCATGCCACGCAGGTCTTTTGGATATGGCAGCTCCTCTTCTTTAGGAAGAATCATTAGCTTTTGGAGATCTACACGCACTGGTTCATGCCTGTAGTTGAAATAGACTGCGCCAGAGATAACAACACGCCTTCCCAGAGCTTCTTTGACTAAATCAAGTAGTTCAGGTTCAAACTTGCATCTGATGGAACGTTGAGTTACGGCGTGGTAGACCGTGAACCTCGGCACCTTGTGTATAGAAATCATCTCTAGTCTGCCTTCCACAGAGCCAATGTCCTGGAATCTAACGTTAATTAGCTGGCCAAGGTCTGGCACGACATCCGGACTAATCGTAGCTTTGACTTGCCGTTCTATGTCGTGAATTATCACTGCTTTAGCTCCATCCTTACGCAATCTCCTTGCTAGTTCCTGTGCTTTTCTCAAATCATAATCTGAGAAGTAAGGTGGGGTAGTTCGTTCTCGCTGGATGTGTGCCAAACCATCCACAAAAGTTTCTGTTACCTTAGAGCTGTAATCAATATCCGGGAACTTGGACTTGGACTCAATAGCGATCACCAAACTGCCAAAGGAAACATCAGCGATGAACCACTCCAAGCTTCCTTGTGGAATAGAGGAGACTGCTTTATCAAGTTCAGCTAAAATATCGAAGGTGTTACGAACAACCACTGCAAAGGTTTCGAAGGAAATTTTCCCCCGTTCACCTTCTATGCCCATCTGGAGTCGTTTAGACATTCCGACCTCCAGCAGGCCTTACGTGAAAGTAAGTCATACTCAACATTGTCAAGACCTCTCGCTCGGATTTTAACCTCTTAAGTTAAGCTCGTCAACTACCTGTCCTCGTTCACCACCATGGTTTGACGTCCAAGACAATTCCTAGTACCCGCCCATCAAACGTGTGGTATTCTGGGGACGTAATACCTAGTTTGTAGTAGGCCTAATTGGTATGGTGTCCCTAGAATTCTGATGAGTGGACAGACGATGCTCACGGCGCACTGCACCCGCCCTTTGCCGCTGAACACTACGCTAGAACACGAAATCGAACCTGTCTGTCCGCTTGCACAATAGTCAGAAAAGTGCAGCCGCCTAGCATACAACCCAAAAGGACCGAGGTCTTAGTGGAATATTATATTACATTATCTATCAATACCCTACAATATATAATGATATTATTGACAATATATCATAACCTTGCTAAAATTATTCGTATTGGGAGTACAAGTTATGGCTTCCGGCGTATATCTTAACTTAAAAGAAGCTGCCAGATACCTGGGTGTTAGTGACATAAAAATCCGGCGTCTTGTCAACAAGGGCCTACTAAAAGTCTCTCTCGATCCGCTTGATGACCGTAAGCGCCTGGTTAAAAAGAGTGAATTAGATACTCTGAAAACGCCGCGTCCGGTTGAGAATGTTAAACGAAAAGATTGAGGAACCCTGCCCAAAGAAAAGTAGTCGTATCGAAACAGTGCTTACAGCGAGTCATATGATTAATATGGCTAGAGTTGATATATGGAAGATTTGCTAAAGCCATGCAATAATCAATCTGATGGTCACACAATCAGTTCGGTATTAATGCCCGATAGCTTGAAAGAGGCTATTGCCTCGAACAGGCCGGTTCATGGTTTAACTCATAATTTCTATCGCTATCCTGCTAGATTCAATTCGGAATTCGTTCGTCAAGCTATACTGAACTTCACGAAGCCGTACGATTGTGTTCTTGACCCATTTGTCGGTGGCGGAACTACAATCGTTGAAGCAGTAGCACTGGGGCGTCGTGCTATCGGAATAGATCTAAATTCTTTAGCTTACTTCACATCTCAAGTTAAAACTACACCATTAAGTTCGAATGATATTGAGTCTATTCTACGATGGGTTGATGATGTATTGAAGCCACAAAGAGTAACTTCATTAATGAACATCATTACGAGGCAAAGTACATTATTAAATATGCCGTCCGATATTGCAGAATTTCTTACTAGGGCAAGCAATTTAGCTTCAGGTTTACGGTTCCCTCGTCAACAGAGGTTTGCTCGATGCGTAGTCATTAGAACTGGACAGTTAGCCTTGGATTGTAAATACAAGATACCAGGTCTGGACGAAGTAAAAATGACTTTTAGTCGATTAGTAACGTCGATGATAGATGGGCTTGATGAATTTGTGAAAATGGCAAAGTCGAGTAATATTCCTAAGAACAAAGTGACCTCAATGCGCCAACTTTATCTCGGATCCACAGCGGGTTCAGTTGTTGATAAAATCCTATCATCTATTTTCCCAAAGCCAACTCTGGTGTTGACTTCTCCACCATATCCGCAAATCCATGTTTTATATAACAAATGGCAGATACTCGGACGGCGTGAAACTTCAGCTCACTATTGGTTTGCTACATTGAAAGATGGATATTCACCATCGTTCTATACGATGGGGCCTCGTTCGAGAACAGGGCAAGAGAAGTATTTTCAAAACTTATTTCAGGCCTTTTCAAACTTAAAGAGGTTGGTGACTCCTAAGACTATCTTAGTTCAGCTAGTGGCTTTTCCAGATGAAGAATCCGTAAGAAGAAGATACCTTCTGACGATGACTCAGGCAGGATTTGAGCCAATCGATATTAGCGAGTCAGAAACTTCTAATATTACCACCAGGACAGTGCCAAATCGGAAATGGTATGCTTATCTACATGATAGACAATTCTCAAGCCATGAGGTTCTAATGATTCACCGCCCAACAATCTGATTAATTAACTGAGAAAAGCTTTAAATCCCCGCTTTAACAGAGATTTTCCCTAGTTGAATTATAATGGGAATGATTGTTACAGCTGATCCTCTGCAGGCCGCAGCTATCTCATCTTTTACTGTTTGAGGCGGCCACTCAGTTTCTTCTTTCTGGGCTATTTCTCCCTCCGTTTCTTCTGCAGATTCACGCCTTATGTGTAATATCCCTAACGCCAACAAGCTTAGTCCATACTTGAAATAGTACTCGATGAGAGTTTTTTCGGTGCTTTTGCGACGGGCTATCTCATTTTTTAAATATATGTTATCCATATTGACAAAAAAGTCTAACTGTTCTTCTTCTCCTCTTTTGATTGCTAAGGCAGAAGTCTCGTCGAACCCATGTTTAGCCCATTGATCTTGTCGTACCTCTTTCACATTGGGGATACCCGTCAGTTGTGATCCCTTTGGTTTTGGGGTACCACCAGGTGGATAAGGTGGCGCATCAGCCTCAATCACCATCACGAATTGCGCTTGAAATGGGTTTACGCGTGATGGGTCTGAAACTTCAATCTGGATAGAATAATGATCACCTGGATTTGCCCCAACTGGTGGTGCGAACCTAACATTAGCTTTAGCATTCCACAAATGAACACTCGAGAGAGGTGCAACTACCCCCTTCACCATGAAATGACCGCGTTCTGAAATCCGAGAGAAATAGTCATTGGAGGCATCAGTTTCAAACTCGACACGGCAGGTATGATTTCTTGGACATAGCTTTGTTAATCCCTCTTTTGGTTCATGTGCTAGTTTAAAGAATGTGGGGAATTTTAATCCCTCATATGGTATCTGCTCCGGAACTATTCCGGTAGGTAATTTCAGTTTTTTCCCAGCGCCAAATAATGCGCCAAGAGTTGGGTCACCTTTTACAAGCTCTTGAAATATCTCCGATGTGTGTTCATCACTTATTGCCGCCGCCGTAAGGTTTTGTCTGCGTAAGGCATTAAGCTGGCGCAATCCGGGGTGGTCTTTTAGATATTCTCCGATTGCAGACTCTATAGCCCGTCGTTCTTCACATTGCCGCATTCGATCTCTAGACCCCATAAATAAGTCTTCGCGCACCGTCGTAGGTAAGGCCGAACAGTCTATGACCACTATCATGCTGTCAGCAACATAGTCTAGGTTCGATCTTCTCGAAATGAAATCCTTTCCCAGGTCGCTATGCATTTGACCATTAACATTAAAAAATATTCCCGTAGGATATTTATCATTATTGATGGTATCTTTCAAAACAATTAGTCTTAGTTCAAGGTGGCCTACTCCAGGCACATCAAGCGGACTCCCAGTATCAAATCCGTTCTCAATATCCTCTGGATTATCTGCAATAACTGTCAACATGCCTGACATTGTAGTATCATAGGAGTGGGCTCTGTACCCTTGTCTCCGCTCTGAAATGCGAACTGGAATGGCAGGATTTTGAAGATGTCGTTCAAGAGCCCATCTAAGGTCCAATGTTGCGATAGACTTAATTCTTCCAGGAAATTTGTAATTCCAAAGCTTTATGCAGGTTCCAGCTTGCATCGCCTGTTGATGAGCATGGGGATATTTGCCAGGAAGCAATTCCAAAGCATCATTACTGAAAAAGGGAATCATGCTATTCGGAGCGAGAAAGACATAACTAGATTGAGGCTGGTCTACATTTGGTTCCAATCGCCTAGTTAATGTAAATCCCCATTTATCAGCTAATGGAGAGCTAGTCTGGCTAATCCATGGCTGACGCTTAGATACAATTAGCTGAAAGCTATTCTTTCCAGAGAATTGCAGAACTCCTGTACCACCCATATTGTATTTACCTTGTACAAAAGGTATACGTGTCTTGTTGTCTCTAAGTAAAGAAAGAAATGTTGATTCGAATCTATCAGGACTTTGTCCTTCACCCTGGTCGATTAATACATAGTTTGGGTTTTCCTTTGTTCCTGTAGCGACTAAAACAATCATTTCAGCTAGCTTTGTCCGTTGAGAAGGGCTTAAGTTTTCAATACGACCATCTTTGACTTGAAAAAACTGCTCAATGGCGTTCTGCATTGTTTTAGGAGTCTTCATACCTGTCGGGTCAATACCTGCCCTGAAACACTCCCCGGTAAGTACCGCATCAATTGAATTAACTACTTTTTCGACTAGTGCAGCGACGGGGGAACTCTGCTGATTACCAACTATACCTCTATTATTTTGGACGTTACCATATGGCTTCCAACTGTTGACATCTTCCCAGAAGCCCCATTTCTTCAGCACATCAACTACTTCATCCTCAGTTTCTGAAGACAATAGTTCAAAACATAGTTTCTTAGCCGTAGATTCTTCCATAGTTGCCATAATCATTCCTCGTTACTCAGAAAGAGATGATTTTAGTAGGGCTACTATGAATCCGCAGAGCTTTTTCTTTCGCCAAGATTGTGCCATACAGCTCCAAAACAATTATCTTGAATGAATTTATGAACCTCATTCTTTGACTGAAGTTTGAATAGCTGTATATCTGCTCACTATTAAGTTGAATCATCTTGCCCACGCTTTGCTACTACTCAAATTACCCTGACCATTATTTGACGAATTGGTTATCACAAAAGACCCTTCCAAGTGGCCCGGATAATCGCGTGTGCCAGCATAGACTTGAAATCATCCTTATGAACTATTACTGCCATACCTGTGCTGGCTCTAGGTCCTTGTATGATTGAATTGTATCTTTCGACTCTAAAGTCTCTATATTCATCGGGGATTCTCTGACTTGTAAGTTGCTTTCCGTTCTTTAGTCTGATAATTCCTGCCAATAGCCCGTCATTCTCATGACCATTACTACCAGCAAATTCAACTATCGCTCTATTTCCAAGCCAGATCGTAACTCTACGGCGTACTTGTCCAGCTGACTTACGATTCCCAAAGCCAACTTTAAAGATATACTCTTGGTCATTTACCTGCTTCGTAGCTTCATAGCCTTTATCATAGTGTTCCGGACTGCTACCTCCACCCTTCTTCGGCCAACTAAAGTCAAAAGGACCAATCTCGCTAATATTCATTTCTCCATCTTGTACGGGATTTTTTACCGACAGTTGTCGAGAACCAGCTGAGTCGATGCCTATTCTTTCTCTCCTGATGTAATTTAAGATATCTTCTTCAGAGCAGCGCCATTCTTCGCCAACTTTAAAACCATGAAGACTGCCCATCTCTAGCTCACGTAGTACTATATCTTTATCGATTTTAAGATAGCCCGACATTTCCTTTGGCGTTAAAATAAGTGGTAATGTACTATTTTCCATGGTTAACCTCCTAACGTGTCAGTTATACATTAGCACAAGACTAATAATTTGTCAAGTGGTAAACGTTGTACATGTTATAGTGAAAACTACGATAGTTTCAGATTTCTATACTTGCTTATTATCAAGAATTAGAGACTAGGACGTTCAAAGGTTGACAAGGCCAGTAAAAAACTACACAATATTATCAAATAGTAAGAATTATCTGTTCTTCAAATACTATGACTCCCAAAACCGCAGTTTCGCGGCATAATTGGATTTGGAAGTTAGCCAAGATTGCACAATAGGCCATATTGTTACCTGATGTTCTCGATTACCTAGAAAAGCAGGCGCTAGCTACCTCTGGGGCTCGATAATCACTTTTAGAGAGTCCTGAGCCTGAGCGACAAGCTGGAACCCCAGGCCTGTTTCCGCCAGCCCCAACCGAGATTGCGGAGCCTGTTCCGAGCGTAAGTGAGGAATACTGAGGCACAAGCTCAAAAATCGTCGAGTCAGCCAACAACCCCCGAACCTGCGTTCATGTGGGTGAGGGCAAAGTCCTTTTAGAAACCAGGTCGGACCTGGAAATACCGTTGAGGTCATCCATGGATTTCTGTCCCTCGCGTATCGCCTCTTCGATCGCCGTTTTAAGAGTCACGACCTCGTCATGGAGGCGTTTTACTTCCATCTCCAACTTCTTACTCCCTCGATTGGCTATCCTTTCGTTATTAGTAGTTCCCCCCCAGGAAGTCGGAGCACAATCTGTCTTTCATAACTCCCCTTCCCCCTCTTATCTTAAGAGGGGGAATCAGGCAACTGCATTCTTAAACACCTTCTAAAATCTTAATAAAAGTTCTACAGCCTGTCTATGACCCAAAAGTCCTGCACCTGAACATCGAGTTTTTCTTGCTGTAGCTTAAAAGTCCCAAGGAGAGGGAACTTTACCCTATAATCTATAAGTAAAACGAATTCAATTAAAAAATTAAGCCTAAGTAATCCTAGTACTAAAAATTTTAAAAAACCACGGAATCCTGACCACATCCTCAGTCACAATGAACTACTACATATCTTTCGAGATTTCCGCGTGGCCGCTACCGTGGAGGGATTTTCAGGGGCGCGAAAGCCATTGCCAGCATTCAAGCACAGAAGGTCCGAGTGACCCGGGGGCTGAGGATGTTGGTTGAATTGTAGACCTAGTGCGTAAGTTGTGGTACACGAACTTGCCCATTTAGGCTGCTTGTCAATTACGTGAACTGACTATGTACCACTTCCATGAACAACACGAAAGACAGATACTTTCTCCGGAGAAACCGTAAGGGGGGCAATCTTGCTCATAATTTCTTGCCGCTGTGAACTGGAGGCCCAGGCTCTCCAGGATGCCTCGTCAGCCCACGTGCTTACGGTTACCAAAACTGATGAGTCCTCTACAGAACAAAGCGTCTCACCTCCAATATAACCAGGCGCTCGCAGCGCTTTCGCCCTTATTCCAAGCAACAGGCTTTCGGCTTCTGTCCCCTCTGTTTTACGAAATTGCCTCTCAATAATGACCTTTACCATTTCTGTCACCTCCTCGCGACTGCTATCTAGCAGTCAAATCGTAATTATACATGTTGTGGTTCCCAAAGTCTCAAGGTGAGGGAACTTTATCCTATAATCTATAAGTAAAACGAATTTAATTGGAGAGAGTTAAGGGCTAAATAGTCGTAATGCTAAAATTTTCAAACTATAGTTGGATTAATTACCCCGAAATTATCGGCAACATTTCCGGGTCCCATAAGAAAGGCTAATATAGTCAACCAAGACTGAGGCTGGGTACTACATCCAGGTCATAACCGCTTATCTTGCCAGCCTGGAAATGATAATAGCCACAAGCAGCCACCATGGCAGCATTATCAGTACATAAGTGGGGAGGGGGAATAAGAACCGGCACTGGCGAGTTAGCAAGGAAACGCTGGGTTAATGCTTTATTGGCTGCTACTCCACCGCTAAGCAAAATCTGTTCCACCTTCAATTGCCTGGCGGCCTCAATTGTCTTGGCAACTAAGACATCGACTATAGCCAGCTGGAAACTTGCTGCGGCATCGGGCACTGAGATCCCTCCCTTGTGAGCAAGATGCCACAAAGCGGTTTTCAAGCCACTGAAGCTGAAATCATGGCTTCCCTTGAGCCAGGCTCGGGGGAGGGGCAAGCAAGGAAGCCCAGATTGGCTTGTCTGTTCAATAGCTGGACCCCCAGGATAGCCCAATTCCAGGATTCTAGCCGCTTTGTCAAAGGCTTCGCCAGCAGCGTCATCCCGGGTCCGCCCCAATTTCTCAAACTGCCCATGTCCCTTCATCAATACTAAATCGCTATGCCCACCGGAGACAACGAGACAGAGGCAGGGGAATTTCACTCTGCAATTCACCCTCTCCGTTCCCTCTCCCCTCGAGGGAGAGGGTTCAGGTGAGGGCGCCAGCCAATTAGCATAGATATGTGCCTCAAGATG
>Ga0209121_10006709_pt1 | contig 10034 bp, 8 predicted proteins | sample Cruoilmetagenom3_FD_187292 | JGI IMG/M metagenome (GOLD analysis project Ga0209121, IMG submission 187292) | Oil polluted marine microbial communities from Coal Oil Point, Santa Barbara, California, USA - Sample 3 (SPAdes) (version 2) | ecosystem: Environmental > Aquatic > Marine > Oil seeps ...
CATTTTTGAAATGCCTCCTCAAAATCCCTCTTGATCAAAGTTCTTACCTGAGACGCCTTCTTGTAATATGCATCATAATAGCCGGAGGAAAGGGCATAAGTGCCGATCATTATTCTCCTTTTTACCTCTGCCCCGAAACCCTCGGAACGGGTTCTTTTGTACATCTCCAGAAGGTCTTCTCCCTCTCTGGACTTGGACCGCAAACCATATCTCACCCCGTCGTAGCGGGCAAGGTTTGAACTGGCCTCTGCAGGGGCAACAAGATAATAAGCGGCAACACAGTAATCTGTGTGGGAAAGGGAAACCTCTACACATTTAGCCCCGAGTTTCTCTATGGATTCCATCGCATTTTTAACGGCATCCGACACCTCGGGATCAATCCCTTCAATAAAATATTCCTTAGGAATACCAACCGTCCAGCCATCTATCCCCTTTGTGATATGTTCCCTGTAATCGGGAACCTCTATTGGAACAGAAGTGGACTCCATCGGGTCGTAGCCAGCGATGACATTCATCAATATGGCACAGTCTTCCACATCCTTCGTAAAAGGACCGATCTGGTCGAGAGACGAAGCAAAGGCCACCAAACCGAAACGGGAAACTCTTCCATAAGTCGGCTTCAACCCAACCACACCGCACATGGCAGCAGGCTGTCTGATAGACCCTCCTGTATCGGAACCGATAGATGCGATACATTCATCGGCAGCAACGGCAGTAGCAGAACCACCGCTGGAACCTCCCGGTATCCTTTCAAGATCCCAGGGGTTTCTGGTAATTCCAAAGTAAGAGGTCTCCGTCGATGAACCCATGGCGAATTCATCCATATTGGTCTTGCCGACAAATATAGCACCAGCTTCCCTTAACTTCTTCACTACGGTAGAATCATAGGGGGGAACATAGTCGTAAAGTATTCTTGATCCGCATGTCGTCTTTACTCCCTTCGTACACATTAAATCCTTCAGTGCAACAGGCATACCGGTTAGAGCCTTTATGTTTCCCTTCTTTATTTCACCATCGGCCTTCTCTGCTTCCTTTAGCGCTGAATCACGAAGGAGTGTAATATAGGAATGAACCTTATCTTCAACCGCATCTATCCTCTTAAAAACTGACTCAACTATATCGGAAGAGGTAGTCTCCCTCCCTCTTATCATTTCCTGTAATTCGTGAATTGTTAGCCGGTTTAGATCCATATTCTCCTCTATTCTATAACCTTCGGTACCCTGAAGCAGTTTCCCTTTTCATCAGGAGCATTGGCCAGCACAAGGTCACGATTGAGAGATTCTTTAACCACATCATCTCTGAAAGCATTGTTCAAAGAGATCGCATGGGTAGTCGGCGGGATGTCAGAGGTATCAACCTGGTTCAATTTACCGATATACCCGAGTATATCATTGAGCTGCGATGTGAACTTCTCTTTCTCTTCTTCACTGAAGTGAAGCCTCGCCAAATGTGCCACATGCCCAATCTCTTCCTTTGTTATCATGAATCCTCCACTATCTTATTAAAACACCGGCCAAAATGGCCCAACTTGATTAATAACCGTTTCAATAATCCCGTCTATCGAGCTGTCAGCCTCTCTTTCTATCTTTGCCAGTTCTTCATCAGTTACATGAGTTTCCCCACACATCTCATTCAACATCACTTTTGCCGATTCGGTAATTCCCGCAATATGGTATCCCCCCTCAAGGGTTACGACAAACTTTCCTTCACAGCAACTATCAACAATATCCATAAGGACCCGGGAGAGTCTACCAAAACCTGCGGGAGTGACTTTCATCCCCCCAAGTGGATCATTGTAATAGATATCAAAACCTGCCGAAAGCATGACCATATCAGGCTTAAATTCAAGGGCTACCGGTTCAAGGATACGTTTAAAAATCCTCAGATATTCAGCATCCCCCGGTCCCCTCCTTAGTGGAACATTTATCGTATAGCCCTCTCCAGCTCCCCTGCCGATCTCCTGGACGCTACCTGTACCTGGATAGAAGGGATATTGGTGTGTTGAAAAATACACAATCCGAGGATCCTTATAGAATGAATGCTGAGTGCCATTTCCGTGGTGTAGATCCCAGTCAACGATCAGTATCTTCTCCATGTTGTGATTATTTATTGCATGCATTGCACCGATGGCAATATTGTTGAATATACAGAACCCTGCTGCCCGATTTGCCTCCGCATGGTGCCCCGGGGGGCGAACAAAGGCAAAAGCGTTGTTAACTTCTCCCTTGACCACACTGTCTATGGCATTACAAAAACCCCCTACTGCCAATCTGGCCACATCATAGGATTCAGGTGAAGTCTCAGTATCAGGATCGAGTGATGCGTGCGCCTTGCCGGCTGTACCGGCGACCCTTTCCATATAAGAGGGCTGGTGGATCAGTCCTATTTCTTCATGGGTAGCATGCCGGGGTTCTATCTCAGCAAATTTTCCCTCCATATCGGGGGATTCAATCATTTCGTACATCGCTTCCAGTCTTTGAGGTGATTCAGGATGATAAGGACTGGTTTGATGTCTTAAGTATCTGTAGTCTTTCACAATACCTGTTTTTAAAGTCATCTGTCACCTCCATATCTCAATGGTAAGAACGATGAACATTGCTCGGGTTTTTTACCATACCATTATATAAAAAGCAAAAAGGTTTAGAATCGATCATCTATCGCAAAAACCATTGACAAACATTGAAAACTATATATATTCCTTAATTCAAAGTTCCGAGTTCAAGGTTTTGAGTTCTGAGTTCAAATCGAGGCACGAAACTCAGAACTTTGAACTTTGAACTCGAAACCCAATGATAGAGGATGGTATTATGTTTGGTATTGGCATGCCTGAACTCATAGTTATACTTATTGTAGCACTGATCATCATAGGACCGAAAAAACTGCCCGATGTTGCAAAAGCCATAGGGAAGGGTTTTTCTGAATTTCGACGGGCTGCCGATGATGTTAAGGAAACCCTCAATGTAGATGAAATCAAGGATGAAATGGAAGACATGAAAGATTCTCTTTTATATGGCAAAGATGACGAAAAAGACAGCTCACCTGAAAAAGATGACAAAAAATGATAAAAACAGCGTCAAATAAAGTTAAAACTGAAACCTGAAATTTTAACATGGATAACGCAGAAGAAGAAAAACTGCCATTCACTTCCCATCTGGAAGAACTGAGAAAGAGATTCATATATAGTCTGATTGCCGTAGGTATCTGCTTTCTAATATGCTATGCTTTTAAGGAATGGTTGTTCAAAATCCTCACCTTTCCCCTTGTTGTCATACTTCCCGAAGACAGTTCTATGATATTTACCAGCCTTCCTGAAGCATTTTTTACCTATCTAAAGATATCCCTATTTGGATCACTATTTCTTGCAAGCCCATTTGTCCTGTATCAGATATGGAAATTTATTTCTCCAGGACTCTACTCTTCTGAGAAAAAATATGTTTTCCCTTTTGTCTTTTTCTCTACAATCTTCTTTGTTGGGGGATCTCTCTTCGCATATTTTGTTGTCTTCCCTTTCGGATTTAAATTCTTCGTCAGTTTCGCCACAGAATTTATCAAACCTATGCTTACCTTAAAAGAATTTCTCTCCTTTTCATGCAAAATTCTCCTCGCATTCGGGATCATCTTTGAACTTCCCATCTTTATGTTTTTTATGGCCCGGATAGGCCTGGTAGACTCCAAGATGTTGTCTGCCAAGAGAAAATATGCTATATTATTCACTTTCATTGTTGCCGCACTGCTTACCCCTCCTGATATTGTCACCCAGATACTGATGGCCATACCGGTAATGCTGCTGTATGAAATAAGCATCCGGGTGGTAAAATTAGGAGAAAAAAAGGAGAAAAAAGACACAGCATAATGAGCAAAAAAGAACACTCTCTCAGAAACATAGAGAAGAAGAATAGTAACAAAAAGACCCCTATTTTTAAGAAAATTTTTCTCGGAGTGTTATTGCTCTCCATCATCCTTACCCTTGCTGGAGGCGGTTTCCTTTATATCATGGTAAGAGATTTACCGAGTATCGCCTCCCTCAAGGATTACAGGCCGAGTATAATTACAAGGGTTTATTCCGACGACAATGAATTGATAGACAAGTTCTACCTGGAGGATAGAAAGGTTATCTCTATTAGCCAGACCCCCAAGGTTGTCATCCAGGCATTTGTCGCCGCAGAAGACGCGCGATTTTTCCAGCATGAGGGTGTAGATCCACACGGTATAATCAGGGCTTTCTTCAGAAATCTGGAGGCCGGAAAAATCGTGCAGGGAGGAAGCACAATAACCCAACAAGTCGCTAAATCACTCTTTCTGTCCCCCCAAAAAAGTTATACGAGAAAATCAAAAGAGGCGATTTTAGCTTACAAAATAGATAAATACCTCAAAAAATATCAAATTTTGAATCTCTATCTGAACCACATCTATCTCGGACATGGGACATACGGAATAGAGGCTGCATCACAAAAATATTTCGGAAAGAGCGCAAAGGACCTTACACTTTCTGAGGCAGCTCTTTTAGCCGGTCTCCCTAAAGCACCCAGCAGGTATTCTCCTTATTCCCATCCCAAGAGGGCTCGCCAGAGACAGGCCTATGTCCTTAGTAGAATGTCCGAAGATAAATACATAACCGAAGAGGAAAAGAAAGAGGCTCTAAAAATCCCTCTAAACCTGAAACAATCCCAACAAAAAGAGAAAATAGCACCTTACTTTACCGAAAATGTACGCAGGTATATCCAGGCCAAGTATGGAAGCAATGTTCTCTACCGGGAAGGTCTTGAGGTCTACACCACCTTAAACACGGAAATGCAGAAGGCTGCACGTTCTGCAGTGGAAAGGGGCCTTCGAGAGTTAGACAAGCGGCAGGGATACAGAGGCCCCTTACAAAAAATCCCGATAGTGGAATTTGGTTCTTTCCTGGAACAGATTAATAAAGAGATAAACAAAACACCATTGGAAGAAGGCAGTATTTTAAAAGCCCTTGTAGTTGATATCGACAGCAAGGGGGAAATTGTACGATTAAAGATCGGCAAATATAGTGGCACCATGACCTTAAAGGAGATGTCCTGGGCAAGGATACCGGATCCGGATGTGGCTTCAGGTAGTGTCAAAGTCAAAGATCCCGCGGATGTACTCAATGTAGGTGACGTTGTTCTGGCAAGAATTCTTAAAATATCAGAAACGGGAGAAGAGGAACTGCAACTGGCCTTAGAACAGGAACCTGCCGTGGAGGGAGCACTGCTCTGTATTGATGTGAAGACAGGTGCAATAAAGGCCATGGTAGGAGGAAAGAATTTTAAGAAAAGTGAATTTAACCGAGCGACACAATCAAGGAGACAGCCCGGATCTGCGTTCAAACCATTCATCTATACAGCTGCCTTCGACAAAGGGATGACGCCGTCAACCATCGTTATAGATTCCCCGATTATCTTTAAAGACACACTGAAAGACAGTCTCTGGAAACCGCGAAATTACGAGGAGAAATTTTATGGCCCCACAACCTTGAGAACTGCCCTCGTCCATTCAAGAAATCTTGTAACAATAAAAACTCTCAAGGATATCGGAATAGAATATGCCGCAGATTATGCCACCAATATGGGGATAACATCCCCCATCACAAAAGACCTTTCCATGGCGCTGGGAACCTCAGGAATAACTCTTCAGGAAATGGTCAGGGCATACAGTATTTTTGCCAACCAGGGGAAAAAAGTAGAACCATTCTTTATCAAAAAAATTGTTGATAGAACTGGTCATGTTTTTGAAGAAAGCCTGCCAACAACGCAGCAGATCATAGATCCCCGAATCGCATGTATTACAACCTGTCTCCTTCAGGATGTAGTTCAAAACGGTACGGGATGGAGGGTGAAGGCACTCAAACGACCAGTAGGGGGGAAAACTGGAACAACCAACGACTTAAAAGATGCCTGGTTCATAGGATTTACTCCTTCTCTTGCCTGCGGAGTATGGGTTGGTTTTGATGAAGAGAAACCACTGGGGAAATATGAAACCGGCTCAAGAGCGGCAAGTCCTATCTGTCTCTATTTTATGAAAAAAGTCCTTGAAGACAAACCCATTGAATTTTTCTCCGTTCCTGAAGGCGTTGTTTTCGCCAAGATAGATCCAAAAACGGGTTTTCTGGCAAAACCCGATTCCAAAAGATCCGTCTTTGCATGTTTCCTCGAGGGCACCGCTCCTACAGAATATACACCAGACGACGAAGTTCAGGAAAAAGAGGAATTTTTTAAATATGACATGGATACACCTCTTAACAACCAATAAATGAAAATTTTTCTTGACAAAACATTTTTTTTATATCATAGAGCAGAGAAGTTAGAGGAAAATTGCATGATTCATCGAAACCTTATGAGCAGCATCGTAATAGTTAGCGTAGTAATTGTAGCGAGGGGGACCGCTGCTCGGGTTCTTTGATGATCTATCACAGAAATTTCGAGCCGCGGGCCCTACTTGCTCGCGGCTTTTTTTATCTACTAAAAAGCCGCATCTCGTACGAGTCTGCGGTTTTTTTCTGAAAAAGACACATTAGGAGGTGCTCAAATGAAACTAACAGGATCACAAATTTTCGTCAAGACCCTGCGAGAAGAGAAGGTTGACGCAATCTTTGGATATCCGGGCGGCGCAGTGCTTGACATTTACGATGAATTTCATAAAAGTAAAGTCAAACATGTTCTGTCCCGCCATGAACAGGGTGCAGTACATGCAGCAGACGGATATGCCAGGGCTTCTGGTAAAGTGGGCGTTTGCGTCGTCACTTCAGGGCCTGGCGCTACCAATACTGTAACAGGTATCGCTACCGCGTATATGGACTCCATACCAATCGTGATCTTTACCGGCCAGGTTCCCACTCCCTTTATCGGTACTGATGCCTTTCAGGAAGCTGATATCACGGGTATTACAAGACCCTGCACCAAACATAATTTTCTGGTCAGACATGTTTCCGATTTGGCCAGAACAATCAAAGAGGCCTTTTATATCGCTCGTTCAGGACGTCCTGGGCCGGTATTAGTAGACCTTCCCAAAGATGTCATGCAAGCTGCAACAGACTATAGGCCTTTACCTGAAGTAAGTTCAACCGCTCCCACATACGGGGCTGCATTGAAAAGAATACCTGCCGTTTTCGACCTAATAAGTAAGGCCAAAAACCCCATTATTCTCTCGGGAGGAGGTATCATTCTCGGCAAGGCATCGAATGAACTTAGAGAATTTGTGCAAAATGTCAAGATTCCCATAACATCTACCCTCGTCGGTCTGGGGGCATTCCCGGGAACTGATCCCTTATGGCTTGGAATGTTAGGCATGCACGGCACTTATTATGCCAACATGGCGATAAGTAATTGCGACCTTATGATTGCAATAGGAGTCCGGTTTGATGATCGTATAACAAGCAAGATAGATACTTTTGCCCCCGATGCAAAGATTATTCACATCGACATTGATCCTGCATCTATCGATAAAAATGTTACGGCAGACATATCTATTGTGAGCGACTGTAAACCTGCTTTACAACTTATAAATAAATTGATAAGAGATAATCAATTTGCTATCCCACAATATGATGACTGGTTGAAGCAAATAGCTCAATGGAAGACTGACGAGCCACTAACATATTGTTACAGTGATAAAGTCATCAAATCTCAGTTTGTAATCGAAAAACTGTATGAACTTTCGCGGGGCGAGGCTATTATCACAACTGAAGTGGGCCAGAATCAAATGTGGGCGGCTCAGTTCTACAAATTCGACCACCCCAATACATTTCTTTCTTCAGGGGGTTTGGGTACTATGGGTTATGGGTTTCCTGCTGCAATTGGTGCACAGGTTGCATTCCCCGATAAACTGGTCGTGGATGTTGCCGGGGATGGGAGTATACAGATGAATATCCAGGAGTTGGCCACAGCTATACAATATAACCTCCCGGTTAAAATTGTGCTCTTGAACAACGGATATCTGGGCATGGTTCGCCAGTGGCAGGAACTTTTCTATGAAAAACGCTACTCGCAAACTGATATGTCTTTTTCGCCGGATTTCGTAAAGCTGGCTGAGGCCTATGGCGCTCTCGGGTTAAGAGCTACCAAGCCGGAGGAAGTGGAATCCGTACTCAAACAAGGCCTGTTTACTCCCAAAACAGTTATCATGGATTTTCACGTATCACGTGAAGAAGGTGTCTACCCCATGGTAAAGCCCGGGACACCCATAGCTGAAATGGATCTGGGGCGGGAAATGATAAATTAGAAAGGTGGAGTTGAAATATGGAAGAAAAGATACATATAATTTCGTTACTGGTCAATAACAAACCTGATGTTCTTGCCAGGGTCTCAGGTACATTAGGCGGACGTGGCTATAATATAGAAAGTCTCTGTGTGAACGTCACTGCGAATCCTGAAATGTCAAGAATTGTCCTGACAACGACAGGAGATAAGCCCACCATTACAAAGATCAAAAAACAGCTGGATAAATTAATTGACGTTTATCAGGTTTCTGACTTAACAGAGGTAAATTCTGTTCAGAGAGAACTGGTATTGATCAGGATGAAAGTTACGGAAGAAAACAAATCGAAAATCACGGAAACTATCGACACTTTTAAATTCAGGGTTATAATTATGGAGCCAGATTACTGCATCCTGGAAGTAACAGGAACACCTGGTAAAATGGAGAATGCACTGGCCCACCTCAAACCGATGGGCATAGAAGACATTGCCAGAACAGGAACAATCGCCTTAAAAAGAAAGGAGTAATAATATGGCAAAGATTGACTTTGGTGGCAGTATGGAAGAAGTTGTTACTTCGGAAGAGTTTTCCCTGGAAAAAGCAAGGGAAATCTTGGCGAATGAAACAGTTGCTGTCCTTGGATATGGCGTTCAGGGTCCCGCGCAGTCCTTGAACATGAAAGACAACGGTATAAATGTTATTGTGGGCCAGTGGGAGAAAGACAAAGTATTCTGGGACAAAGCAGTAAATGACGGGTTTAAACCGGGAGAGACCCTGTTCTCACTGGAAGAAGCAGCAGAAAGAGGAACGATTATCGCTATGTTGATTTCCGATGCAGCGCAGATGGCTGTCTGGCCGAAGATCAAGGAACATCTGGAAGAAGATGACGCTCTTTATTTTTCCCACGGTTTTTCCATCGTATACAAGGATCAGACAAAAGTCATACCTCCGGATAATATTGACGTGATTATGGTAGCACCTAAAGGCTCCGGAACTACGGTAAGGTCAAATTTCCTTGAGGGGAGCGGGATAAATTCCAGTTATGCCGTTTTTCAGGATTATACCGGAAGGGCTGAAGAGAGAACGCTGGCCGTTGGAATAGCTGTCGGGTCCGGGTATCTCTTTCCGACAACCTTTGAAAAAGAGGTTCACAGTGATCTGACAGGTGAGCGAGGTGTGCTGATGGGATGTCTGGCAGGCGTTATGGAAGCCCAATATAATCTGCTTCGCAAACATGGTCACAGTCCAAGTGAAGCCTTTAACGAGACAGTTGAGGAGCTTACCCAGAGCCTGATACGCCTGGTAGGTGAAAATGGCATGGACTGGATGTACGCCAACTGCAGCGCCACTGCCCAGCGCGGAGCACTCGATTGGAAGCCGAGGTTCAGAGATGCCGTAGCTCCCGTCTTTGATGAGCTTTATGAGAGAGTGGTTGCCGGTGAAGAGACAAGGATTGTTCTGGAAGCAAACAGCAAGCCCAATTACATGGAAGGTCTTCAAAAAGAACTGGGAGAGATACGAAATTCCGAAATGTGGAGAGCAGGAACTGCCGTTCGTGCACTCAGACCGGAAAAACGCATAAAGAAATAAGGAAAGCAATCAGCAATCAGCCGCCAGCTCTCAACTAAAACAAAAAGGCTGTTTCTCTTTGTCTTGCTGATGGCCAAATACTGACCGCTTAACGCTTACAAAATGAGGAGGCATTAATGCGAAGTGACCTGATGAAAAAAGGCATGGAAAGAGCGCCTCACCGATCGCTCTACAAGGCCATGGGATATACCGACGAGGAACTCTCACGACCGATGATCGGTGTTGTAAATTCAGCA
>Ga0209121_10006710_pt1 | contig 10034 bp, 9 predicted proteins | sample Cruoilmetagenom3_FD_187292 | JGI IMG/M metagenome (GOLD analysis project Ga0209121, IMG submission 187292) | Oil polluted marine microbial communities from Coal Oil Point, Santa Barbara, California, USA - Sample 3 (SPAdes) (version 2) | ecosystem: Environmental > Aquatic > Marine > Oil seeps ...
GCCAGCGTCATCTCTTCGCGGATCACCTCAAGCGCAACCTTGGCCTTGAACTCGGGCGAATGGTTCTTTCTCTTCGTCATCGTGGATCGTCTCTCTCATTGAACGATCCACCTTACCAACTGGTCCGAAATCCCGCGACCACCTCTGCTGGCAGAGGGCCTGCGGCCTCAGCCGTGGATATGGACAGGGGCAGGAGTGGCCAGCTTGCCGCGGGCAAAGTCCCAGCTGGTGCTCAGCAGCCGCAGCATCACATCGACTTCGGCCGCGTCACGCGGGGCGAAGGCCATCACCGCCGTTGCCGGGATATGGCCAAGGCGCGCCATCGGGTGCGGCTCTCCCCAGCCTTTCGCGATCAGTTCTTCGACCACGGGCAATGGCAGCATCAGGTGCGACGAGCCGTCGTAGGCGGGGTGGACATGGGCGAATTCACGTCCGATCATGAAGGCCTCGCGCGGGCCGCAGGCATGGTCGTGTGGCAGAACCAGCGCCTCGGCGCCGGGCACCGATATGCCGGACGGGCGGCGCTCGACGAAGGACAGTTCAAAAGCGCGGCGCTTGAACAGCGTGTGGATCTCTGCCGGCGAATTCTGCGACACCTGTTCATGCGGGGCGCAATCGGTGGTGTCGGGGCGCGGACCCGCGCGCATCGGCAATTCGAAACTCATGACGTCACCCGAATCTGAAGGCGCTTTCGACCGCGCCCATTACGTGATCTTCCAGCGTCTTGGTGCCGCGATCGGCACCTGCCGCCCCCGCCACGACATGCAGCGGGATGAGGTGCTCCTCGCGCGGGTTCGCCGCGCGCGCGCGCGGGGCCTGTTCCCACGCCGCCAGCATCGCGTCGCGTCGGGCGGGATCGTCCTGTGTGACCGCATCGGTCAGCCAGCGATCAAACTCCGTTCCGGCGACGGTACCCGTCGCCCCGCCCTGCATCGCCCGCATCATGACCGCCATATTGTGATAGGTGTTGCCCGATCCGATGATAAGAACGCCGTCGTCGCGCAGGGGCGCCAGCGCCCGGCCCGCCGCCAGATGCGCCTGCGGGTCGAGATCGACGCGCAGGCTGAGCTGGACAGTGGGAATATCGGCCTCTGGGAAGGCCACCTTCAGCGGTACGAAGACGCCGTGATCGAAGCCGCGCGCAGAATCGGATCCGGTCTTGAAGCCTGCGCCTTCCAGGAGCTCACCCACCCGGTCGGCCAGCGCAGGATCCCCCGGCGCGGGCCAGCTCAGCTGATAGGTGTGCGCCGGAAAGCCGTGATAGTCGAACAGCAGGGGCGGCGCGGGATTGGTCTGGACGGTAAACTCCCGCTCTTCCCAGTGGCCCGAGATGACCAGCAGGGACTTGGGTCTTGCCGGCAAGCTGGCCGGGAATCCCTCCAGAAACCTGCGGTGTCGGTCCCAGGTATCGGGCGGGTTCCAGTCCATGAAGAAGCAAGGGCCTCCCCCATGGGGAAGGAACGCCGTCGGCTGTCTTTCCGTCATGCCATCGTCCTTTCGAGCCCAGCCTTCACGTCAGCCTTCACGGGAAGCGGCCGGCATGGGGTTCCGCTCCGCAACGGATCAGTTCGCCGCTGCCTGCAACGCGGGTGCACAGGCCGATTTGACTTCGCGCACGCGGTTCGCGGTCAGCCACGAGACGATCAGGAGCACCCAGGCCACCACGGCAAGCGGCCAACCCGGATCGCTCGCACCCACATGCGCCCCGAATGCCAGTATCAGATGCCAGAACATCGCCGCATAGGCCCAGTCAGCCAGCATCGCCGCGGGGCGCCATAGAATGATCACCGCACCGACGACCTTCAGGATTGCCAGAGGCCAGATGATGTAGGTCGGATAGCCCAGCACTTCGCGATACATGCCTGCGACCATGTCGTAGGACGAGAGGTAGAAGGCCGCCGCACCCAGGTAGATCAGCGCCAAAAGCCCGGTCGCGATCCAGTAGACATACCGTACCGCCCTGTCACTCATTGCTGCTCTCCCTGACCGTCGCAAACCGTCGCCCGGTTCGTGGGTTGCTGGTTTCCCCAGTCATTTCCATTATAAGTGTTGTTGTGTAAAAGAAAGTAGGCACTTAAAAGTAACCTGCTTTCTTCTACCGTAAGGAGCGCCCGCAATGAAGACAGTCCTGCCCCCCTCTTGTCCGATGGAGGCCTTGCTGAGGGTGATCACCGGCCCGTGGACCATCTATATCCTGTGGGTTCTGTCCGAGCAGGGGCCGCAGCGCTTCGGCGAAATCAAGCGCCTGGTGCCCGGCATTTCCACGCGGGTTCTGACCGAACGGCTGCGGATGCTCGAACATGCCGGTGTCTTGTGGCGGGAGCAGGCCATGACCATTCCACCCGCCGTGACCTATGGGCTGACAGAACGCGGCACGGAACTGCGCGGCGTGCTCGACATGCTCGGTACCATCGCGCGCCGCTGGGAGGCCGAGGGCGCCTTTGCCGGGACAGCGCGCGCGGCGGAATGAAGAAGGATCACCTTTCTGCCCATTGGTCGCGTTCCGGTTACCTGAGTGGGATATCGGCGCCGCTTGCACACTTCAGGCAACCTCTGAAGAACCTCGGCCTTCGGTCATGATCTGATAGGCTGGCGGCGATCTTGCGGGAGCCGCCCTCGATGAAGCAGACCACCTTCGCCTCGCTGGCCGATGCCGGGATGAAGAAGCGCACGCGACGGGAGAGGTTTCTCGGCGAGATGGAAGCGGTTGTGCCCTGGGCGCGGCTGGTGGCGCTGATCGAGCCGCACTGCCCGAATGCCGGGCCGAATGCCTGCCCGAATGCCGGGCCGAATGCCGGGCCGAATGCCGGGCCGAAGGCCGGCCGGGCGCCCGCCGCTGGAGGTCATGCTCCGGGTCTGCTGCCGGCAGCAATGGTATGCGCTCAGTGACCCGGCGGCCGAAGAAGCGCTCTACGACAGCGACGCGATGCGCCGGTTTGCCGGGCTGAAGCTGGGTGACGACGCGATCCCGGACGAGACGACCTTCCTCAACTACCGTCATCTGCTGGAACGGCACGACCTGACGCGGGCGACCTTCGAGGCGGTGACCGTCTATATGCGCGGGCAGGGCATTCTTCCGCGCGAGGGAAGGTTGGTCGGCGCGACGCTGATCGACGCGCCGAGCTCTAGCAAGAACAAGCAGAGGGCACGCGACCCGGAGATGAGCAGCACCAGGAAGGGCAACGCCTGGTCCTTCGGGATGACGGCGCATGTCGGCGTCGATATCGACAGCGGGCTGGTCCACACGCTGGAAGCCAGCACCGCGAAGGTCCACCACAGCCAGAAGTTCGATGACCTGCTGCACGGCGACGCGCAGTCCGGGTTCGGCGACAAGGGCTACGTCAGCGCCGATCGCGAGGCTGCCTTCGCCGGGCCGGGCAAGGTCTGGGGCGTCATGCGCAAAGCGCCCAGGGGCGGCCCGCTGCACCCGATCGACGCGCAGATCAACCGGATTATTTCCAAGGTGCGGGCCAGGATCGAGCATCCCTTCCGGGTCATCGAGCGCCAATTCGGCCATGTGAAGACGCGCTACCGCGGCCTCGCCAAGACCCGCGCCCAGCTCTTCACCCTCTTCGCGCTCGGGAACCTGTTTCTGGTCAGACGAAGGCTGCTGGCATGAGGACGAGTCTCCCAACAATCGGGCTTGCCGCCGCAGATGCGGCCTCGGCACCGAAATACTGGAGCCCGCCGCCGGGACGGAGCGTCATGCCAACGCTCAACGAGCCGTTTTGGCGAAGCCAGGGCAGTTGATCAGACATTCCTTAGCTTGACCGCGGGGTTTGCCGCGTAGATTGCAAGAAACGCCCTTGTTGCGCTTTCTGCCCTTCTGGATATCACGGATATATCTATCCGTTCTTGAACGCCGCACAATCGGTTGGTCAGGATTCTGGTGAAAGAAAATTGAACGAACTGATCCGCAGCGAGATCAGCGTCTGGGACTGGCATCTCTCCCATTCGGTACTGGTTTTCAAGATACCGCGCAAGGATGAGCCTTACCCGTCCGGGTCCGGCTTTGAAGAAGCGTTCTCCGATCTGAGGAAATCGGCCGGCTTCGGAAGCGCAGATCCGGTAAAGCCGGATATATGCATTCGAGAAAACAAGCCCGATCAGAGCGCTACTGAACGACGGCAAAGTTTCTTCCACTGGCCCCTGTGTCAGCAATAGTGTTTCAGGCTCTTCGGCGAGCATGTCGCACTCCCTCGACACGACTTCGACTAAATGGGCTGTCTTGGTGGGAAATGTGCATACAGAGTTGATTTCGAGACGCACGCCGCATCTGCGATCCTAGTCACGTGTGCGCGCGAATTCATGCCCGAAAGAAACCGAACGCGCTCCACGATTGACATCGTTGACCTTATCTTCGCGCAACACGCCTCTCCTTAGAAGACCTTCGCTCACTTTGGCTTGAGATGTGACCGGATCCGCACCAAGCTAAGCACAATTCTCCTTTCTTGAACCTGTTGGAAAAGCACCGCGTCTTGCGGCGGATGGTCTTGACCAAGTTTTTGCCGAGGCTCCGCGATCTCGGGCAAACTGAGACTGGTTCACATTTGTTTGACAGCTCTGGCTCCGCTGCTGCTGACGTTGTCGCCGGCAAGCAAAATATGGGCCGTTTGAACGGCGTTTATTGCCTTCTTTCGCCGCTGAAGACGCCGTGACGGGCCGGCTTAGAACGGACTTGATCGAACGCTTGACCCTGATGATGCGACAGACTATCCCACGCCGAAACCTAAACCGACCGGACGGTACAGTCTTGAGTGAGCGAAAGCACCCAGCGGGATCCAGGAACGCATCTCCGAGGATTCTCGGTGCGGCGCGCGCGGTCGCCGGGCGTGAGGGAGTGGGAAAGATAACGATCGAGGCGGTCGCAAAGGAGGCGGGCCTCAGCAAGGGCGGAGTGCTTTACAACTACCCGACGAAGAAGGCTCTGCTTTCCGGGCTGTTGGATCAGATGCTGGCCAAGCACCGCGAGCTCCTCGGGAAAGTGCCGGAGCGGCACCCCTCGCGCACACTACATGGTCATCTCGAAACGATTCTACATTCGGAAGACTTGGACGATGACCTATCGACGGCGATTCTCGCGGTCGCCGCCTCGGATCCGCGGCTGCTCGATCCGCTGCGGACTGAATTGACTGGCGACCTTGAGCGTATCCTGTCCGGCACGCAAGATGCTCCGGGTGCTATGGTTGCCGTCCTGGCGATCCAGGGGCTGCGGTTCCAGAAACTTTTAAACCTTCCAGACGGCGGTGCGGATCTCAGAGAGCCCATCATCGAGCGATTGAGGACAATGATCGATGGACTCGACTAAAAAAAGCCGAAGTTTGACAGTGGTCGCAAGCGTTCTTGCTATCGCGGTCGTGGGGCTCCTGGCTGCGATGCTTACCGGCGTCTCGGCCCAGCAGGCCAACGAAGCTGTGGCCGAAACGGCGGCTGCCCCCGAACCCGACCAACCGGTCACGGTCGAAGTGACCCGTGCACTCAGGCGCGTGGTCAATCAAACCCGCGCCGTTGCCGGCCGTGTCGAACCTGCCCGAACGGTGGACATAGCGTTTCAGATACCGGGGCAGATCATTACCCTCGACGTCGAGCCGGGCGACAAGATTCGCGAGGGCGACGTGATCGCGGGACTCGATCAAACTAATTTTGATCTTGCCGTCGATCGGGCTCAGGCCTCCTTCGACCTTGCGAATTCCGAACTCGAGCGCGCGGCGAGCCTCGCCGAACGGGGGATCGCGGCCGACGCACGTCTCGACACTGCGCGCGCACAGTTCGCACAGGCAGACGTTGCGCTTCGCGAGGCCAAGCGGCACCTGTCTCAGACGCGGATCGACGCACCCTTCGATGCGATCGTGGCGCGCACCTTCGTTGAGGAGTATGTCAATGTCACCTCAGCCGCGCCTGTCGCGCGTCTGCAAGACGTCAGCGAGATGCGGATCATGATTTCGCTGCCGGAAGAACTTGCGGCTGTTGCACGTTCGGCGCCCGACGCCTTCGACATCATGGCGAGTTTTCCGGCAGTGCCGGGTTACACGGCGCCGCTCATGCTGCGGTCCTTTGCGACCGATGTCGATCCGACGGCGCAAACCTACGATGTGGAAATCGCAATCACGGGTGATGTCGACCCGCGCCTGCTGCCCGGGATGACGGCCGAGGTGCGCATTTCGACCGCAGCCGAGGAAGATCGCCCGCAATCTGTCATCGTTCCGGTTTCGGCGGTGGACACGACGAGCCGAACCGAGCCTTCCATCTGGATCTATGAAGAAACGTCCGGCCAGGTCGCGCGCAGGACGGTCCGTCTGGGCCTTCCGATCGACGACGAGATCGTCGTTCTGGAAGGCCTTGAGGGCAACGAATTGGTCATTTCCGGCGGCTGGTGGCGGCTCAGGGACAATCAGACCGTGACGGTTTCGGGGCATTGATCCCCGTTCTTTCGGCAGGACAAGAATAAATCCATGGCACTCAGCATCTCACGCGCGAGCATCAAGCGTCCTGTGGCGGTTTGGCTCACCATCATCTTCTGCCTCCTTGGCGGCTATTGGGGGCTGAATACCGTCGGTCGACTTGAAGACCCGAGCTTCACCCTGAAAACGGCGCTCATCTTCGTGCCTTATCCCGGTGCCACGGCCACGGAGGTTGAAGAGGAGGTCGCCGACGTCGTCGAGAACGCGCTGCAACAGATGAAGCAGCTCGACAGAGTGGAATCAAAGTCCATGCCGGGCATGGCGCAGATCACTGTCGATATCGAGATGACCTATGGTCCGGACGAGATCCCGCAGATCTGGGACGAGATGCGCCGCCGCATCAGCGACGTGGAGGGAGAACTTCCTGCCGGCGCGCGCGCGCCTATCATCAACGACGATTTCGGCGACGTCTATGGCATGTTCTATGCGGTGACGACCAAAGGCCTGAGCCCATCGGAACAGCGCGATCTGGCCAAGACATTGCGGCTCGGGCTGGTCACTGTCGATGGCGTCGCCAAGGTCGAGGTTCTGGGTCTGACGGAAGAGCAGATTACGATTGCGATCCCGTCCGCGCGCCTCACGGAGCTGAGTCTTCCGCCGACCCAGATCCTGGGCATTATCGCCAATGAAAACCAAGTGTTTTCCAACGGCGAGGTCAGCGAAGGCCCTGCCCGTATCAGCCTGTCGGTTCCGCCAGGCTATGTAAGCCCCGAGGGTATCGGAGAGCTACGGATCGGTGCGGCCGGTGAGGTCGGGCAAGTGGCAATCTATGACATCGCCCGCGTGGTCCGCGAGGAGGCCGAACAGCCCAGCCAGGTGGTCCGGCAAAGCGGGAACCCTGCCTTCACCCTCGGCGTTTCGGCGCTGACCGACCGAAACGTCGTCGAGGTCGGTGCGGCGGTCTCGGACCAGATGGAACGGCTCAAGGCCGAGCTGCCGGAAGGTGTCGAAATCATCCCGATCTACGAGCAACACGTCGTCGTGGACGAGGCCGTTTCGAGCTTTCTCGTCGGCCTCGGACAGTCGGTCGCCATTGTGGTCGGTGCCCTGATGCTGACCATGGGCTGGCGCGCAGGCCTCGTGGTGGGCGCGACCCTTGGGTTCACCGTGTTCTCGACGCTGTTTTTCATGTCGGTCTTCGGCATCGCGATGGAACGGATCAGCCTTGGCGCCCTGATCATCGCCATGGGGATGCTTGTCGATAACGCCATCGTCATCACCGAGGGGATGGTGATCGGCATGGCGCGCGGAAAGACCGCGGAAGACGCCGCGGCCGAGACCGAAAGCGCTACGTCGATCCCGCTGCTCGGCGCGACCGTTATCGGTATTATGGCGTTTTCCGGAATCGGGTTGTCGCCTGACGCGACCGGCGAGTTCCTGTTCTCGCTCTTCGCGGTCATCGGGATCTCGCTGCTGATGAGTTGGGCGCTCGCCGTCACCGTCACGCCCTATCTCGGCAAACTCCTGCTTCGGGCCCCCAAAGAGGCCTCGGAGGATCCCTACAAGGGCGCATTCTACGGGCTCTACCGCCGATTCCTTTGGCTGGCGCTGCGCACTCGTGTGCTTGTCGTGCTCATCATCATGGGAATCACGGTATGGTCCGTCATGGCCTTCGGGCAGGTCAAGCAAGCCTTCTTTCCAGCCTCGAACACGCCGATCTTTTACGTCGAGTTCCAGATGCCGCAAGGGACCGACATCAACGTCACCGACGCAGAGATGCGGCGGCTGGAACAATTGGTTCTGGCAGAGGATGCCGTAACAGACGTGACGGCCCTCGTGGGACGTGGTGCAAGCCGGTTCATGCTGACCTACAGTCCCGAGCAGGCGGATCCCAGCTATGGGCAGCTTATCGTCCGGGTTTCCGACGCCGAGGCGATCCCGTCTATCGCGACCCGACTGAACAGAGAGCTGCCGGCCGATTTCCCCAACGCTCTGATCCGCGTCGAGGCGATCGCGTTCGGCCCGCCTGCCGGTGCCGACGTGGCCGTGCGTTTCTCAGGACCCGACCCGGTCGTTTTGCGCCGGCTCGCGGATGATGTCATCGGGATTTACGGGGCCGCAGGCACGATCACCAATCCCCGCACCGACTGGCGACAGAGGGAAATCCTCGTCGAACCCATCATCGATGAATCGCGGATGCGCGTGGCCGGCGCGGTCCGCGGAGCGATCGCCGACACCGTGCAATTTGGAACGTCCGGTCTGCGGGTGGGCGAGTTGCGCGAGGGCGACGAGGCGATCCCGATCTATCTCCGGCCCCCTGAGAGCGAGCGCGGCGGGGTTGGCCACCTGCGCGACCTGTCGGTGTGGTCCGATGGGTCAGGGTCCTATGTACCCATGGCCAACCTTGTCGAGAGTTTCGAGCCACGTCTTGTCGAGGCGCTCATCCATCGGCGCGATCGGGAGCGGACGCTCACCGTCCTTGGCGGTGCACGCAACGACCTCACCGCGGATGAAGCCTTCCGAAGTGTCCGGGCTGAGATAGAGGCCATCACGCTCCCCGACGGCTATGGAATGGAATGGGGCGGCGAATTCGAAAGTGCCCAGATGGCCCGGGAAAGCCTCGGAAAGCAGCTTCCGGTGGGCTTCCTGGTCATGCTGACGATTTCGATACTGATGTTCAACAAGGTCCGCCAGCCGCTCATTCTGTGGCTCGTCGTCCCAATGTCTGTAACGGGCATGGTCCTGGGGCTTCTGTTTACAGGTTTGCCGTTCACATTCACGGCCTTGCTCGGCTTCCTTTCGCTTTCTGGAATGCTGATGAAGAACGCAATTGTTCTCGTCGAAGAGATCGACTTGCAACGGTCACAGGGCGTTCCGGACTACAAGGCCGTGGTGGACGGATCGGTCAGCCGTCTGCGCCCGGTGGTGCTGGCGGCCGGCACGACGATCTTTGGGATGATCCCGCTCCTGCCGGACGCCTTCTTCGCGTCTATGGCGGTGACCATCATGGGCGGCCTTGCATTTGCCTCGGTGCTGACGCTTGTCGCGGTGCCGGTGCTGTATGCACTCTTCTTCCGTATCCATCCGCAATAGCCAAGCTGCGTCAAAGCCGCCGCTCGTGCGCCCCGCAGCATCGGTCGAAGAGGGCTCCGACCGGGCCTTCGCCGCGATTGGGTGGACCGTCAGCCATTGCGTGGTGGGTGCCTGCGACCGAACTTGCCTGAGAGGAAAACCCATGGGTCAAACAACACTGTCCCCTGGTCTCGCCAGTATTCGATGATGGGGAGCGCAACCGCCTGAGCCATGTTCTGAACCTCGGGGTTCACCTAATCTGGGTTGATTGGCACAAGCACAACGTCGTCGGTTTCTCTGTTCATCCCCCATCATACCACGCGGCGCGCATACCAGCTCTCCAGATCGCGGCGCACGTTTTTGCGAGGTCGCGCGAAGCGCCAGCGGGTGTTCTTGCGCAGCCGCTCGAAACTGCCTCGAGCGGAGACGCCGAGATCTCTGGGCGCAAACCCAGTCACCAAATGTGTGAAACGGCATGCAAAATTGACCCCGTATTGGGGTGATCGGCGTCCAAAAGTGACCCCCCTGATAGTTCTGATGAGAAGCTTCAGAGGTGGTCCT
>Ga0209121_10006711_pt1 | contig 10034 bp, 6 predicted proteins | sample Cruoilmetagenom3_FD_187292 | JGI IMG/M metagenome (GOLD analysis project Ga0209121, IMG submission 187292) | Oil polluted marine microbial communities from Coal Oil Point, Santa Barbara, California, USA - Sample 3 (SPAdes) (version 2) | ecosystem: Environmental > Aquatic > Marine > Oil seeps ...
TCACTGGCCGCTGCTTCAAAATACCAAAAGAATGCCTCTTCATAATTTTGAGTAAGAACTTTACCGGATCTATAAAAATCTGCAAGTTGTGTTTGGGCATATATGTTGCCATTTTTGGCTGAAATATTTAACCAATATAGAGTTTTATCATAATCTCTTTTTGTACCTTCTCCGTTGTAATACATCAAAGCTAAGTTAAAAGCAGCAACATCTTTGTCAACCTCTGAAGCCTTTTCATACCAATAAAAAGCTTTTTCTAAATCTTTTTCTACTCCTATTCCAAAATAGTAAAGTCTAGCAAGATTGTTTTGGGCAGGAATAAAACCTTTTTTTGCAGATTTTTTGTAAAGTTCAAAGGCTTTTGTTAAATACTCTTTATTAAAATTAAAATTCTCATATAACATTGCAAGATTAAATTGGGCAACAAAATAGTCTTTTTTTGCTGATTCTTCATATAATTGCATTGCTAGTTTTTTATTTTTATTAGTCCCCAATCCCCGCTCATAATAATATGCTAAATTATTTAATACTCTAGGGTCTTTTGATTTAGATGCCTTCTCAAGCCAATAAAAACTTTGAAAATAGTTCTTCTCAACTCCATCTCCATTTTGATACATTTGAGCTAGGTTAAATTGTGCTTTGGGATTATCCTCATTAGCTAGTTTTGAAAATATTTCATAAGCTTTTTTATACTCTTTTTTTTCATACATTTTGACAGCTTCATCAAAATTATCTGCATAAAGAATACTCAGTAATAACGGGATTATTATAATTATTTTATTTAATTTCATTGTTAAATTTACCATCACTTTTATCTTTTATAACACCGGCACTAAATTCATCTGTAATAACACATTCACTCAAATCTTTAGTTGGTTTTATAACTTTTTTATTAACAATATTTGGTACAAATATATCTCCTAAACCATCATATCTTGTTAATTTCATACTTTCAACTAAAACTTCATCTTTTTTACCTAAGAAAAACTCTATCCTATCCCAAACTTCCTCATGTTCAAATTCAAAACTATTATGTTTTAGTCCCTTTAAGGCACCATATGATGATGTTGCTTTTAAATCTGCACTTGTACCACAATTGTCCTCTTTTACATTTAAGATATAATCTTTATGTTCTAAGGTATCAAAAATAATCTCTATTTTTGTAACTTCTAATTTATCTCTATATGAATCAATAATATATTCATTATTTCCACCATTTTTAAAGGCTAATTTTCCAGCATTAAGAATTTCATCTTTTGTAAAATTGGGATAATATTTTTTTGTTACAAACTCTTTTTGTGCACATCCACTAAAAAATAAAAAAAGAATTGCAGAAAATATACTGATGTAAAAATTTTTCATATAAACCTCTTCATTAATAACTACTATTACCATCTATTCCGATAGAAAAAGATGTTTCAATATCTTTTATATCTTTTATTCCATCACCTAATATAAGAGTGTTATTCTCTTGACCTAAGTTAACAAGTGTTCTAAGGAAATGTTTTTTATCCCTATCATTGGAGATTCCATTTGTATAGTCTTTACTTACTCTTATATAATCTAAATCTAAATTCTTCAACTCTTCAAGACTAAAATCATTTGTACTATATCTTTTTAGGATTATTTTTGCACCATATCTATGAACTTCACTAATAAAAGTTTTAAATAATTCAACATTTGTAGAGACAGTATAGGAAGTTAAACTAAAGACTAAATATTTTGATATCTCTTTTTCAAATAATAATACAGAGTGGAGCCAGTTCATAAAATCTTTATCTTTAAGGGATAACATTGATAGATTTATTGCAATAACATAATCAATATCATTTGACTTAACAAAATCAACAACTTTTTGAATTACTGCTTTATCAAAATTTGTTCCCATATTCATTTTCTCAGCAACTGATATAAATGTACCTATTTGAAGTTTTTCACCCTTTGTATCAAGTAATAAAGGAATGGCATCTTTCATAATTACTTTTTCATCTTCGCTATCATTAATAGTATTAAAGCCATAGGAGAGCTCAAAGGAGTTATTACTGATAATATCTTTTACATTCTCTTCAAGGTCTTTAAACTTATCTAAAACCTCACTTGTACTTACAATATGATATGTACTTCCACTATCTTTTACTTTATTATAAACCTCTGTCATAGATTGAAGGATAGAATTAATAGTACCATACTTATCAAAGGGGATTAAAGAGTAGTAAGCTAACTTACCTTTTATCTCGTATCTCTCTTCCATTTCAATTAATTCATTCTCTAAATCTTGACAAAACTGACGAACTTTTTCTTCTTTTTCATTTTTTAATATCATCGCAAATTCAGAACCAAAAAATCTATATAAAGTGGCTTCACCTAATTGGTGTTCATAAAATTTATTTTGTACAACATTTGAAAACTCTTCAATTAGATGATTTGCCAATGCTGAACCAAACTCTTTTGTAAAGTTACCTAAGTAATCTAACTTAATGGAACCAACAAAACCATCAGAACCAACAATAAACATATTTTTTAAATCCAATTCAAAAACTTTTTGATTGGATAATCCAGTTAAATCATCCACATAAACTTTTCTCTCTAAAATATCTTTATTGATATTAAGTTCATTTAATACAGCAGAATATTTTTTTAGAACTTTATTCATTAAAACTATGGATTCATCAAGGTGTTCATCACCACTTTTTTCCATGACTCTACTTACCATATTATTATCTAAAACATCTTTTAAATAGTCTCTAAATTTTATAATACTATCCAATAGAACATTTTTAATAAAGATAAAATATATAAGATAAATAATTATACCAATGAGAGTAATTGTTATAAAGAAATATAAAATATAATCATCTTTTAGCTCTTCAATTTTCTTTTGAATTAATCTATCATCGACAAAATATTCCACATTGGCCAAGTGTTGATTAAAGAAATATAATGTAGTGACTTTTTTCTGATTTTCACCTAAATCATCTGAATTGAAACCAGCTTTAACATGTTCATAATAAAAGGTTAATTTTGATATGGAGTTTAAAACTTTTCCATCCTTATATAAAAAAAGTTTGAATAAGATTGGCTCTTTTATTTCTAGCTTATTATTAGTATATAGTTTAAAGTAATTATTCTCTTCATGCTTTACATATCCATTTTTAACATCAACAGTTACATCTTCAATTTTCCAATCACTTAAAGTAGGATGTGCAGAGTTTTTGATTAATCCCTCTTTTGTAAAAAGATAGTTCTTAAATACAATTTTTATATTTGAAATATTGGTTGTATTTACAGCCACTTCTAAAATATTATTGATATTTTCTTCATCATTGATTAAAAAATTCTTTTGTAGATTACTTATAATATATTCAATATCTTTTTTATTATGTTTATTAAACTCATTTTTTATTGAAGATACTAATGATGAGTAATTATATGAAAAAAATATTGCAGCTATTACAAAGCTCAAAAAGCAAATAAAAATAAATCTTTTACCAATTGTAAAATTCATCTTCTACTCTTTTTCTATTTTGGCAATGGATTGAATATAGGGATGATATTTACTTAATTTCTCCAAAGCACTCTTTTTATCATCATATTTTCCTACATATATTTCTACATAACCATCATCTAAATCTCTTGTTTTATAATCTACTAATTGATATCTATTTATAAAAGTATTCAATCTATTTTTTTCAATTTTTGCAATTGATAATATGAATCCATTAGTTTTTAACTCTTGAGGTTTTTTTACTTTTATTTCATCTATTTTTGTATCAATTATTTTTTCAAATTTTAAAGGCTCTATTGGCTTCTCTTCTACTTTTTCTTCAATATTTTCAATAGCTTTTTCTTCTACCTCAGCTTTTGATACCTTTTTCACTTCTACTTTTTCAATAGTTTTTTCTTCTGCTTTATTTTGAGTTTTTTCTACCGCTTTTATTTCAATATTTTTATCAATTTTATCTTCTAGATCATCTTTAACTTTTTCTTCTGCTTTTTCTACTGTTTTTTCTTCAACATTTTCTATAGTCTTTTCTTCAGCTTTATTTTCAGTTTCTTTTAGCGCTTTTACTTCAATGTTTTTTTCAGCTATTTCTTCTACTTTATTTTCTTCTTTCTTTGTAGTCTCTTCAACTTGAACTTTATCTTTAACTAAAGGTTTTATCTCTTTTTTTGTTTTAGCATCCCTAAGTACTGTTTTTGTCTCTTCAGATATTTTTATAAATTCACCCTTTTTAGTTGAAAAAGAAGGTGTACCAAGTTTTAAATCTTTATATTTGGCAAATAGTTCTTGCTTAGATTTAATATTCTCAATTATAGGAAAATATTTATCTACAATATTAGGGGATAATAAAGCAAGGGCAACTTTTGCATCTTCATAATTTTCATATACACCATAAACAACTTTTATCCACTCACTATTTGTTCCATATCTAAAAATAAGTGAATTATCATAAAGTTTTTCACTATCCATCAATCTAACAACATCGTCAAGTTTTGATAATGTACCTAAATTAATAGTATAATAATTTATATCTGCATTTACAAACTTATCTTTAAATTCTTTGTTTGTAAAGTACTCTTGAGGTGGTTTTGGAGCTAATTTAATAGTTCTTGTTTCTACTAACTCTTTAGGTCTTAGTTCATCATATCCATCAATATAGTTTTTATATAAATCTTTTATATCTTTTATTGAGACAATTTTATACTCTTTATTTTCATCTTTTTTTATACCATCTAATACTTTTTTTGCTTCGTCTTTTTGCTCAAAAAGTCCATAAGCTAATATACTTTTAAACTTATAGTTTTCCAATTCATCTACAATAAACGATTGTTTAGAGAAACTATTCTCTTTTACATAATTAAAAGTTTCATATATGGAATCAAATTTTCCAATATATATAGTATAAAGGTCATCTTCACTATCTAGGAATTTATCTTTAAATAATAGAATATCTTCTAAAGTATCAACCTTTTGGACTACCTCTTTTACATTTTTTGCATCTTCTTTTCTTTTTTGCTCTTTTGCAAAGGCAATTAGGTCTATTTGTTCCTCTTTTTTAGCACTATTCTCTTTTTTGTAAGTACTTTTTGTAAAATCAATGAAATTATCCTTTGTAGGGTCTAATTCAAAGTGAGATACAAGTTGTCCGGTTTCAAATAATAGTTTAAAATAGTCAGTTAATCTACTTTGATAGGATTCTATTAAAGAGACTTGTGCCGTATTTAATTGTCTTTGTGCAGTTAATAGAGTTTGCAAGTCTTGCTCTCCATTTTTAAAAGCTTCCCAATAAGACTCAACAGTCACTTGAGAAGATTCAACTTCATCAATTGTACTTTGGATAGAACCCTCTATAGAGTTTAAAGATTGGTGTAAATTAGAAATAATCCATTTTAATTTTCTTTTTTCTTCTTCAATTTTATAACTAACTTCTCTTATTGTGCTATATACTGATAAGATTTTATTTGAATCTTTTCCACCATTGTACAAATTATATTTAAAAGTAATCATTGCAGAATCAGTATTTTGAATATAGATATCTTCTGGTTCAGCATCTTTTTTAAAAGTTCTTGAACGTGAAAGTTCAAAATCAACTTTTGGTTTAAATGCAGATTGTGCACTTTTTAATTTATATCTTTCTGACTCTATAGTAAGTAGATAACTTACAATATTAAGATTTTGTAAATAACCAATATCTAACAACTCTTCCAAATCACCGATTTTTATTTTAAAGTTGTATTCATATGGTAATGTATATTTAAAATTTTCACCAGCAATATATTCATAATATTTAAGTGATTCAACAAATTTTGAATTTGTTTTATTAAGCTTTGATTCGGCATTTGAAACACTTGCTTTTATGGAACTTATATCTCCAATAGATGCAGCACCTAAATCATATTTTGTAGTAACAATTTCCAATATTCTACTAAGCATTTTCATATTTGCTTCTGTTACATTTAAAGATTGATAAGAAAAAACAACACCAATATATGCTTTTATTGCATTTTGAATCTCTGTAGAAATAGCCAATTCATAACGATTCTTAGCTACTTGTAAACTCTTTTTTAATCCCTTGATTTTATACTCAGTAGCTCCACCTGAATATAGATTTTGTTTTAATTGTAGTTTTAAACTCTCATCGTTATACTCATTTGCAGGAGTATCAATTCCATCATCACTTGGGTCTGTATGTATTCTTGCATTACTATATTGTAAATCCAAAGTTGGCTTATATCCAGAATAGGCATCATTGAGGTTAATTTGTGCTTGTCTTACTTTTTCTCTAGCAACTTTTACATTATAATTATTAGAAATTGTTTCAAAAATTACATCTACTAATGATACTTTTACATAATCTTTTATATCACTATTATCACTCATTCCAAAAACTTTTTTTGGTTTTTTTATAATAGCAGGAGTTACTGTTGCAACTTGTCCCGTCTCTTTACCTTTAACTTTATTAACACCAGTAGTTTCATCTATAATTTTTGTAGGGTTTTTATCTGTTAATTTTGGTTTATTCTCAGAATTAACTTCAATTTCAATTTTTTCATTATCCAATAGAGGTGGATTTGCACCAAAAGAGTTGGTAAAAATTAATAAAAGTACAATTAGTGAAGTTTTAATCTTTATCTTTCTACTCATTATTTTTTCTCTATCCTAAGTACTAAATATCCAAAATCATTTTTATTTTCTATGTTCAAACTAGATGGTCTTAATAAATCAATTTGAACATCTCTTATCTCATATTTTAAACTTCTAATAAAGTTCCTAACATTTAGCGTTCTTGCCAATGAAATCTGTTTCATAACCGTTGCACTTATTTGATTCGTAGGGTCAACTGCACTAATACGAACAATATGTTTAGGATATTTCTCTTTAGTTTTTGCAATAAAATCTTTTATTTGTAAAATAATTGGATTATCTAACTTAACAGTTTCACTTCCAAAATTTATAACAAGATAATCATCTGTAGATATTATTGCCTGTTTTGTTTTTTCATCTTCATATATTCTACTCAAATCTTTACCCACAGACTCAATTTCGCCAACATCTTTTTGTTCTTCAATTGGTTCTTCAACTTCCATCTCTAAAGTTTTCTCTTTTTGCTTAACAACAATAGGAGTACTGCTACTACTTTTTACAATAAGATCATTGGTTGCTATTGTACCTGTATATGATACTTTAAATTTAAATTGTGCATAATATGCAATATTTACAATAGTTATCAATAAAAAGAGTAATAAAACCAAAATTACAGAAGAGAAGATATCAACAAATGGTGGCCATGGGTTAAACTCTTCATTACGTCTTTTAGCCATAGATTACTTTCTTATCTCTTTTTCGATATTTGATAATTTTGTATCAAAATTATTCATCATATTTTGCATTAATTCATAATTTTGTTTTTGTAACTCCAATAGTTGTTTGATATTTTTATTCTGACTTGTTGCAATATTTGCCAAACTTTGAAGTGATTCATCTAAAGTATTTGAATTTGTATATTGATTTATATTTAACTCTTTAATAGAATTATTAATACCTTCCAATAGAGCAATTTGATTACCTGCAACTTTAGAGTTTGATTCTATATTTTCAGATAATGATTTAAATAAAACTTCATCTGTTTCGGAACTTTTTCTAACTTCCTCTTTTAACTCACCAATTGCCTCACCAAAAACATCCAAAAATTTACTAGTAGAAAAGCCTTCACCTCCTCCACCACCTGTTCCAGCACGGGAAGGACCTCTTATTCCTACTTTTTCATTAAATTGTTCAATTACATCGTCAGATTGGGTATCAATAATTTTCCCTTTCATCCAATCTTCAATATCTTCAATAAATGTCTCTTGATTTCTACTTAGTATATATGTTTTTAAACTTAAAATAATAGCCGTTGCAACACCAAATAATGATGAACCAAAACCAATTGCCATACCACTTAATGGTCCAGAAAATGAGGCAATAACTTCAGATAAGTTAATATCTCCACTTAATGATAATACAATAGCTCCCATTTCATCAATTGATTTTAAAAGCCCTGTAAATGTACCAAAAAGACCTATCATCAAAGCCGTTGCTGTAAAGAAATTAATATAAGCTTTTTGATTTTCGAACTTCTCTTCTAACCAAGCAGTTACATCTTTAGCTTCACTTTGTGTAAAGTAAAGGGTTCCACCCTTTGCCCTTTTATAAAACATATGGGCAATATTAGCAGGCATAATTCTATCTATACCATTTAGATAATAGATTAATTGATCACCTTTTTTATAAGCTAAGATTCCAAATGTTCCAGCAAGCATTGTTAATCTAAAAGCTGCATGATACACTATAACCATACCAATTGCTAATATTGTTAAAACTGCAATATTAAATGTTAACGTAGCCATGAAGAATTTTACAAAATTTTCAAAGTTTGCAAAAACTAAGAAAAATATAAAAAGCCAAAATATAAAATATACTTTTAGTATTTTAAGTCTTCTCATAACTTACCTTAAAATAGAAATAATATAATTGAGATGACAAGACCTAATGCCACTGTTGTAACTGTATTTGTCATATCATTTGCAATATTAACAAACCCCCCACTACTTACATTACTCTCACCTACAATTATATATCCAATATCAGCACCATTTATATCTGTTATTTTTTTCAACATTCTAAAATAGTCATCATCGATAATATATTTTTTCATTTCAAGATTTTGAAAATCTTCACTATTTATATTCTTCATTGTAGCTGCAAAAATAGTGTCATACCGATCTTTTTCTAAAGTAAATTGCTCATTTACCTCTTCATATTTATTATTTTTATACTCTAACCCAATAAATGGTAGCATCTTCTTATCTAATATAAATACAAATTCACTACCTTGTTTTACAAAATCATCTCTTAATCTATGAATTGATTCTCTAAACTCTAAGACTCCATAAACTTGATTGTTTTTAATTAAGGGTAATAAGTATGAGAAAAATACTCCATCTTCAAGAACTTCAGTTCCAAATAGAGGTTTCTTTGAATTTATTACTGTATTGATTGTATTTCTAAATACTTTATCACTATTTGTTACATTATAAATATTTAATTTTAAATCAGTAAATCCTAGTTTTAAGAACTCTTCATTTAAAAAGTTTCTTACAGATTCAAACATTACAGCATTGTTATTTTCAATTCCTGCCATTAATGTTCCATTTTGATTGAGTGAAACCATCAATTTTTGAAACTCTTTATGTTTATTCTCTATTCTAATATTTAAAAGTGTTTCATAGTTTTTAGACATACTTTGATATACTTCTTTTGAAACACTAGAAGTCATAGTTGTAATAACATACATACACGTAATAATTCCCATTATAGAAATAGTGGTTAAAGTGGTAAACCATAGACCTTTGTTTTTTCTAAGCTTTGCCAATAATTCTTGTAATCTTTTTATAAGTGTAAACATTTTGAATAGGTTCCTAGATTAATTTATATACAGAAGAATAATATTGAAATAATCTATAATTATAACTTAAACTATTACTTTTTTATAAAGTAAATTGTTCTATAATTATAAAATTTATGTTAAAAAGTTTTAATTACATATCAAATTAATTACATTGCTTTATAAGTAAAAGTTATAACATAAAATATAGACTAAGTAATAATATAAAGTATTACTTTTTCATAAGTAATTTTAGGCTAAAATAGAAGCAATATAGGATTTAAAGGTACAACTTGTCTGATTCAAATAATCTTTTACAAAATTTTAAATATATGTTGGACTTCTATTATGGTGAAGTAAATGTTGATACCATATTAACTTTGGATGCTGTAAAAGATGAAGATTTTGATGAAGAATCCATTTTCACTGTTTGTGAACAAATTGGTCTTGTTTGTATTCAAAAAAATATTAACTCCCAAGATATACCCTCACACTTCCTTCCTTGTATTATATTTGACAAAGATAATAATTCTGCGATTTTTAGAAAGAATATTGCAAATAAGAAAATTGAACTATTTGATTCTGAGAAAAAAGAGCCCTATGAGA
>Ga0209121_10006712_pt1 | contig 10033 bp, 11 predicted proteins | sample Cruoilmetagenom3_FD_187292 | JGI IMG/M metagenome (GOLD analysis project Ga0209121, IMG submission 187292) | Oil polluted marine microbial communities from Coal Oil Point, Santa Barbara, California, USA - Sample 3 (SPAdes) (version 2) | ecosystem: Environmental > Aquatic > Marine > Oil seeps ...
CCGCGTGGCAATCTCATTACCTCCCAAACAGCCACACCGGGCGCACTTGAAAATACGCCCCTACACAAGTTGACAAATACGTATCGGTTGGCTAATATGTTCAGTAATTAGCACAATACGGAAGGGGGGAGCAGCATGAATCGGTTAAAACGTCTAGGAATTACACTCGCACTCAGCGTTTCGCTCTTCTTGATTTTCTCGCAAACGGTTTATGCCTCTATTGATGTTGGTACATTCGACCAGGCGGCTCGTGCCTATTATATCGGCCCCGGCACAATTACCATTATAACGCAGGTGCTTGTAGGGTTGCTTATCGGAGGAGCGGCTATGATGGGTATATACAGGACAAGGGTAAAAACTTTCTTTACCAATTTATTCCCCAGTCGAAGACATGATAAGGAGAGTAAGGAGAGTGAGGAGAGTGAGGAGAGTGAGGAGAGTGAGTAGCCCGCAGCTCCCGGGTTCCTTCCGTGCCCCGATGGCTTTCTTTTCTGGTGAAAAGGTGCGCTGCCCAGTTATGTTGCAGGCAGGTGTTTGAGCAAACCCATGGGGATAAATTTCGCCTATGTTGAAAGAAATAGCACACTATCGCCGTTTCAAGAGGCTATCCGTTCAAGACAGGTCTATCGTATTCTACGCCGAACATAGCGGGTATTACCCTTATTTCGAAGGCATTATCAAAAAATTAACCGATGAATATGACAGGACGCTGTGCTATATCACGTCTGACCGGCATGACCCAATCCTGAGTAACTCAGACCCAAGAATAAAGACTTTCTACCTGAACAGGTTATTACCATTCTTTATGGCATTTGTTGGTTGTAAAGTCTTCGTCATGACATTAACCGACCTCAACAAGTTCCATCTCAAGCGTTCAATCAATCCGGTACATTACGTTTATGTCTTTCACGCTCTTGTCAGCACTCACATGGCGTACCGATATGGCGCGTTCGATCATTATGACTGCATTCTCTGCGCCGGGCCGCACCAAATTAAAGAGATTCGCCAGCATGAGAAGCTTAATAACCTTCCCCCAAAAACACTCGTAGAAGCCGGCTACTACCGGCTCGAACGCATCTATCAGGACTATCAAGAGTATGTTCGCCAAAAGCCGTCTCAGCCTGACAAGGAGATTATCCTCATTGCGCCCTCGTGGGGAGCGGACAATGTTCTCGAATCTTGCGGTGAAGAACTTGTTGGACTGCTGTTGCGAGAAGGTTATCAAGTAATAGTTCGACCTCATCCGGAGACTGTGAAACACTCCCCTGGCCTGATAGCGCAGTTAACGACTAAATTTGGCAAAAGCCCAAATTTTACACTGGAGAAGTCTGTTGCCACACACGATTCGCTGTTGAGGGCCGACGTTCTAATATGTGATTGCTCAGGTGTTGCCCTTGAATACGCATTGGGTACCGAACGCCCCGTGTTATTCCTCGATGTTCCTGTTAAAATAAAAAATGAGAACTATCGTGATTTGAATATTGAACCGCTGGAACTTGCTACACGGACAAAAATCGGCGTTATTGTGAAGCCTGAGGAATTAGCCACAGTACCAACTGTCATCAGCCAGCTCGTATCCGCCGCTCCGCAATACAAAAATGCTATAATTAAATTGAGGGAGCAGTATCTATTTCACTTCGGTAAGTCGGCTGAAATCGGAGCCAATTATGTCCAGCGTCTCATTTCACAAGAGACCAACCCCATGGAAAGCGGAGAGGTAAGCAAACGTGACCAAGGCTAAGAAATTCCGCAAGCTCTTACATTCACCAAAGCTTGAATCTATATGCGAAGCGCATAATGCCCTGAGTGCAAAGATAGTTGAAGGGGCCGGTTTTAGGTGTCCGCTAACAAGTAAGCGCCCCACGCCGGCTAAAGCTCTGGGCCTCCCTCAAACTTTCGTTTAATCTTGGCTCTCACAAACATCACTGTTACCAAGCCAGCCATGACCAATGATATTGCACCCCAGAAGTAGAATACAGAACTCCAGTAGCCAGTTTTGTCTAATATAAAGGGGACAACTAGACCTATTAGCACAGTGCCAATATACGCCCAACCATCAATGAAGCCGGTAGCAGAAGCTACAATGCGTTGACTAGCAAACCTGCTGGGTACTGTCGTCACTAGGAACACGTGAGGTCCATAGAGTAAGAATCCACTTAGCACAAGTAGCGCCAGCATAGCTATTCCAGACACGCCAGGTAAAACAAACATTACGACCGCCAAAGATATCACGTATATGACAGTGAGGATATCCTTGTGAATTTTCAGCCTGTTATACATAAGTGTGCCTATCACCCCGGCTAGTGGTATCAAAAATACATTCAATCCTACCTTCTCTATTGGCATAGCATGTTCTAGATATAAATACGTTGGAATCCAGATTATTACTCCATACCTGACCATATTCAAGAGACATAATGATAGTGCACTGATAACTATCGAAAAGTTGACAGTGAGCTTTACTCTTTCCTTGAAAGGGCGAGGTATGAACTCTATCTTTGGTCTAGTTTTTAGTAACAATATGGCACGAATGAACATTACTATTGATGCCACCCAAAATCCCCATTGCCAACCAAAAGTTCCGATTACAAAACCAGATATAATCCACACTACTGAGTTACCAATTTGGTAGGAAGTGCCTAATCGTGTGGCATCCCGCTCAATGTTATCGGATGTCATCGCATTGGCTCTCACTGCGGAGGACCACCCCATTGACTGAAACCCCCCATCAATGGCCTCGCCAATCATTAACATCCAGAAAACCCCCCCCGCAAACCCGAGGAAGGCATTCATTACCGCCGAGCCTATAAGTCCAATAGCCATATAAACAAAGGGGTTAAACCTCTCTGATAACTGCCCGTGAAGGAACTGCCCAACGAGGTATGCTGTCATAAATCCGCTAGCAACCATCCCAACATTATAAAGCGTCAAATCTTGATAAGTTGCCAAAAGTACAGGGATTATAAGCGAATAATTAACCCTCCCAAAGTAGAAGATGGCATATGTCGACCACAAATTCCAAAATACTAGGTTGATCCTCGGCTTCCGTTGTTGCTTTGCTTCAGTCATCCTAGTCCCACACCTTTCTTGCCGTGGTGATGTCTTCGACGGTATCAAGCTCCATCCACTGACCTTTGATATCAACGTTAGAAATAGTGTAACCCTTGTCAATCAGTTCCTGGAACATGTCTGTTAAATATGCTTGCTCAATTGAAGGAGCGGTGTGGAATTGCCTTTTGCCGAATTCGGCTACTACTCTTTTGTAGTTCGTTTTTAATATCTCAGCACCGGTATTGGTGAATTTTGCCAGTCCAATGAATTCACCGTATGCTTCGTTTGGGTTAGTGGCCTTACCGATTTCTACCACTCTATTGTTGCTGACAATTACTTTTTCTGCCTCTTCCATAGGATGCTGAAAGCGCTTTTTGTAATGAGCCTTCCAGACTATATCAGTAACTACAGAAATATCAGCTTTGCTTTCCAATAATGCCCTTACAACACTGGTTTTAAAAAGGATATCGGAATATGTCGCTATAAACTCGCCATCCATATCATTTTCTGCGTACATCAATGATTCCAGTATATTGTTTCGCCTATAATTTTGATTATAAATATACTTCACACCGGTATAATTGATGACTTCCTTTTTATAACCCCTGATAACTATTATTTCGGTTATGCCGCATTGATTGAATGTCTCTATTTGCCGTTGTAAGATTGTTTTGCCTTTTATCTCAAGCATGCATTTCGGCTTGTCATCAGTTAGTTCCGCTAAACGAGAGCTCATACCCGCTGCTATAATTATTGCTTTTATGTTTCTCTGCCCTTTTGTCTTATCGCTTTCAATTACATAACCAGCCAAAATTTCTCCCGCCAAATCGCGGACATTTCTTTGTTTTGCTATCGCTTCTTGTTTAAGTTTAGCCCAGATCTCTGAATCAATCTCAATGTTTCTTTGAATTAAAGGCATAATAATGTTCCTCCAACCTGATAAAAATAATCGGCAGTCATTATATTATTATATTTTTGATTAAATGTCAATATATATTTAGCTAGACCAAGGCGTGGACAGGCTTTATGAAATCTTTATCGGTGCGGGTGTGCCGCATTATCTCCGGAAATACTCCATAGATATAACCATGGTAGCTGTTTTGGGCGCTGCGTTCATAACTATTGACCGGACAGACAATAACCTTGCCAGCGCCTCCGAAAAAGATGCCGTGCAGATATTGCGTTCAGCGCCATTACGACTTGCTGGAGAATAAAGAGTATGCTATCTTTTGGTCGCTACTTCACCATATATGATTACGCCGATATCCGAGAATCGCAACGGACGCTGTATCTGATGCACCGGGTACAGAGATGAAACAAAAATTAAGAGCTATTTTCAAGGGACCGGTGGTTTTCTACCCGCTGCTATTTGCTGCTTTTCCCATACTGTTTCTTTACACCTATAATATAGCTGAAACCTCCCTAAACGATGTCTGGCTGCCGCTGGTAATCTCGGTGGCTGCTGCGCTGGTGTTGTGGGCAGGCTTGAGCCTTATACTCCGCAGCCTGTCTAAGGCGGGACTCGCCACAGCTATATTCCTGGTCTTTTTTTTCTCCTACGGACGCTTTTATGACGGGCTGAACTACTTGGGGGTGTTTGTGCCCAAACACGCTTACCTGCTCCCCGTCATGCTGTTCGTCTGGGGCTACTGCGTCTATTTCATCAGCCGGGCAAAAAGGGACTTTCGCATGACCACCAGGTTGTTCAACATAGTGGCGGTGGTGCTCATTGCCATCAACCTGTTTAACATCGGCAGCTATCAAGTTAAACTAGCCAGGCTGAGTGCCGGCGCATCGATGGAGTCGACGGAGCATACTGCTGCTACCAGCCCGGCAGAGCTCAGCACCCTGCCCGATATCTATTTCATCATCCTGGATGAGTACGCCCACCCTGATACCATGAAGAAATGGTGCGATTACGATAACAGCGATTTTATCAACAGCCTGGAGGATAAAGGCTTTTTCATAGCCACCGATAGCCGAACGGCAAGTGGCAACACAGAGCGTGTGATTGCTGGGGTGCTGAACATGGAGTATATCGATGGCGAGCCGTCGAAGGACCAAATCTACAGAATGATTGCTTATAGCAAAGTTGCAGAATTCCTGAAGATGCGCGGGTACAAGTTTTTTTATTTCGGAAACGTGCATGACTTCGGTAGGTGGTATACATACATGCAGGATAGTGCCGATCTCTACTGTAATTACTATGAAGGCTCTGCCACCCCCTGGGTATCTGAGTTCCAGGAAATCCTGTGGAACACCACCATGCTGCGGCCTTTCTATTATTACCTTACCGGAAACCAATATGAAATTGCCTGGCGGCGCCAGATTTCGTACACGCTGGAGCACCTGAAGACGCTGCCTGAGATGGCTGGTCCAAAGTTTGTTGCCACACATTTATACTGCCCGCACCAACCTTTTGTGTTTGGTCCACAAGGCCAGTATATCTCCCCTGTAGATTGGGCCAACTATGCAGATAAACAGTTCTACCTTGGGCAGTATATCTTCATCTCTACGGAGATAGAAAAGGTGGTTGATGTATTGCTAAAAGAATCGGAAATCCCGCCGATTATCATTCTACAGTCAGACCACGGCCTCAGACCGCATCACCGCGGCATTGTTATAGGCGCTGATGAATGGCGCAAGATACTAAACGCTATGTATCTGCCCGGCATGGATTACGAGCAACTGTCGGAGTCGATATCGCCGGTGAATACGTTCCGTCTGATATTCAACCACTATTTCGGCGCCGATTATCCGCTGCTGGAGGATGATTAGGAGCAGGAATTCGCCATGTCAATGGAAAGCTGGTTCAGAGCTCACAGGAAACAGGTAATTACCCACACGCTGATTGTGGCCGCTTTTCTGCTGTTTCTCCTTTTCCTATCAGAGCCCCTTTTCGACAGACTTGAACAGGTTGCTGGTGAATCTCAATTGTATGAAACTACACTACCCGCCGCAACAAATAATATTCAGTATTCGATTGACAAATTGGTAGTGACGACAGGCATGCTGGAGATAAACGGCTGGGCATTCATCAAGGGCTACGACTCTGTGAACAGCCAAATATATATAGTCTTGAAATCCGCAGGCAGGACATATGTATTCACCACGCAAACAGTGATAAGAGAGGATGTTACCCAGCATTTTAAAGAGCTAGGCTTGAACCTGGACTACTCGGGATTTAGGGCTCTCATTCCGACAAGGAAAATACCCAGTGGCGAGTACACTGTTGGGATTTATATCACGAAAGGTGACATCGAAGCAATGCAATATACAGACAAGAGAATCCGGTTTTAGGTAAGCATCTTGGAGGCTAAATAGGTTCAAGGGATTCGTGTATGAAGATTTTAGTGACAGGTGGCGCTGGGTACATCGGAAGCGTTATAGTGGAGCTGCTAATTAATGAGGGAAACCAGGTCGTGGTCGTCGACAACCTGAGCCAAGGGGCAACATAATGCAATTGCCTCGAAAGCCAAGTTCTTCCACGTTGACCTGAATAATTTGGAAAAATTAGAAGAGGTATTTCATATTATTACACATGGTAAACGCACTTTCTCCATAAAGGCAACAGTACCGGAAAGTCAAATTTTGTGCATAAAAAATTTCATCCCCCGATCACTATGTAATTGAGATTCTGCTCGAAGAACTTGGCATCTACACGATGCCTTCTGCGATGGCATCGATTTTTAGTTCCCGCATCAGGGAGTGTCCAATAAGGAGATTGCCCGTATTATTCCCCGTTGCCTTAAGACGGTCCTGTACCGGCGCATCTTCCGGTAAATGAACACGGTAGGGAGCCCCCAAGTACCATACTCTTGCCATATCAACCCTCCTGTAACTGAGGCTTATCAAAACGTGCTTCTATGCTTCTCTCACGCAAGCCAGCAGGTTTGAGACTCAAATCTTTGGGTATCTATCAATAACGAGCATTTGTGCACGGGAGCATTCAATATGCTATCAGTCGATCACATGCTCATCATAAGCTGTGATAAGAAACTCGCCATGCGCTACACCAACTCCCTCAAGATGTCAGTATATAACTCGTGATAGGCGTATGCTTCTTGCTCTATTGTGGGCACCATAAGAGACTTCAGATTCTCCTTGATGTCATTCAAAATCACTGGATTATCAATAATCGTCTCTATTGCCACCTTAAGGCTATCCTTGTCACCCAGAGAGAAAGTGAATCCATTCACGCCATTGTTAACCTTTTCTGCCATTCCTCCTGCGTTTGAAATCAGTACCGGTGTATGGCAAGCCAGTGCTTCGTGCAATATGAGCGCGTACGTCTCATACCAAAGCGATGGCACGATGACCACATCGACACTGCTGAGGATGTCTCCTACATCTTCTTCCGGAAAGGCATCGTGGAACTCTATCTTTGTGTCGCCTCTGGCCAGATCGTGTAGCTTGTTCACGTATGTCTGGTCCGGACCCGTGCCGAATATCTTCAGGACAACGTTGCGACAGCTTATTTCCTTGAAAGCTTGCAGAAGCACATGAACACCTTTATGGTGATTCAGGGAGCCGGCGAAGCAAAAAGTCAAGCTGTCTCCATTCCTGTAACTTCTATTGTTTCTCTTTATCCTGTTATAGCTCACCCCGTGATTAATGATCCTTACACTGAGGTCCGGGAATTCCCTTTTAAACATACCTGCTAGGAAATTTGACGGCGAAATCACGCTTTTCGCTCCAAATAAGATATCTCTTGCCCTAGTAAGCCGTTTGGAGACGAAGTCAGCCGGAAGCTCGGGGCAGGATCGAGCACACACCTTGCCACCGCCAGGCCCCCCGCACAGGTCGCCCTTGGAGTTAACCAAATTATATTTGGGACATATCATCCAGTAGTCCGTAAGTGTCATGATATACGGGATATTAAGCGATTTGGCGACCACCGCTACCTCGCTTACTCTCATAAAGTGCGCGATATGAATTACGTCAGGCTTCTCGAGAGATAAAAGACGCTTGGCTGCGCTGGTCATGCTGTCGTCGCCCAGCCTGATGTGCACGTCGTTAGGGATTCGCTTGTGCCTCAATGCGATAACTCGGACACCCTTGTACGTGAATTCTTTCCAGTGGATATCCCCTATGCTTTTATCCCAGTCAGAATCAGCATAAAAGCCATAGGTTACGACACTAACACGATGCCTGGCCTTCTGCATCATCGAAGATATTTTTAAAACAAACTTCTCAGTTCCAGTCCAGTATTCTGGGTAGAACTGATGCACCATATATAGAATGTTCATCTATATTCCTTTCCTCAGTTCGTTATCCCATTCGGCAACATCGCCTCCATTTAGATGGAGGAACGCAAGATAGGCGCCGCAGTTGTAAGCATAGGTCTTCAAAAGACAGGAATTGAGGTCTTCCAGCACAACCCTATCCACAAGCGGGTACGGCTGCTCCATATATTGCCTTACTAAGTTCATTTGCCCCAAGACGGCCTGACAAATGGTATTGTCGTCTGGAGTAGTCTCCCGGTCAACGCGGTTAGACCTGAGGACCCTTTCTAGGAAGTCTTTGAGGTTACTGTCTACATATGGTGTATCCGGAAGACCAGCGGTGAGAAACCCAAGATTAGAGTGGGGGTCAAGCCTCTTGCTCAGAAGATTAAATAGCTTGTCTAATTCTATCGGATTGCTTATTTGATCGAGGTCCTCATTAATTAGAGAAGTCACCGAATTATATGTTAACAAAATGCTCCTCAATACTTGCTGTTCACCAACCTTGGGTACCGTGTAGCTCGGGAAAATATCAAACAGGCTCAGCACATCTACATAACCCCTCCTGAGCCAGTAGTAGGGAGGTCGATTGTGTGAATGTATAACCTTAACAGAACCCATGAGCGCCAGTCTATAGCCATCTCCTATAAGTCTTAGACCCAGGTCTACGTCTTCACCATACTTGCCCCTATATTTATATTTTAGAAAAGTTTCTTTAGATATAAGCAAGGCTAGATCTGACAGTTGGGCATTCTTCCGCAGAGTCTCATAGTTCTTCACTTTGGGTAGATGCATAACTTTGTCGTTCTCGGAAACTTCTAGAAACTTACTATAATGATTCCAGTTAATAGTCCTGTAGAACAGGTCAGCATCTTCCTTTGGAAACTCAACGCACGAAACGGTTGCTAGGTCATTGTTCTTGAGAGCAGACAAGAGCTTGAAGAGAAAAATATTGGATGATGGCAGCGCATCCTGAACTGTGAAGAACAGGTAGTTTCCCGCCGCCTTCTCTGCTCCAAGGTTTCTTGCTTGTGAATGCGAGAATTCTTCCGGTAAGATTTCCAGTACTTCGGCACCATACTCTCTGGCGATGCTTACAGTTCCATCTGAGCTGCCCGAATCTACGACTATAATCTCCAAATCCTTCAGCCCCTTTTGCTGCTTCAGTGCCGATAGGAGAAGCTCGAAGTCGCCACCGCCGTTCTTTGTAGGGATAACCACGGAAACCGTATCACTTTCAGATGGTGTTATGCCCACATCTTCCGACGTTGGTAGTTTCAGATGAGGAACCGTAGGTTTGTGAAAGCGGTCCATTCTTTTGGGACCGAGTTTGGACCATCCTGTTTTGAGGACATACAAAGTCCCGCGACTCCTGACGAATTTGTAGGCTCTGCTCCAAAAAGCGCAAAATCCTTCGTTGACCATGACCCTGGCGCCCATAAGTCCGAGCAAGTACAGGTCGCGGCGGCGCGTTAAAGGCGGTAGCAATTTGTCAGCCATCCTCTCAAACCTTCTCGCAAGCTGCATGGGTATGCTTCGCTGAATCTGTTGTATCTGGGATTCCAGGCTATGTATCTGGAAGACCTTTTCCTGGAGGTTTGTTTCAAGAGAGCTTATCTGGGCGACCTTTTCCTGGAGATTCGCTTCAAGGTTGGCTATGGCATGGTTTACCTTAGCCAGTTGCCCCTCATAATCATTAAGGAGTGTGTTGGAGGCATCTGTCAGCCAGCTATCAGTGACGGATATCGATGGCTTTA
>Ga0209121_10006715_pt1 | contig 10032 bp, 4 predicted proteins | sample Cruoilmetagenom3_FD_187292 | JGI IMG/M metagenome (GOLD analysis project Ga0209121, IMG submission 187292) | Oil polluted marine microbial communities from Coal Oil Point, Santa Barbara, California, USA - Sample 3 (SPAdes) (version 2) | ecosystem: Environmental > Aquatic > Marine > Oil seeps ...
TTGGTCAGTATGGTCGCTTCGCCGTTCTGAGCGAGAAGGTTCAGCGTTAATTCCAGCGAACTGGTGAATAGTCCATCGGGTGTATATCCTATCTGGATACCCCATGGACTTTCGCCGCCGAAATCGGCCGTTTCTTCCCCTCTCCCGAAATGGTCCGACGAGAACAACCCGGCCTGAATCTTTGGCCAACCCCACTCGACGCCCAGGTTCAGCAAGTCGCCCTTTTCCATGACGACAATGCGCGCATCCAGCAGAATCTGAGAGAGCGGACGGTCAATTTGCTCCAGGTCTGAGACGATACGATTCATCATAGCGGTCGGCGCGGTAACCACCACCGTATAGGTGTCGGTTCCGGTGGGGCCGATTTCGGACTGGGCATATTCCCTGAAAGGAACGGCAAGAAGCCCTACCGCAGCCTCGGACGTGATGTAGTTCATTCTCAGACGGCGTGTTTCGCTAACGAACGGGAACATCTCGTCTTGCACGCCACCGGAGCAAACCAGGTAATAATAGGGTGTCTTCTTAACAACATAAGGAGTACCGGCCAGAACTATCTCAAGCGCCGTGTCGAGAGGTACATCTACGAGTTCGCAGGTTATCATCCCTCCGACAGTCGCATCGGGAATGATGGAAATACCAGCCTGAGTTGCAAGAGCCGGCAGCACTTCCATGACAAGATCGTTATCGACAAAGGTATTGGAAATAATCGTTCCGCCAGGTCCGGTTAGTTCTTCTGTCCCCGGGGCAGTTGGAGTTGCTCCTACTCCAGTCCGCTGCTTCAATAGTTTGTCCAGTTGTGATTGTATCCTATCTATATCCTGTTGCAACGGCGTCTTCGGTTCCTCAACCTCAGTAGGTGTTGGCGTCGTCACGGTTGGCGTTGGCGTCGTCACGGCCGGCGTTGGCGTTGTCACGGCCGGTGTTGGCGTCGTCACGGCCGGTGTTGGCGTCGTCACGGCCGGTGTTGGCGTCGGAACAGGCGGTGCAGCTCTAACCAATTCGAGTTCACCTCGCAGATATTTCCCGGTAACGTTCGTGTAGGTCTGGCTGGGTGGATTGAACTGAAGACCTTCCTTTGTCGGGATGATCTCACCGGTCCAGCCATAGGGCACTGTGACAACGAACTTGCCCTTGGCATCCGTCGTACCGGTGCTAACTATGGCTTCGGCATCACGTGCCGTGATTACCACACCCGGAATAGGTACATTGCCAATAATAACAAAATCCGTGATTGTAAACTTTTGTACGATCGCAGTGAAGTTCTGCCGCGTCTGATCGATGGTTACAAGGGAGTATGGCCTGCTCGTCGGATTAAAAGTATAGCCTTCCCTTGCCGGCGTGATCCTGCCGCGCCAGCCGTGATCGACCAAAAGTTCAAACTCGCCGCTGGTGTTGGTCATAGCAGAACCGCCACCTTCGACCGTTAAAGACACATCGGCCACGGGCTGACCCTTTTCAGAGAGTATTGTGCCGGAGATAGTACGCTTTTGTATTGTCGCCGTATAGTTCTGATTAACCTGGTCACCTAAAATGCTGCTGTATGTCTGATTGGATGGGTCGAAATCGTAGCCATTTTTCGTCGGTATAATTGTGCCGCTCCAGCCGTAATCAACGGTAGCGCTGTAAGTTCCTGATGGACCGCTGACAATAGCTCTACCCGGCAGACCTTTCATTGCCACGCCCGGCACCGTAGTAGAACCGGAAATAGTATAGGTAATCGGTTTGGCGGTGTAGTTCTGATTCTTCATGTCCTGGGTAACGGGGATATACGGTTTGCTTTCGGGTACGAAAGTGTAACCATCTTTCATCGGCGTAACCGTATCGCTCCAGCCATAGTCGACGGTAACGCTATAAGTACCATCCTTGCCGGTAATAGGATTGCCCGGCAGGCCGTTCAGTTGTACACCCTCCATTCTCGTCGATCCGGAGATAGTTAAAGTAATCATTGACGCACTGTAATTCTCATTTAGCCGGTCACTATTAACTTTAGTGTAGATCTTGCTGGCCGGTATAAACGTGTAACCGGCCATAACCGGTTCAACCGTCTTGCTGAATCCATATTCAACAGTAGCAGTATAATAGCCGTTCTCATCAGTAGTAGGATTGCCCGGCAGGCCCTTCATTTGGACACCTGACATACCGGCCGTGCCGGAAATCACATAGGTCAACTCTGTCGAAAGATAATCCTGATTAGACTGAGTCTCGATAATGTTGGGATAATCCGTATAAACCGGGCTGAACTCGTAACCCTCTTTCTTCGGAGTAACCGTTCCGCTCCAGCCATATTCAACTTTGACAGTGTAAATACCGCCCGACCCGGATACGATATTACCCGGCAGGCCGTCCAGAGTGACGCCTTCGACTCCGACCGAACCGGCAATGAGCAACTTCAGGGGTTCTGCCGTATAGTCGTGGTTCGTCAGGTTGCTCTTGACCGGAGGGTATCCTCTGTTAGACGGTTTGAATTCGTAGCCTTCTTTAATCGGTGTAACAGTGCTCTGCCAGCCGTACTCTACGATAGCGCTATAAGTGCCGTCGCTGCCGGTGATAGGATTACCCGGCAGACCATTCATTTCCACGCCCTCCATATTGACCTTACCGGAAATAGTATAGGTAATCGGTGTCGGGATGTAATCCTCATTACTCATATCACCGGCCACTTTGGAATAGGGCTTACTCGCCGGTGTGAACTCATACCCCTCCAGCACAGGCGTAACAGTCCCCTTCCAGTCCCAATCAACAACCGCATTGTAAAAGCCGTTCTGATCGGTTACAACAGGAGCACCCGGCAGACCTTTCATCGTTACACCACTTGCCCCGGCAGAACCGGAGATAGTATAAGTTACTTTGACTGCCTCGAATGCCTGGACATTAATGTCCAGAACGCAGAACAGAACGACAAAAAGGACTATCGCACCGCCCGATAATATTCTACGGATTTTTTTCCTCGCCATAAGTCAACGTCCCTTTCTCTCGCCATTAACTGGCATTCTTACAGCTCTGTTGCCTTGTATCGGCAATTGAGCTTCTTTCTTTAGCAAAAAATCTGTTTGCAGGTTTATTACCATTTCACCTCTACCAGCTCACTTCTACCAGATTAGTTAGTTCTTCTTGTACTCCCATAACTTCTACGATTCTCTGATCTCCCTCGATAGAGACTCGTACAGACATCTGTTTGTCTTCCCATACACCCGGGGCATATTCTATAGCCGCCGCAAGACGGTACACATCGGCAGGGACATAGGTAAGATCCAAAATCCCTGAATAATCCCTTACTTCAGACGGCAGCATAAGATTTGGATTACCGCTTAGGAATGTGCTCACTCTGTTTATTCCATTAGGCATTACAAGTGCAGCTTTGACCCTGATAGGGACAAAGTGGACCATTCCGGAATTACCGAAACCGGCTACGACAAGATACTTGGACTCACCCAAATCCTGTGGGATTAACTTTGTTGCCGCGGCTGCAGGTTGAGCATCAATCTCAGCGTTTCGAACGCAGATATTTGAAGTTGTATACCCGGCATTCTGACCGTCTGGATACGTGGCATGTAAGACCAAAAGCGAGAAATAGCTGGGATACGGCATGGGCAAATCCTTCGGCATCGTAGCAACAACGCGTAAGGTTTGCAGGCCTCCCTCACCACGGAGAGTGAATTGCTCAGGCATGACCTTCACCCACTGTGTGCAGTCCAAATCTTCTCCCTTGACATTATCTAAAGTAGCGATTTGAAGGATATTCGACAATCCCAGAGCCGCCCGGACATTGACGGTCTCTTTCGAGGCGTTATAGACCTTTAAAGTTGCCGTGCGTGTAGCTCCCGGTAAACCATCTATGGTAACGTCGGTCGGATCCAGATCAAGTGGAGCATCAGACCCAACATTGGCAATACTCGGGTCACCGGCAAAATCCATCTCTTTTTCAATCCTCTTTTTACGCCTGCCGTCAACGAAGAGCAGTCCGGCTACTTTGTATTTCCCACTGGGAAGAGATTTACGTATGTTCGCCTTTAACTTCAATTTGGCCCCAGGGATGATTCCGCAATCCGGGATATCTGTCGTTGTAATTACCCGCCAGTGTCCATCAGAAAAAGACCAGATTCTTACAGCAGGTTTCACCCGGGAATAAGTACCACCGTTATTTTCAATATCCATTGAGACCATCGATCTTGCCTTGTATTGTCCGGTCCCCTCAACGAACTCCATACCGATATCGGTGGCTTGCACATTGGGCCGAAGCGGCCGATTCTGAATCTCAAGGATAACGGGAACAAAAAATCGCAAGACAAGAGAAACGTCCCCCACGCCTTGTATTGGGCTTAACGTGGCGAGTATCCCGGCACCGAAGAACCCCTGGATACCACGACGAACCCTGATACTTACCTCTACAGGAACTACATCATGAGGGTCTAACGCGAAGCTGCTTTTACTCAAGCTTATCCAGTCGCTGCACGAAGACAGCCTTGATATATCAAAACCAAAGTTCGGTGAGCAGGGATCGTTAATTTCATTAGGTTCAATAATGTTCCACGCTCCATCTTCCAACTGGCTCAACTCGACTACCGACATAGTTATGGTGTGGGTCTCGTCGGGATCTAAGCTTTGAATACGAAGGATCGATTTGACTATCTTGCCGGGAGTGACTGCAAGTTCCAATTTCATCGGCTGGACCGTGAATTGGCCAAATGCAGGCATGTTGGACAGCAGCAGAGCAAAACCAATCGCAATAATCCAAATCAGTCCGGATCCGTTAAAAACACGGTTTTTAACGGATTTGCCGGGCATACTATCATTGCTATGCTCTATATCATTGCCACCCAAACAGGAATCCATTCTGATATCTCCTTTTCGCATTTGAAGCCTCCACAATAAATCAAGACAACATATTAAGAAAATGCCAGCTCTTTCATAGTTATTTAAATTCGCCGTACAACTCTAATAAACCCTTGAAAAGCGTATAAATCAGTATTTGTTATTTTATTTATGATTTCCTCCTTGTGGCTGGTTTCCTCAATTATACGCCAATACTCAGGCTTTTATCTTTTCGGCAATTTAATGTCCTTACTTTTTATAATTCCTTATCAATCCTGTTAAAGCCCGCATCCCCTTAATCCTACCCCTTCTTGATAACCTAACGTCTTTTATCTGATAAAGGCATTTGTATCTACGATATATCTACTCCTTGTATAAGATATTACCAATTTTATCATTTTTCCTTACCAATGTCAAGACTAAAGTACCCATACTTCCCATTTTAATACACTAAAGAGAATAATTTAGTACACGAGAAAAAAGATAAGCACGATTTATGAAAAGGCCGTTATTATCGCCCCGAATCCCACATATTCACCTCCCAAACTCATAACAGCTCTTGCAGAGCAAACAAGAATCTAATTTTTCACTCCTTTCAAGAGACCTTTCTCGCAACTTTTACTCGAGCCAAACGGAAGAATTATAAACGAGTAGCCTATCAAGTTCGATTAGGAAGGTTGTCATTCCGCACTTGATGCGGAATCCAGGATGCCAACGATTCTGGATTCCCGCTCCCCGCTTTCGCGGGGACAAGTTTACACCTGCGAAAGCAGGGTACTTGTTTAGCCAGGGAAAAGCCATCCCCATCCCGATATACGACAATCGGGATGAGGCTGCCACCAAATAGTATAGATGGAAAAGGGGTGGCAGCCTCAAGCGGCAGTCCCTTGGGGACGCCTTATGGCGCTTGGGGATGGTCGCGAATACCAGAGGCAGGCTAAACACGTATAAAGCAGGTGCGGGAATGACAGATCGTTTTATGTTGTTGCTATTAAACGACTTACCATATTATTCGACTCAAAAACGGTCAGTTTGAAAAAAGTAAGGGAGGGATGAATCGTTTCATCCCTCCCTATTTACTTCACATACTCTTCTTTTCAAGAGTTTATATTACGCGTTTGGCTTTACAGTAATGTGAAGCTTACCAACATCGACTTCGTCACCAGGTGCGGCTTTATAAATCTGGGTCTTCCAGGCCTTGACACAACACTTCACTGAGTGGTAGTCACCATCGCCGGGAACGACATCGTCGCCATCATAGTACCAATCCCAATCTTTGATGGTAGGGCCGACCTTTTCCAGGTTTGCTCCCATTTTCACTTGGAAGTTGGCTCTTATATCAAACGACACGCAGCCTAAGTAGCAGGGGTATTTGTCGGCACCCTCGCCAATATCGCCGCAATCAACCTGCTGAAGAACAAGTTTTTTCTTCTTGCAGTCTTTGACCTGTGCATACATACCAACATGCATCTTGATCGGTATGACACATATATCCAGCGCTTTGTACTCCCATGGCCAGCGGACTTTATCACTGCCATCCACTTTTATGGCATGGTGATCTCCAAAGGGTAAGGGAGTTATGTTTAATGCAGCGTGTGCCGAAGTTGCGAGTAAAGCTAATAACGCAATCGCAATCAAAGTTCTTTTTATCATTTTCATTTCCCTCTCTTAACTATCGCTCCTTAATGGCCGATACTTGCCGGCGGAGCTAATTAAGGTTTTTTCCGCCCAGGCCATACACATGCCTGAGCCACAAAATCAACGGGCTATTACTTATTAGTCACCGACTCTGACAAGCGTGCCCGCTTTGCTGCCGAGCCAGGGCCTTATGAGGTTTACGATTTCGAATTTCCGATTTTCAATCGTCATTCTTCAATCGTTCTATCGCCTCAAAATTAGGCCAGTTTCTTTCGGCGACTCGCAAGCATATTTATGCCCGCGACTTATCAGTTTTTCACTACCTCACACACCTCCTTTCTCCCACATCCTTTACCAAGGAAGAGGGTTCTTCAGTTTGGACAAAACATCTATCCACAATCCTGGGCATATATAATGACAAAATTTTTATTAAACCGATTTCTTCCCTTTCTTACATCACCGACTCTCAAACTAAGACGGCGGCATTATTGTAAGTATCAACGTTCCTGTATATTCACCTGCAGGTCTCAAGAACTTTGTTTCAACCCTTAAATCCAACACAATGTCATGAGAGCCTATAGTCGGTTTCGATATCGCTACCGGCCTTGCCATAGGAACAAATCCATCCGTCGCCGATGTCTTTACAAAAATACTATCAGGCGATATCGAGCCTCCTTGACGGTGCTTAAGCTTCGTCGCGGAGATCATAATGGGGCCGTGCATGCAGTTTGCTTCCACTTTCACTGTTAACGCCGCAGGTACATCATAGATGTCCTTGAAAAATGAAGCGGTCCCGAGGTCAAGCTCATCAGGTGTAGCAGATACATGGATGAATGGCTCATCCGTTTGTGCGGCCCCGGTAATTCCCGAAAGCCCAAACAAAACCACTGCTAATACCCAAGTTATGACCAATCTTTTCATCGTTGTCCTCCCCCCCAAAGAAAACATTTGCCGACAATAAAATCTTTGCTGCAAACTGAATACAGCCTCATTTTATTGCCTGTTTTATCAATCCGTTGAGTTTAAGAAAATCCGTTTCTGATCTTATCCTCTCGGCTTCTTATCCATCAGAGCCGATAGAACCGAGTGCCGTTAACTACCCGGCATTCCCTGGCTGATTAGCTCATTTCACCAGTAGGATCAAATTGGAGATGGTGTACGCGTTGGACAGTTTCATTCCTTTTCATCCTCATCCTCATCGTCACTCTCCTCACTTCCGGAATAGCTCCAAAAAACATTGCTATTCAAGCAAAGCCTTGATACTTAAAAAATCACATCACATAACTTTCTGCTTTGCTTTTTAACCAAGTTTACCAGTTTTCTTCTTCTATGTCAATGGCAAAATATTAAAATATTTACTTTTTTACAACTCTGCCATCCTTGCTATTTTACCCACTTTTTAACTAAATGTCAACGGTTAAATTCAAAACAACATCTTTTTATTACCATTCATTCCTTCTTATTTTCCCATACCGCCCTTTTTTACTCAAAAGCTAATATTAAAATATCCCATATTCACCATTGTACCATTTCTTGAAAGCTGTAAACATAAATTTTTCACATTCTTATTACACCCTTTCATTCAAAGAATTCCTGAATTCACGTAACCCTTTACAGCAAAAGGAAATACACATAAATATATTCGCAGAAGAATATTTTCCGGAATTGCCCTGAAAAATGCTGAAATAATGCCCTATTTTCCGTTTTTAGGGCACATCAGTCTTATGTTGGCCTGCTCGCTAAAAAAACTGCGAAAAATGCGTTACACTTGATACCAATAGTGGCACTTCTATATAGGCCTATAAATATAATGAGGAGTTATTCTTAACGTTATATGGTTCCACAGGAAATTAATAATGTGACGTTTATGAGGTTATAACAAAAACAAACAGATTACAGAATTTTGGAGGATCAAATTATGAAACGGTTCAGATCAAATTTAGTGTTGGCTTACGGTTTGATATTACTACTCGGCGCCGCAAACGTTGCCTTGGGTGTCGGGGTTAAGCCGATGTGCCTCAAGCCATCCAATGACGACTGCGACCACGCAAGGGCAGTCATCAACGTAACAAACCTGACATTCGACACCACGCACGCAACATTCGATGGCCACGGGCACTACATGAACAGTCCAAATATATGGTACTGCTATACCGCCACGTGCAACGGTTGTGCAACCGTCAGCCTGCGTGGCAGCAACTTTGACACCAAGATCGCCGTCTATGACGGGTGCGAGTGCTTTCCAACCTCGGACGACCTGATCAAAAGCAACGACGATTTTTATGGTCAACAATCGCAACTTACTTTTCCCGTAAAGGCCGGCAGTCATTACCTGATCGAGGTTGGCGGATTCAATCCCACAGTAAAGGGGCGGGGTGTTATAAGTATAAGTTGTGATGCGCAGTCCGCTCAACCGGCGAACGACGACTGTAGTAACGCAAAGCAGATAGGCAACGTAATAGAACAGCCGTTCGACACCACGTGTGCCACGTTCGACGGTCCGGGCCACTTCTTTACGAGCCCAAATCTCTGGTATCGCTATACGGCCGGGCGCACAGGTGACGTGACTGTAAGTCTCGTTGGCAGCGAGTTTGACACCGCGCTCGTCGTCTACAACGGCGGCACATGTTACCCGAATGCGGGTGATATAATCGAGCGAAATGACGACTTCGGCGGCCTTCTTCAGTCTCAGATAACTTTCCGGGCGACCGCCGGCAGAACCTATCTGTTCGAGGTTATGGGTTACAATTCTGACGAAGTCGGCCAGGGAGTTATAACTATCAGCTCCGAGGGCGCATCGCATCCTTCGGGATCCAACGACGATTCGGCTCACCCACAACCGATCGGCGATGTAACGGATCTGCCGTTCGACACGACGAGTGCGACCCAGGACGGCCCGCACCACTGCATGTACAGTCCGAATATCTGGTTCTGCTATACCGCCACATGCACGGGTGAGGCAACGGCCAGCCTGGCCGGCAGCAGCTACGACACGATGCTCGCCGTCTGGAAAGGGTGCGAACCTGACTTGGAATATGAGGATATGATCGCGTGCAATGATGACTTCTGGGCCACTCGTCAATCGCAGGTCACTTTTGATGCCGTCGCCGGCAATCAGTACCTGATCGAGGTAGGCGGCTACGACCGCGAAACCGGCCAGGGCTTCCTGACTGTCAGTTGCCAGGGAGTTACACCCCCACCGTCGTCCAAGGACGACTGCGAGAACGCAAAGGCGGTCGGCGATGTACAGGACCTGGCGTTCGACACAGATGATGCGACGTTCGACGGCCCGGGACTCTGCATGACCAGCCCGAATATCTGGTACTGCTATACCGCCACGTGCACGGGTGATGTCACTGTCAGCCTGGCCGGCAGCAGCTACGACACGATGCTCGCCGTCTATGACGGGTGTGGGTGCTACCCGGCCTCGAATGACTTGATCGAGTGCAACGATGACGCCGGAGCCGGTTATCAGTCGGAGATCACCTTTGCCACGATCGCCGGCAATCAGTACCTTATCGAGGTTGGCGGCTATGCCTCTGAGACAGGCGCAGGCTTGCTGAGTATCAGTTGCCAGGGAGT
>Ga0209121_10006716_pt1 | contig 10030 bp, 8 predicted proteins | sample Cruoilmetagenom3_FD_187292 | JGI IMG/M metagenome (GOLD analysis project Ga0209121, IMG submission 187292) | Oil polluted marine microbial communities from Coal Oil Point, Santa Barbara, California, USA - Sample 3 (SPAdes) (version 2) | ecosystem: Environmental > Aquatic > Marine > Oil seeps ...
AGAAGCCTCTAAATCTGGTGTTTCTGGTGTATTGCCCATTCCTATTCCTGGTGGTATAGGATTCTCTCATCAGGAAGCAGTAGATGTTTTATCCGCAGTAGAATTGATCTGCAATTAAAGTAGTCTTAAACTTTGTGGCTAAGATAGACAGAAAGAATATAGCAGTAAGTTTAGCACCCCTGGAAGGTTATGTGGTAAAAGTGGAATCAACTTCTTCCGGAGGGATAACTCAGGTTTATATAAATTTGGGAGAAAGTTCTGGTATACAAGTGGGAAATGAAATAAGAATCTACCGAGAGGGGGAGAAGTAATCCTTGATCCTAAGACCAATGAAGTTTTGGATAGGGAATTAGATTTAATTGCTCAAGCAAAAGTTATGAAGGTTAAAGACAAACTTTCCATTGCTATGGTAACTACAAAATTTATTAATATATCAATACAGGTAGAAGATATTGTAGAATTGATGAAGAAAGAGTAAAAAGCCAAGAGAAAAAGCTAAAGCAAATGGAAAATTTTAACGAAGAAGTTCCTGTTACTGTTTATAGAAAAACAAATGTTACCTATATCAAAATACAAAAAAATGTCTAAGAAATAAATAATTTATTCTTTAAATAGGTTCTGTTAATAAGATATTGAAGAATTTACTATAAAAATAATGAAAATAATAAAAAAAAATAACCAAGGAAGTAAGTTTTGTAATAGTTGCAGGATATATAAAATAAAATGTTTGATTTATTAAAAAGAATAAAAGGAATATCAATATTTTACCAGTTGTTAATGAGCATAATATTTATTTTATTGTTTCTATCCAACTTAAAAGCGGTTTGTGATGAAAGATATGGGTTAATATGGGAAGAAGGGTTTATAAATAATGTTAATAGTGTTTCAATTTCGGCAGATGGAAAATATATAGGAGTTGGCTGTAATGATAATAAGATATGTTTTTTTGATAAAACTGGAAAGAGTTTATGGACATATAAAACTAAATTTCCTATTGAAGATGTTTCAATAACATCAAATGGAGACTATATTTTTGCTGGTGGAAATGGAAAGAATTTTCCTATATCAGATGGAGAGATCTATTACTTAAAAAAAAATGGGGAGTTTTTATGGAGCAGTAAATCTCGTGGAGTTTCCTCAATTTCAATATCAGCCGATGGAAATTATGCAGCTTTTACCCGTCAAAATTGGTTAGGATGGTTTGATGAAGTGCTTTTTTTGATAACGATAAATGGACTTGGCATGATACCATTGGATGGAAAAATACTAGTTCTGTTTCAGTTTCAGGAAATGGTAATTATATAGCTGTTGGTAGTGGAAATGATGGATTGGATGGAGGAGGGATTCGTCTATATAACAAAGAAGGAAAGATTTTGTGGAAATATGTAATACCTGACTCTTCTTATAATGGCTCAAAACATTCAGTCTCAATGTCGAAAGATAGAAAATATATAGTGGCTGGAAATGAAGAAGGAAATAAAATATATTTTTTTAACTATCAGGGAAATCTTTTATGGGACTATGAAGCTGTCAAATCTATTAAGGATGTATCAATATCAGCAGACGGTAGTTATATAACTTTTGTTAGCATGGATAATTCTCTATGTGTTTTAGATTTTAAAGGAAAAATTTTATGGAATCGAAAAGTCAATAATATTTCTTCAGTTTCGATATCAGCAGATGGTAATTCTTTAGCAGTTGGGACTCTTGAGAAAAAAATATATTTCTTTGAAAATTTACAAATAGCATCTCAAAGACTTATTAATGAAGCAAAGTCTACTATTTCTCAAGAAAAATCAAAGAAGGTGATTATTGCCGAAGCGGAATCTTTATTTACTCAATCTGAAAATGCATTCAAAAAGGGAGATTATTTAAAAGCAAAGGATTTTGCCGAACAAGCAAGAAACAATGCAATTAAAATAGGTAAAGAAGCTATAGATGCAGCTTCTTTAATTAAGAAAACTAAGTCTACTATTTCTCAAGAAAAATCAAAGAAGGTGATTATTGCCGAAGCAGAATCTCTATTTACTCAATCTGAAAATGCATTCAAAAAGGGAGATTATTTAAAAGCAAAAAACCTTGCCGAACAGGCAAGAAGCAAAGCGATAAAAATAGGCAAAGAAGCAAATGATGCAAGTTTGTTAATAAATAAAGCTAAAACTTCTATTTTTCAAGATGAATATAGTTATATTAATAATATATCTATTGAGCCTTTGTTAAAATCTTTATTATCTCAATCTGAAGACGCTTTTAAAAAGGGAGAGTATCCAAAAGCGTATCTTTTAGCTGAAAAGGGATATAGGTTAGCCATAGATATTGATCAAGATGGAGTGCTAAATAAAGATGACTTTGCACCAAAAATAAAAAATATTTATATTTATATTTGCTTGGTAGTCTTATTTTTAAGTTTCATTATTACCTTAATTTATATAAACAAAAAATTTGTTATTAGGAATAAAAGAAAGCAATACGAAAAAAAGTTAAAACAATGGGAAATTGAAGGATATAAAATTTTCGAATTTAGAGATAAATTGTTTAAAATGAAAAATTTAGATGAAATAGAGCAGGAATTTAAAAAATTCGAAAACAAAATACAAAATATAAAACAATTTAAAAAGAAATTAAATTTGTTAGGTTTAGAAGATATTGTAAAATTCTATTTTTCAGATCATTATAGCAAGTACAGAAAAAGTTAAAAATTATATTAAAAGAATAGACAATCCTTCCCAATAGAAATATTTTAATTTTGTTTTAAAGTAAAAATAATAACTACTTAAAAAATCTTGCATACAAAACTATATTATAAATATAAAAGGAGGTTAATTATGAGTAACGAATATTGTAAAAAATGTAAATCAAAGCTTACTATTTGTCCAACATGTAAAGGTAAAGGTGTGGTTTATGAGGGGAGTCTTCTTAGTGGCTACTCTAAGAAACCTTGTCCTAATTGCAGAGGTACGGGGAAGCTCTGTCCCAGACATGGATATGATTGGGGTTAATTTACTTTAAATATCTAATTTACCAAAATAGCAGCTTATCTTGGTAATAATATTTTAGTTAATAAGAAATAGCATGAAATGTTTTTTTACATATTTTAACTTGAGAATTCCCTGTGGCTTGCCACAGGGTAAATTCTGAAATATTATGATTATATGAGTAAAGGAGAATTTCAAAAAGGATATCATTGTGCTTGGCAGATACATTATCACATAGTATTTCCGGTAAAGTGTCGCAAGGCATTGCTTGACAAGATGGCGATAAAGATAATAGAAGAGACAGCTAAGGGTATACAAGAACGGTATGCGATAGAGATGGAAGCTTTGGGAAGGGATAAAGATCATCATCTTCTTTCTAGTGCCCATCCCAAGATATCACCAGGGGAAATAGTGAGAATATTCAAAAGTATTACTGCAAGGGAGATATTACGAGGGCATCCAGAGATCAAAAAAGAGTTATGGGGTGGAGAATTTTGGTCTGATGGATACTATGTTGCCACTGTTGGTGAGAGAGTAAACTGGTCAAAAGTGGAAAACTATATAGAAAAACAAGGTAAACCGAAGGAAGATTTGAACAGTTAAGGCTGTTCTGATTTTTGATACCCTGCGGCTTGCCGCAGGGTCATTCATTAATATGCTATAGAAGAATACATTTAAGGAGGTGGCTAGATTATGATTAAGAATGTTGATAATTATCCAAAATGGGCTAGAGAAATATTCAGGTTTGTAGGAATTATACCTCAATTTGTTCTATGGGGTAATATTTATGATGTATTTCCTTTTCCTATTGATGAAGGTCATTACCGATTAAGTACTCTTACGGAGTATATAAGTGAACTTCTCAATAATACAGAAGATTATGAAGCGATAATAAGTTATGATAGAGTTGATGGTTTTGAAGTAGTTAAAGGAGAGGTAGATTTGATCAATTCTATATCTGGGCTTAGAATTAGAAAAGGTAAAAGCCAGATTATTTCGCTGAAAAAAGCAATTGAATATATAGAGAAATTTCTTATGGATAACGAGCATACTGTTGCAGTTCTTCTCACATTGTCATCTCGCTACACTCAAAATCCTGAGAATCTCCATGAAGAAGAAGAAGCCCCCTTTTTTACTAAAATACTTAAACTATCTTATCAGATTAAACCTCATTTAATTAAAAATAAAACTCCATCAGAACCAAAACTTAATACAATTTTCTGGTTTACAGATAAACTTAATGATCTACCTACATGGCTTACATTAGATAACCCCCGTTTGAAAATTATTGGAATTCCTAAGCCTGATAACGAGATTAGAGAGTTTATTATCCGTCAACTTGTTAAAAGTTTTCTAGATTATAAATCAGTAGATAACTCCCATCGTGAACAATTTATAAATCTTTTTATTGATCAAACTGAACAAATGTCCGCTCGTGATCTTGTTGCAATTGTTCAATTTATGCATAAAGAAAACCTTAAATTAAACCAAATTACTGATGCAATACGAGGATATAAACTTGGTATAGTGGAAAATCGTTGGGCGAAAATTTCCAAAGACAAGATTCATAATGGGGTAAAAATACTTGGGAAACGGATCAAAGGACAAAATCAAGCAGTTACAAAAGCATTAGATATCATTAAGAGAGCATGTATTGGATTAAGTGGTGCTCAGCAATCTAAACTTTCCGGAAAACCTAAAGGAGTTCTCTTTTTTGCCGGTCCAACTGGGGTAGGAAAAACAGAACTTGCCAAGGCTATAACTGAGTTAGTTTTTGGAAGTGAACAAAATTATATCAGGTTTGATATGTCAGAATTTAATCATGAACATGCGGATCAAAGACTCATTGGTGCCCCACCTGGGTATGTTGGCTATGAAGCAGGTGGTGAGCTGACTAATGCAGTTAAGCAGAATCCTTTTTCAGTAATACTTTTTGATGAAATTGAAAAAGCACATCCCCGAATATTGGATAAGTTTTTGCAAATTCTTGAGGATGGACGACTTACCGATGGAAGAGGGGAAACGATTTATTTCTCAGAAACTTTAATAATTTTTACAAGCAATTTGGGTGTATATAGTACAGATGAAAGGGGTCAAAGAGTGCCACTTGTTTTACCCAGTGCACCATATGAGATTGTTGAAAGTAAGATTCTTAAGGCAATTGAAGATTTCTTTAAATTTCAAATTAGTAGACCAGAAATACTCAATCGCTTGGGCGAAAATATTATAGTTTTTGATTTTATCCGACCAGAAGCAGCACAGCAGATATTCAATAAAATGTTGAAAAATATAACCTCTAAGTTATCAGAAGATAATAAGATAACCATTGAAATCGATGACGAAGTGTATAAAAAACTCTTTGAGAAGTGTACTAAAGATCTTACTATGGGTGGGCGCGGGGTAGGTAATAAATTGGAGGAAATATTTATTAATCCTTTATCTCGAGCCCTATTTGATAGTGATGCTCAAAAGGGAAGCAAATTTATTGTTACAGATGTTATGTTGGAGAATAATTTGTGGAAAATTTTAGGGCATAATAAAAAAACAAATTAATTTTTGAACAAGGAGATATCAAATGAATGATGAAATGAAAAAGGAACAATCTGAAACTCAAAAAGAGTCTTTACCAACTGAACGAGAAGAACCACGCGAAATTAAATCAACAGTTACTCTTACTGCTGGTTATAATTTTGTAGGCGAATATGAAATAATCGAGCCCATTAAAGCAATAAGTGGGGAAGCAGATATTTATAAAGTAAAAAAAGATAATGAGATTTTCATTCTTAAACTTTATCGTTATGGCATTGAACCAAAGCAAGAACTCTCAGAGAAAATTAAAAAGCTTAGCAAACTTTCTCCCCATCATTTAATTAGAATCTTTCAAGCTGGATATTCTGATAAATTTGAAAGATACTATGAAATTCAAGAATATACTCAATTAGGAAATTTAGGTGAGTGGTTAAAGAAAATTAGTAAATTTGATTATGATAATGCAAAAGATATAATTAGGGAGATTAATGAAGCGATTCATTATCTTCATGAAAATAATATAATTCATCGGGATATTAAACCAACAAACATTTTAATTCGTAAATTAGAACCAATTGATCTTATACTTACAGACTTTGGTATCGCCTCAATTTTAGAACCAGGGTTTTCAAGAAGATATACTACAGGAAGCAGAACAATAATTTATTCGTCTCCAGAATCAATTACTGGTGTTATAGGTAAAGAAGTTGATTATTGGTCTCTTGGTATAATTATATTGGAAATAATTACTGGAAAACATCCTTACGAAGAGATAGATACGAAACTTGTAAGCTATTTTCTAAGTACTAAACCTGTACCTATTGCAGAAGGTATTGAACCTAAATGGGAAAGATTACTGAAAGGGTTATTAACTCGTGATGTTAAGAAAAGATGGGGATATGAGCAAGTTAATAACTGGCTTAAAGGGGAGACGGATATTCCGGTATTTTTTGAATCAGAAGAGGAAATCCAAAAAGCTCTTCATATTCCTTATAAAATATTTGATAAAGAGTTTTCTACCCCAAAAGAATTGGCAGAATTTGTTATTAGAAATTCAGAAAATTGGGAAGAAGCCCGTAAACGATTGATGCGGGGTCAAATAAAAGATTGGATTCAAAATGAACTTAAAGATTATAATCTAGCCACGGAAATAGAAGATATTATAACAGAACCAGATATAGGGGCTGATGTAGTTTTATTTGAAGTAGTTTATAAAATGGATTCTTCATTGCCTCTTGTATTCAAAGGAGAATTATTAGGGACCATAATACCTAAATGGGATTTCAATAACCTAATTGTCTATTTGCGCAATTTTTACGAATCACCAGATGAATTTTCAGAGAATTTAAAAGATATAATTAAATATCTTTTTGATAAAGAATTGTTTTCAACGTATCTCAAACTTGTTGGAGAAAAAGAACATCTCGAATTTATTACTCAACTTGAAGATAGGGTGTTAAAGATTTCCGAGTTACCAAATAAAGCTATTACTTTTCTTCTGGGATTAACTGGGCAAGAAAGCCAGATAATCAAAGATATTAAAACAGCAATCTCGGAAAAGATTTATCCTTTTGTTGAGGATTTTTCTACTGCCCAACAGATTTCTCAAGACGAAATCACTCTTGATGGCGAATCTCTATTAAAAATTAAAACCTTCATTGATACGTCTGGATATTCTCCGGATTTATTAAAGGAAAAATATACCCCTAAAAATTTTAAAATATTTTTACAAGAAATATTTAAAGAAAAAAAGACCAATGGAGAACAATTGATTTTGGATATTCTTTTAAATAAGTTATATTCTCAGTATTTAAAATTTAAAAAATCTTCAACTATAGAGATTAAGAAAATTGAGGATATAGAATTAGAAATCCAAAAATTCAAGCAAATTTATGAAAAAGCTTTAGCATATTATATCCTTATATTTGATAAGTCCGAGGAAATAAAGCAAGAAATTTTAGAAAGATATAAGGATAAATTGATAGACAATCTACAAATGGACAAAATTTTAAATAGAATAAGAAATATAAATCAAAAAAACAACAAAAGAATATAACTTAATAATGGAATTACATAAAATGTTTTATATCTAAAATCAGGATTATTCTTTATATTATTAGATTCATTAATTTATAAAATTCATTAGGAAAGAATTTTTAATATTGTATTAAGTAATTAAAAAAGTAAATAACGTTCAAAAAGTCTCATATGGGGTTCATGAATATTTATATTGTTTTGGTCATTTTATTTTTAGTTTAATTTTTACAATAGCTTATATTTATTATAAAAAAGTAGTTAAAAAAAATAAGTGACTACAGAGTAAAATTAAAGCGATGGAAAGCGAAGGTTTTAAAGATTATGTTCTCTTGAATTTTTAAAATAGGTGGTTAAGTGTGGGGTTTTGCACCCCACAAAAAGAGTATGAATTTAATAGACTTGAAAGAAGGAATTCAAAAGTCTAAACCAATCGAAAAGGAATTACACAATACGAAATACAAATTTCCTATTTGGTTAAGGAAGTTGTCTATATCAAAAGTGCGCATTTCCTATATATTATTAGTTTTATTAGCTTTGTTTATGATTTTTATGCTTGGAGTTAACCCTGAAACAATAGGGTCTAATAAAAGTGGAACCAACTTATACCACAAACCGGCAAGCACTGCCCAGGCACAAGAATTGCAAGCAGACTATGAATTGCTTTGGAGTTATGAGGCAGATAATTGGGTTGGTGGAGTTTCGGTTTCTTCTAATGGCTCATATATAGCAGTAGGGGGAGGGGAGGAGGTCTCCTTACTAAATAGAGAAGGAGAGCTACTATGGATTCACCAAATAGATGGCGATAATGTTTGGGAAATTTCAATTACTTCCGATGGCTCATACATAGTGGTAGGGACAGATGACGGAAGGATCAACTTGTTCAATAGACAAGGAAAAATATTATGGAAGAAAGACTACCACAAAGACAGCTATACTGGCGTTTCGATTTCTCCCGATGGCTTATATATATTAGTAACGGTAGAAGAAAATAATGAGATATCATTATACAACATAGAAGGAAAGCTTTTATGGAGCCATAAAGTAGGACCTAACTATCCTTATGATGTTTCAATTTCCTCTGATGGTTCATGTATAGTAAAAGGGAAATATTTTAACCAGAAAGGTTCCTGGCAAGATAGCTTCTACTCCTTATACAACATAGAAGGAAAGCTTTTATGGAGCCATAAAGTAGATGACTACATTTATGATGTTTCAATTTCCTCTGATGGTTCATACATAGTGTTAGGGACACAATCCCGTGTGAGCCTATTTAACAAACAAGGTAAGCTGTTGTGGAGTTACTATACAGATGTAGGCGATAACGTTAAGGCAGTTTCAATTTCCTCTGATGGCTTATACATAGCTAAAGGAACGATTAACGGAAAACTCTCCCTGCATGACAAGTGGGGAGAGTTATTATGGAGTTACCAGATAGGCGGAAACGGGGAAGATAAAAATACTAACGAAGTTTCACTTTCCTCCGATGGGTCATACCTAGTGGTAGGAACAAATAGCGGAAAGATCCACTTCTTTGCACCTACAGTAGATGCAATAGGTGACATTAAGTTGATACTTGACCAAGCCAGGTCCGTTATTTCTCAAGAGAAGACGACCGGTTTTAATGTGAATAAAGCAGAAGCTTTGTACTCTAAGGCAAATCAGGATTTTAGCATTGGATACTATATAAGAGCCTCAAAACTTGCAAATCAAACTAAGAATCTCGCTCTCGATATAGATCAAGATGGAATGCTAAATAAAGATGATTTTGCACCGACAATTAAGAATATTTATATTTATTATATTCTAACTTCTTTGTTCTTAAGCTTGATTTTTACAATAGCTTATATTAGTAATAAACGGATGATAACAAGAAAAATCAATGAGTGTAGATTGATAATAAAGCAATTGGAGAGTGAAGGTTGTAATGTTTCTGAATTTAGAGATAAATTAATTAAAATGAAACATTTAAATCAAATAGAGCAAGAGTTTAAAGAACTTGGATATAAGATTCAAAAATTAAAGCAAATCGAAAGTGAAATAAGTTCATTAGATTTAGAATGCATTGTAAAACTTTATTTCTCGGATTCCTAATAGAATTTGAATAAATTAAGAATAAATAAATCAAAATACTTAAATAAGAATTTTAAAATTATTATAATTTTATTTTTCTTTACTAGATATATTTTTAGTAATAAAAAAGTAATCTAAAAAATAAATTTGTCTTAATTGGTATGAAAAAAATGATTAATAGGCCTAAATTAATTCCTCTTTATGATATTGTAAAGTTATATTTTTCAGAATATCCGTCGATAAAATTTAGTAAAATTAAGAAGATTATGAAAAAATTTAAAAAGGAACTTGAAAGATATACTAATCTTTCCCTTCCCTTATGGATTGGAGGTAGAGCAAAAGAACTTTCCACTCATACCTTTGATTTTGTAGAAAAAAATAAATATTTACTATCTTCAGATAAAGATTTTTATACTTAT
>Ga0209121_10006717_pt1 | contig 10030 bp, 6 predicted proteins | sample Cruoilmetagenom3_FD_187292 | JGI IMG/M metagenome (GOLD analysis project Ga0209121, IMG submission 187292) | Oil polluted marine microbial communities from Coal Oil Point, Santa Barbara, California, USA - Sample 3 (SPAdes) (version 2) | ecosystem: Environmental > Aquatic > Marine > Oil seeps ...
TCTCATTTTTCATTTCTCATTTTTCATTTCTCATTTTTCATTTCTCATTTTTCATTTCTCATTTTTCATTTCTCATTTTTCATTTCTCATTTTTCATTTTAATATTTACATTTAATAGATCCCCAACTCACACCCGCCGGCCAGCACACTGCCCAGTTCCCTGCACTTTTCAAGGGCATCATCGGTCACAATACCCTTACATATAACAGGGTCGTAAATCTTCTTGAACTGATAACCAAGGGCGATGCGTTCAATGCTGTTCAGGGCGCCGGTCCCGTCGTTTCCGGCACTGATGAAGATAACATAGGGTTTTCGCAAGACCTTTCCACGCGCGTGGTAATATGTCCGGTCGAAGAAATCCTTGATCGCTCCCGACATATAGCCGAAGTTTTCCGGTGTGCCGATAGCAAGGCCATCCGATTCCAAGAGATCTTCGATTGCGCTTTCACATGCCCTCTTCAGAATGACCTCGACATTTTCGATACTGCCGGCTCCATCCGCCACGGCACGGGCCATCTTTTCAGTATTGCCTGTCTGTGAATGATAAACAATCAATATTCTGGCCACACCTGTCACCTAAGCCGGAAGAGCCGGATATTTGATATAGTTTGTAGCGTGGATTAAGCGGAGCGAATCCACCGAAAACTCTGATCGCTTCGGTGGATTTGTCGCTTACGCTCCTTAATCCACCCTACGAACTTTTGCCATTTTTGCACGAATCCGAAGGATCAGCGAAGCTAATTTCACGACTAAGGGACTAAAAAAGGGCGGGGATAAACCCCGCCCCTACGATTTTTCTCAGTAGGGGAGGGCTTTATACCCTCCCAACTGCTTTATGCCCTCCCTACTGCGATTATTTTATTACTCCGCAGGCGCTTCTTCCTGTGGTTTCTCAGCTTCCCCCAGGCCCATGGACTCACAGACAATCTCCGCTATATCCGTGGCTTCCATCTTCTCTTCCATGCTGCGATCCTTGAGCCCATCGCTCATCATCGTCAGGCAGAAGGGGCAGGCCACCGCAATCTGATCGGCCTTGACCTCGATTGCCTGGTCCGTTCTCATATCGTTGATTCTCTCGCCGATATCCTCCTCCATCCACATCCTGGCCCCGCCGGCGCCGCAGCAGAAGCTCTTGTCCAGATTTCTCTTCATCTCCACCATCCTCACACCGGGGACGGATCCCAGAATCTTTCTCGGCTCTTCATAGATATGGTTATATCTCCCAAGGAAGCAGGAATCATGGTATGTGAACAATCCCTGAACCGGCTTTGTCAATCTGATCTTGTTCCTGGAGATGAGATCGGCCAGTATCTCCGTATGGTGGTAAACTTCATAGTTCCCTCCGAAATGAGGATAGTCCTTCTTAAGGGCATTATACCCGTGCGGACATGTGGCAATGATCTTCTTCACGCCGTAACCGTTCATCACCTCGATATTCATCTGAACCAGCGTCTGATAGAGATACTCATTTCCGCCCCTCATGGCGGAATCACCGCAGCAGCCCTCCTCCGTGCCAAGTATGCCAAAGCTGACTCCGGCGGCCTTGAGAATCTTTGCAAAGGCAATCGTTACCTTTTTGCCCCTGTCATCAAAAGATCCGGAACATCCTACATAGAAGAGGTACTCCACATTGGAGTCTTCCGAGAGGGGTTTGATGTCGAGCCCCTCGGTCCAATCCGCGCGCATGTGAGCCCCAATGCCCCAGGGATTCGAATTATTCTCCATATTCCTGTAAGTAAGCTGCAGCTCAGGAGCAAAATCGGCCTCCATTAGCACCTTATACTGTCTCATATCAACAATCTTGGGAATATGCTCATTAAAGACCGGACAGTGTTCCATGCAATACATACAGTTCGTGCAGGCCCACAATTCATGCATGTCGATAACATCGCCCAACAAGGCCTTCTCCGACTCCGGTATCTGGGGTTCCTCACCCACCCCGGCGGCCTTCTTCGCTTTAATAACGACCGGCGCCCTCTCTAACCAGTGCGTCTTAATATCCTGAAGTAATTTTTTTGGGGAGAGTGGTTTGCCGGAGAGATAAGCCGGACAACCATCCTGACATCGCCCGCATCGGGTGCAGGCATCCGAATCAAAGATCTGCTTCCATGTGAAATCCTCCAACTGCCCCACGCCAAAGGTCTCGGCATTCTCAAAATCCCGGATCGGCTCAAGCATGCCGGCGGGTTTCGAGGTCTTCATGTACTGATTGGCAGCGCCGGTAATGATATGAAGCATCTTGGAATAAGGTATATAGGCAACAAAAGCCATGCCTATAAAGGCGTGAATCCACCAGATAACCTTGTGAAGAATTCCCATGGTCTCTATGCTTATACCATGGAAGATATTTGCGAGCAGAAACCCGATCGGAGACCATAGCGCCCAGGAAGGATCTGTAACCGCTATACGCAACCCCTCAACTATGAAGCCGGTGACAACTATAGCAAGTATCAGGACCAGCGTAATCCAGTCATCGGCGATATTGTCGAGTCTATCGATCTTCTGTATATATCTCCTGCTGACGGCAAGTATTACGCCGATTATGACAAATAATCCAAAGATATCCAGGGCAAGTGAAAACCAGAGGTAAAATGACCCATGATAGCCCGGTATGCCTATGTGGCCCTCAATCGCATCGACAGCAGCGCCAAGCAGCAGAACGGCAAACCCAAAAAAGATCAATCCATGAACAATTCCCGGATAAACATCCTTGAACGTCTTAAACTGGAGACCGGCATTAAGAATAAGAGACTTTATCCTCTCTCCCCTGCGGTCATTTCTGTTTTCAGGCTCAGCCTTGCCCATGGCAGTCCACATCTGCCATCGCCTGTATATGCCATAGACAAATATAACTATCGCGATTACGGCAAATACATAAAGCGCTATTTCAAAACTGTGTGCATTCCAGAAAATCTCCCTTCCCTCATGTCCTATACCAAAAACCTGTTTTGCCGCGTGTCCCATAATGCCTCCGTATGGGGTCAGATCCCGATGGATGTAAAATGTCGAGTAATATCTCAATAAGCTCGGGTAGGGGCGACTCTAATCGCCCATATCGGGAGGTTAAAACCTCCCCTACCCTCATTTATTGAGAAGTTACAATGTCAAGACCTGACCCCTCCTGATTTTTGATGTTACCCGAGCAGTTTCTTAACTTCCTTCGTCACTTCCGGAACAACCTTAAAAAGGTCATCCACGATGCCGTAATCGGCCTTTGCAAAGATTGGGGCTTCCTCATCCTTGTTTATCGCCACGATATACTTGGATGAACTCATCCCTGCGAGATGCTGGATCGCTCCTGAAATGCCGCAGGCAATATAGAGGTTGGGAGAAACCACCTTGCCCGTCTGCCCCACCTGATCAGACTGGGGTCTCCATTCCGCGTCCACAGCCGCCCTCGAGGCGCCAACAGTGGCGCCTAACACATCGGCCAGCTCCTCGATTATCTTATAATTCTCGGGGCCTTTCATCCCGCGGCCGCCGGATACAATGATATCGGCCTCTGTAAGGTCCACCTTGCCGCTGGTATCCTTCTGCACCTCGAGAACCTTTGTCTTCAAATCACCCGCGTCGAGGGCAGGATCAAATTTTACAACCTCAGCGGCTTTTTCGTTTTCCACCATAGGAAATACCTTCGGTCTCAGAGAGGCCATCTGCGGGCTACCCGATACTGTTATCTCGCCAAAGCATTTTCCGGCATACATCGGTCTTGTGGCAACGAGAGCGCCATCCGCAATCTTAACGTCGACGCAGTCTGTAGCCATACCGGTCGCAAGCTTGCCAACCAGCCTCGTCGACAGGTCTTTCCCCTGCACAGATGCGCCAAGAAGAAGAATAGCGGGATCATTCTCCTTGACCACCTTTGCGACAGCCGCCGCATAGGCATCCGTGGTATATTGTTCAAGGACGGGATCATCCGCCACATAAACCCTGTCCACACCATATTTTCCAAGCTCGCCTGCAATCCCCTCGATTCCGGAACCCAACAGAACGGCGCCTACCTCATCTCCCAACTCATCAGCAAGTTTCCTTGCCGTGCTGGCAAGCTCAAAACTCACGTTACGAAGGGCTCCATCCCTTTGTTCTGCAACTATCCATACACCTTTTGCCATTTTCATTCTCCTTTAGTGTCTCATCTGAAAGTCCTAATCCGGACAAGCCGGAAATTGGAAATATCAAAATAGAAAATTTAAAAGTAAAATTAAGGAGATTGTACAATGCTGCAACGCGATGATATCTCCAAAAAACTGGCTGGCTTCCCATTTTACTTTTTCATTTTGATATTTGATATAGTTCCTTAACCAAACTCTTTTCCCATTTTTGCAAGAATTTTACAATTAAGGAACTAATCCTCTCATCTGCAAATATATCCGGGCAGGGACAACTTCAGCCGCCAAGTGAAATTTCGAGAGGCTAAAGCCTCCCCTGCCCATTCTGTTTAAATTACCTTTGCCTCTTCTCTCAGCAGTTTAACCAGACTCGCGGCCGTTACAGAGGCATCATCACCCCCGATTATCTTTCCGGGAGCTCTTTCCGGAGGCGGCGTCACCTTTGCGACCTTTGCCTTAACATCGACAGATATACCGAGCGCCGCCGCATCCTTGGCATCGATCGGTTTCTTCTTGGCCTTCATGATGCCCGGAAGAGACGCGTAACGGGGTTCATTCAATCCCTTCTGGCAGGTAATCACGCAGGGAAGCGGAGACTCAATAGAAAGCTGCGCCCCCTCGATCGGTTTGATAACCTTTACTTTTCCGTCCTCTATATCGACTTTGGTTATAATGGTTAACTGTGGAATATCTAACAACTCGGCAAGGATGGAGCCGACCTGCCCCATATCGTCATCGATCGCTCTCTGGCCACAGAAGATAATGTCATGGGGGATCTCCTTGATAGCGGCCGCCAGCGCGGATGCCGTCGTATAGGCATCCACTCCCTCTAAAGCGGGATCATTGATATGCACGCCTTTGTCGGCGCCCATCGCAAGGGCCGTCCTTATCGTCTCCACCACCCTCGCGGGGCCGGCGGTGACTATGGTTACGTCCCCTCCATTTTTTTCCTTCGCCTTCAAGGCCTCTTCCACGCCATACTCATCGTATGGGTTCATTACCCACTTGACGCCGCCCTCATCTATCCCCGATCCATCCGGTTTTACCTTGATCAGGGCCTCCGAATCGGGAACCTGTTTCACACATGCAACTATATTCACCTCTTCCTCCTTTCTTTCCCTACAATCTGTTTCCAACGATATCGTCCACAACGGAAGGATCCGCCAGGGTGCTGGTATCTCCGAGATCGCTTACATTGTCCGCCGCGACCTTCTTGAGTATCCTCCTCATGATCTTTCCGCTCCTCGTCTTGGGCAGGCCGTCCGCCCACTGGATCTTCTCAGGCGTGGCGATCGGGCCGATCTCTTGCCTCACATGCTTTACCAGTTCTTTTCTCAGCTCATCCGTCTTCTCCACACCGGCATTCAGGGTCACAAAGGCATAGATCGACTGGCCTTTGAGTTCATGCGGATAACCGACGACCGCCGCCTCGGCCACTTTCGGATGCGCAACCAGGGCGCTCTCCACCTCCGCCGTTCCCATCCTGTGGCCGGAGACGTTAATAACGTCGTCGATACGGCCCGTTATCTGGTAGTAGCCATCCTCGTCCCTCTGGGCCCCGTCACCCGCCAGGTAGTAACCCGGGAACTGCTGGAAGTAAATCTCCTCGAACCTCTTGGGATCGCCGTAAACGCTCCTCATAAGACCAGGCCATGGTTTGCTTATGCACAGCGCTCCACCCGCCGCAGTCTCCGTTATCTCATTGCCCTCATCACCCAGGAGGGCGGGGATTATGCCGAAGAAAGGCACTGTGGCCTTGCCGGGCTTGAGGTCGATGGCGCCGGGGATAGGCGTAATAATAAATCCACCATTCTCCGTCTGCCAGAAGGTATCGACGATGGGGCACCTGCCGTCTCCAACCACATTGTAATACCAGTTCCACGCCTCAGGATTGATCGGCTCGCCAACCGTACCGAGGATCTTCAGAGAGGATCTGTCCGTCTTCTTCACCCATTCATCGCCCTCCTTCATGCAGGCCCTGATTGCGGTGGGGGCGGTGTAGAATTTGGTTACCTTATATTTATCGACAATCTGCCAGAATCGGCTCGGATCGGGATAATTGGGCACGCCTTCAAAAATAACCGAGGTGGCGCCGTTGCAGAGCGGCCCATAGACGCAATAGCTGTGCCCCGTGACCCAGCCTATGTCGGCGGTGCACCACCAGATATCATCCTCATGAATATCAAAGCATATCTTGTGTGTATAGGCGGTATAAACAAGATATCCCCCTGTAGTGTGCAGAACGCCCTTCGGTTTGCCGGTGGAGCCCGAAGTATAGAGAATAAAGAGAGGATCTTCCGCATCCATCCACTCCGGTTCGCAATCGGCGCCGACCCTGGCCATCTCGTTATGCCACCACAAGTCCCTGCCTTCATTCCACTCGATATTTATCTTGTCGCCGACCCTGTCCACAACTATAACCTTCTCCACGGATGGACAAACCTTGAGAGCCTCGTCGGCTGCGGACTTCTGGGGAACGGCCTTGGCCCCCCGGAAGGTGCCGTTGCAAACCACCAACAGCCTGGCCTCGCTGTCCTGGATCCTGTCTTTCAGCGAATCGGCGCTGAACCCGCCAAAGACGATGGTATGAATGACGCCAATGCGTGTGCACGCCAACATTGCAATGGCAAGCTCCGGGACCATCGGCAGATAGAGACATGCACGATCTCCCTTCTTGAGGCCGTGTGACTTGAGGACATTGGCAAACTTGCAGACCTCCTGATGAAGCTCCTTATAGGTAATCGCCCTGTCTTCACCAGGCGCATTCCCCTCCCACTGGAGGGCCACCTTATTCCCTCTTGTCTCAAGGTGCCTGTCGAGACAATTGTAGGAGACGTTCAGCTTCCCGCCTTCAAAGTATTTGAGATATATGTCGCCTTTCCTGCAATCAAAGTTGTAATCCTCCACCTTGTCCCACTTCTTGTGCCAGTCGACGTACTCCTCGGCAACCTCGGCCCAGAAGCCGTCGGGATCCTCGATGGAACGTTTGTACATCCTGTCATACATCTCCCGGCCGCTGACATACGCCCCCTTCTTCATCGACTCCGGCACCGGATAGACATCCTTCAACTGAACCTTCACTTCTTCACCCATCTTGTCAATTACCTCCACTTATGTTTTTTTAACGCCTTTTTTATAAACGCTCGGAGTATAAGATACCGTCCCTTATATTGTCAAGAAAAAACTTGTCGGGGCAGGTCCATGCGGAAGCAGACACAGGGGGTGTTTTGCGGCGCCGGAGATGGCTATGTAAGTTATGGGCACAAATAAAAAGACCCTCGCGCATCAGCCGATGCAGGGGCCATATCTTCTCAACAGGACAAGACCTTCCACCGCCGCCCCCATGTGCCGCACAGAAAGGCAGTTGAGTGGAAGAATGCATCTCTGAACCGGCCGGAAAGAGCAAAATCACAAAAAATGCTTGACAGCTCGATTTGACGGTGTTTATAGTGGCCAAGACTATGTAAGCTTGAGTAAAGTTATAAAAAAGGAGGTGATAATGGGATACGAAAGTCGGGGGAGTGCCCTGCGCTTTTGCGGATTTGCCGGATGGGCGGTGATTGAACAGTGAAATCGTTGTGAATGAACATAAAAGAGGAGGAGGAGATGATAAAGAGATTTTTGGCAGTTTTGTTTGCTCTGGGCCTGATTGCTGTATTCAGCATACCCGCGGCCGCCGTGGATGTGAAGTTCAGCGGCTACTACAGCGTCTGGGGCTTCCATGATGACAACCATAATCTGGGGGATGGCGATGATGAAAGCCCATCCAATGACTTCTATTCCCAGAGGTTGAGGCTCAACACCATCTTCCAGGTAACGGACGGTCTGAGACTTACCACTGCCTGCGATATCATGGAGAAAATGTGGGGCACGGAACGTCAACGTCATTTTGCCGTTGGTCCCAAGGGCGGTGATGTCGATTTACCTGAGGATGAGTCCAACATTGACTTCGACAAGGTATATGTGAGCTTTGACGTCCCCTTTGGCACCTTCCATGTCGGTTACATGCCGGACAACCAGTACGGCACGGTCTTCGGCGACGATATATATACCAACCTCGGTATAATCAGATATATCGGCACCACCGGCCCATGGACATACTGCGCCTACATAACGAAGAAGGAAGAGCTGGACGCCAATTCAGATGAGTCGGACGCCGATGAGGACTGGTATACGGCATTCGTCAACTACAACTGGGACAGCGGCGAGGCCGGCCTGCTCTACCGGTATATCAATGACGCCACGATGAGTGATGATGGAACACCGGGACCTCCGGATGAAGGACATAAGATCCAAGGTCATCTGCTGACACCCTATGCCAAGGCGACATTCGGCCCCGTCTATGTCGAGGGGCAGATCTACTATGCCTTCGGCGATGACGCCCTCGAGTGGGAAGAAAGTGGCCCCGGCAGGGAGGATGTTGACCTGGACTCCTTAACTGCCTACATCATGGCCAGGGTTGACCTTCAGCAGTTCTATGTGGGTGCCCAGTTCGCCTATGCGCAGGGCGACGATGACCCCTATGATGATGAAGAAAACGGTTACCTCGGAACCGGCACCCGCTATAATCCTTGTCTGATCCTCGGGAACTGGGAGTTTAACCACTGGACAGGACCGACAGGAACCGCCAATGGCGATGAGTTTGGCGTTGGCTCTCAGATGTACAACGTCTTATTCTACCAGGTCTTCGCCGGTATAAAACCGATTGAGAAGCTGGATATAAAGGTCTCCGCCGCCTATGCCGAGCCTGATGAAGAGGTTCGGGGAAACGATGACGAGTACGGCTCCGAGTTCGATATCACGGCGACCTACAAGATATATGACAACCTCTCCTACATGGTGGGCTTCGGCTACCTCTGTGCCGGAGACTACTTCGAAGGCCGGGATGATGATAGAGGCGATACCGATGACAACTACCTTGTCATGAACAAGCTGACATTGACATTCTAAGTCTTGGCGCCATGGACAAACTCCGTTTGTCCATGCGGCACAAGGTACATATCCGGGTCCTTAACAGCGCCTGGATAAGACAAAGAGGCCACACGGATTTATGCCGTGTGGCCTTTTTTGGGTGTTGAACCCCATGATCGCTTCGCAAAATCCATCCCATCCCTCCCTGTGGCCAAAATTCACCGCCTAATTTTACGAATTCCTTTAGTAATAAGGTCTTGCAGCGATTTTGCTTGCACCTGAGTGTTACAAATAAAACATTATAACCCTATGTTTCTCAAGGGTTCTCCGATTTTGATGGTGAATTAGGGGTGGATTCTGGTATTGACAGCGCGGTTTTTCTGCGTTAAAGCTATGCCGGTTAAGATATATGTCTGAGGCGGCATAGCGTCGCCCCGTCAACTCTAAAAAGGAGGAATGGAAGCAATGAAGAGCAGGGGTATGGTTTTGACACTAATGGTTGCATTTTTCTTTCTGTGCGGCCTCTGGGGCGCCGGAACACTCCAGGCGGAGGATGTCCAATCTGTGGAAGAGGAGGTGCTCCGGATCCTGAGGGACAAAGGGACTATCACCGCCGAAAAGTATGAGGAGTTGAAAAAGCGGGTGGAAGAGGAAAAGGCGCAGGAGGCCAAAAGGCCGGTGGTATTGCTCAAGAGGGGCTTTTCTCTTGCGACCCCGGACGGGGACTTTAAACTTCAGCCATATATAAAGCTTCGCGGCCAGTTCAAGGCGTTTGAGGCCAACCACCATGGCAAGAGTAACGATTTTTATATGAGACACGCAAGGGTGGGGCTGAAAGGCACAGTGTATAAATACTATGACTTCAACATCAGCGGCGAATTCGGGAAGGGAAATAGCGACCTCTGGGACGGTTATATGGGGTTCAATTATCTGCCGGAGGCGAAGATCCGGATCGGCCAGTTCAAGGCGCCCTTCTCCTTAGAGTGGTACAGTTCAGCCGACTGGAGGGA
>Ga0209121_10006718_pt1 | contig 10029 bp, 7 predicted proteins | sample Cruoilmetagenom3_FD_187292 | JGI IMG/M metagenome (GOLD analysis project Ga0209121, IMG submission 187292) | Oil polluted marine microbial communities from Coal Oil Point, Santa Barbara, California, USA - Sample 3 (SPAdes) (version 2) | ecosystem: Environmental > Aquatic > Marine > Oil seeps ...
AAAAGCGTGCAAAAGAACTTTTTACCCCAGAGCTCTTCGGATTTTATTTATGCCATCATTGTTGAGGAATACGGATTGGTTGGTGGCTTTGTACTCATGTTCTTCTATTTACTATTGTTATTTAGAATAGTGGTTGTTGCTAATGGTAGCCAAACAATTTTTGGGAAACTCCTTGTGTTGGGAGTTGGTTTGCCCATCGTATTTCAAGCATTGATAAATATGGCCGTAGCAGTTGAATTGTTTCCGGTTACCGGGCAGACCTTACCGTTGATCAGCAGTGGTGGGACTTCAAGTTGGATGACCTGCTTGGCCATCGGAATAATATTGAGCGCAAGTATAAAAAGAGATGTTCCAGAAATGAATAATGCTGAAATCGATGATACTAATCCGTTAGAAGTATTGAGTGGACAATTATAGGTTTATACTATCAGGAGGTGGCACTGGGGGGCATATTTATCCTGCTATAGCTATAGCAAATGAATTAAAAAAAAGACATCCAAACGCTGAGTTCTTGTTCGTAGGAGCCAAGGACAGGATGGAGATGGAAAAAGTACCACAGGCGGGTTATGAAATAGAAGGTTTATGGATTTCAGGGTTGCAAAGGAAACTGACCCTTAAAAATTTAATGTTTCCATTTAAATTGATAAGTAGTTTGTTCAAAGCAGGTAAAATAGTGACCAAGTTTAAACCCCATGTGGTAGTAGGTACGGGAGGCTTTGCTAGTGGCCCATTATTGAAGGTTGCCTCTGGCAGGGGAGTTCCATGTGTATTACAGGAACAAAATTCTTACGCCGGCATAACGAACAAATTATTAAAAAATAAAGTAGCCAAGATTTGCGTGGCTTATGATGGGATGGAAGCTTTCTTTCCATTAGCGAAACTGGTAAAGACCGGTAACCCGGTTCGTAGTGATTTGGTTGAAATGGGGGCTACTAAAAATGAGGCATTGGATTTCTTTGGTTTGGATGCCAACAAAACAACGCTGCTGGTTTTAGGAGGTAGTCTTGGGGCTAGACGAATAAACCAATTGATTGAACAGAAGTTGGATTATTTCAATGACCTAGGCATACAAGTAATATGGCAATGTGGTAAGCTTTATTATGAAGAATATAAAAAGTACAACTCAGATATAATTAAGGTATGTGATTATTTAAATAGAATGGATTATGCCTATACCGCTGGTGATATTATCATTTCTAGAGCAGGCGCCAGTTCAGTTTCTGAACTCTGTATTGTCGGCAAGCCGGTACTATTTATTCCATCACCAAATGTAGCTGAGGACCATCAAACAAAAAATGCAACAGCCTTGGTAAAGGAGCATGCAGCATTGATGGTTAGGGAAAAAGATTTGGATAGTGATTTTGAGCCTATTTTTACCGATGTATTCGCATCCAAATCAAGGCAGGAAGATTTGGCAACGAACATTAAAAAATTGGCAATGCCGAATGCCACAAAAGATATCGTTGACGAGATAGAAAAACTGTTGATTGTTTAAATGAACATAAAAGATATACATAACGTTTATTTCATTGGTATAGGAGGCATAGGAATGTCGGCCTTGGCGCGTTATTTTAAGTTCGTTGAAAAGAATGTGGCCGGTTATGATAAGACTGAGACGCCATTGACACAAGAGCTAACTGCGATGGGCATAGCTATTCATTATAACGATGATGTAGCGGCAATAAATGATTTATATAAGCATACAGAAAACACCCTAGTTGTCTATACGCCTGCAGTACCAGATGTTCATTCGGAATACCAATATTTTATGACAAATGGCTTTGTAGTGAAAAAGCGATCGGAAGTATTGGGATTAATCACGAAAGATACGTTCTGTTTTGCAGTTGCAGGAACGCATGGCAAAACTACAACCTCTAGTATATTGGCACATTTGCTCAATGAGACGGGAACATCATTTACCGCATTTTTGGGTGGTATTTCAGAAGATTTTAATAGTAACTTTTTATTTAAAGGTTCAGATTATTCAGTAGTAGAAGCTGATGAATTTGACCGTTCCTTTTTACGGCTTTTTCCAAATGTGGCATGTGTCACCTCTATGGATGCTGACCATTTGGATATCTATGGCAGTAATGAAGCACTAACAAAGTCGTTCCATGATTTTGTTGGCAAGTTAAAACCGGGTGGGAAGCTTTTCGTTCGAAATGGTTTGCCACTAAAAGGAATAACATATGGAATTGAAGATGATTCGGATTATTGTATTCGAAATCTGAAAATAGAACATGGCACCTATATTTTTGATTTGGGAACCCCTGAAGCAACATTGACAGGGGTTAAATTCAATAAACCTGGAAGGCATAATCTGCTTAATGGGTTGGTTGCTTTTGCAATGGCAATAGAAGCTGGTTCCCCGCCTTATCGCCTTGCTGAAGCCTTGGAGACATTCAAGGGAGTACAACGAAGATTTTCATATAAGATCAAGGAAGATGATTTTATCTTTATTGATGATTATGCCCATCATCCTACTGAGATAAATGCGGTTTTTGATGCTATTTCAGAAATGCATCCCAATAACAAGGTGTTAGTGGTTTTTCAACCGCACTTATTTTCCAGAACTAAGGATTTTGCAGCAGAATTTGCAAAGAGTTTGTCAAAATTCGATAGTATTCTATTATTGGATATCTATCCCGCCAGGGAAAAACCAATACCAGGAATCAGCTCGTCTTGGCTGTTGGATAAAATTGAAAATCCCAATAAAAAGTTGATTGAAAAGTCGGGTATAATCAAGGAAATAAAAGCACAGAACCCTGATGTTTTGGTAACCATGGGTGCAGGCGATATAGGATTGGAAGTGTCAAGAATAAAAAAAGAATTTGAATATGCGAATTAATTGGAACTACATCAAATTGATAGCCTTAATGCTTATAGTTACGGGGCTTTACGCGTTTTCTAACCATAGAAGCGAAGAAAAAAGTGTTAAAGGGTTGAATATCGAGTTCGTTGGGGATCAGAACCTTTACATCACTCAGGGCATAGTTAATAAATTGTTAATACAAAATTACGGACCACTGACAAATGTGCCCAAAGAAAAATTAGTTTTGAATACTATAGAGAAGGTCATAGAGGCCAATGAAATGGTGAAAAGTGCCCAAGTTTATCTTACTGTGAACGGTGAGCTTACGTCAAAAATCGTGCAACGCAAGCCAATCGGACGAATCGAGGGGAATTCTAAGTTTTATCTGGATGATGAAGGAACACGTATGCCTTTATCCATGAGTCATTCAGCCAGAGTTCCAATTATCACTGGTAAGATAACGGGGAAAAGTCTTGAGGATGTTTATGAGATTTTAAAATATATAAACAAAGATGGTTTCTTGCGGAAAAATGTGATTGGTATCCATATTGAAGATGATGCAAAGTATCAATTGAAGTTTAGAATGGAACAGTTTGTCGTGCATTTGGGTGGGGTTGATAATTTAGAAGAAAAATTCAACAACTTCAAGGCATTTTATACAAAGGCAAACAATGATAAAACCTTGGAAGAATATAATGTAGTAAGCTTAGAGTTTAACAATCAAGTGGTGTGTACCAAAATATAATATAGAAAATGGAACAAGATAAATATTCAGTCGGTTTAGATATCGGAACTACCAAAATCGTTGCCATAATCGGCAAGGAAAATGAATACGGGAAGATTGAAATACTTGGTATAGGTAGGTCAAAAAGTTTGGGTGTACACAGAGGCGTTGTCAACAACATTACGCAAACGATAAAATCTATCCAGCAAGCTGTTGAAGAGGCGGAGGTTAATTCTGGCTTAAAAATAGGTTCCGTGGTTGTAGGTATTGCGGGTCAACATATACGCAGCTTACAACATAGCGATTATATTACTAGAGCAGATGCTGAAGAGGTTATCAATGAGGATGATTTGGATAGGCTTTGTAATCAGGTATTCAAGTTGGTAATGCTTCCTGGTGAGGAAATCATCCACGTTTTGCCTCAGGAATATAAAGTTGATGGGCAAGCCGAAATCAAAGAACCCATTGGAATGTATGGTGGAAGACTGGAAGCCAATTTCCATGTGGTGGTTGGTCAGGTTTCCTCAATCAAAAATGTGGGCAGATGTATTAAAAGTGCCGGTTTGGATTTAGGAAAGATAACACTTGAACCTTTGGCATCTTCAGATGCAGTTTTAAGTCAGGAAGAAAAAGAGGCGGGTGTTGCATTGATTGATATAGGAGGAGGCACAACGGATTTGGCCATTTTCAAAGATGGTATTATTAGACATACAGCGGTAATTCCTTTTGGTGGAGGTGTTATTACTGAAGACATTAAAGAGGGCTGCTCTATTATAGAGAAGCAGGCAGAACTATTGAAAATAAAATTTGGATCAGCTTGGCCAGGTGAAAACAAGGATAATGAGATTGTCTCAATTCCTGGTTTAAGGGGGCGTGAACCCAAGGAAATCACCCTAAAAAACCTGTCGAAGATAATTCATGCAAGAGTTGTGGAAATTATTGAACAGGTTTATGTAGAAATCAAGAACTACGGTCACGAAGAGCAAAAGAAGAAATTGATCGCAGGTATTGTGTTGACTGGTGGGGGTAGCCAATTAAATCATCTTAAGCAATTGGTGGAATACATAACCGGAATGGATACTAGAATAGGATATCCTAATGAGCACTTGGCAGGAGATACTGACGAAGCCGTGGCTAGTCCTTTATATGCTACTGCCGTTGGTTTACTTATGAATGCAGTGAAGAATGATGGTAAAGAGATATCTATTGATGAAGAGAACCTTGAGGAAATGGCATATGCTGACCATGAGGAAGTAAAGACAAATGCAAGTAACCGGCAGAGAGAACGTAAAACAGTATTTGATAAATGGTCTGAAAAATTGAAGGATTTTTTGGATAACGCAGAATAGCGAGGAAAATAAACACTATAAAACCAGTAATTTAAACAGTATGAGCAAGAACACTGAAATTGAGAGTATCGCTTTTGATTTACCTAAGAATCAAAGTAACGTCATAAAAGTCATTGGTGTAGGTGGCGGTGGTAGCAATGCCATTAACCACATGTTCCAGGCAGGAATTAACGGAGTTGACTTCATTGTCTGCAATACGGACTCACAAGCTTTGGAGAACAGCCCAGTTCCCAATAAAATACAATTAGGTGTGTCACTTACAGAAGGATTAGGCGCTGGTGCAAATCCCGAAGTTGGCGAACAGGCGGCTATCGAGAGCATGGAGGATATAAAAGCTATGTTGGATACTACGACTAAAATGATATTCATAACTGCTGGAATGGGCGGGGGAACAGGTACTGGTGCTGCTCCGGTAATTGCCAAGCAAGCCAAAGAATTGGATGTTCTTACGGTAGGCATCGTTACCATGCCTTTTCAATTCGAGGGTAAGATGCGCTGTGAACAAGCCCAGTTAGGTATTGAGAAGCTTCGTGCCAATGTTGACTCGCTCATAGTCATTAATAATAATAAATTAAGAGAAGTTTACGGTAACTTAGGATTTAAAGCCGGTTTCTCAAAAGCCGATGAAGTCTTGGCAACCGCTGCACGTGGTATTGCTGAAGTAATAACTCACCATTATACACAAAACATAGATTTACGTGATGCTAAAACAGTACTTTCAAATAGTGGTACTGCGATTATGGGCTCCGCCATGGCATCAGGTTCTGAAAGGGCCAATGAGGCCATCATGAAAGCATTGGATTCACCCTTATTGAACGATAATAAAATTTCTGGAGCCAAAAACGTACTGTTGTTGATAGTTTCAGGATCACAGGAAATCACTATTGACGAGATTGGTGAGATTAATGATCATATTCAAACAGAAGCTGGTCATGGCGCCAATATTATTATGGGTGTCGGTGAAGATGACACTATAGGGGAAGCGATTGCTGTAACGGTTATCGCAACAGGTTTCAACATAGACCAACAAGATGATATTGTAAATACTGAATCCAAAAAAATAATCCATACCCTGGAGGAGGGACAAAAAGCAGAGCAAGATTTAACGCCACAGCAGATAACGCCGCAGCATATTGTACATCAGTTGGTTGATGAAGAAGTGGAAACCACTGAGCCAGAATTTAAAGCTGAAATCGAGGAATTGGACAGTTTAGACCTGATTCCAACGACCAATTACATTAAGAATTTCAATGTTTTTTATGAGGAAGTAATTGCAGAGAATGTTTCAGAAGCTGATTTTGTGATATTCGATGCTAAGGAAACAGTGGAGGATATTGAGGTTATTGATCCAGAAGTGGTTTCTTCCGAGAAGGTCGATGAAGATCAATTCGCTATAAGTTTTGACATGCCTTTGGCAAGTTCTATTGAAGAAGATGAAAATACGAATGTTATTACCTTTAATTTGGATGATGACGTTAAGGACATTGACGTTAATGAGCATGTAGAGGTAATTCCTGTTTTGGAATATAATAAGGAAGGGGAGACGCGCTATAGTTTGGATGATTATATGGAGTTGGAAAACAAATTGACCGGTGCTAAATCAAAAGCTGAAGATTTCGAACCCAAAATCGTAGAGGATGAATTGATTTTCGAAAAGAAAACCTTGGCTACTGAAAGTTCAGAAACAGTCACGGCAACAACAAAAGAGGTTGATCCGATGGATAGCCCACTTGAGGAGTTGTTAAAGGAAAGGGCAGATGAGCGAAGAAGAAAATTGAAAGATTTTAATTATAAATTTCAAAATAGTCTTGGTAATATAGATGAAATTGAAAAAGAACCTGCGTATAAGCGTCAAGGAATAGACTTGGATGAAAACCCAGCTCAGAATAAAGTATCAAGAACTACATTGAGTGAAGATAGTAACGATGAAATCCAGTTGCGTTCCAATAACTCATTTTTGCATGATAACGTGGATTGAGCACTAGTTGAACTACCTACTTTAAGCCCGAAAATAAAACTCTTTTCGGGTTTATTTTTTATCTTCGTTGTTCTAAAATCATCATGTTATGAGCTTACAGAATCAGGTAATGGAACAATTGAAAACAGCAATGAAAGCTAAGGATACGGTCGCTTTGGAATCTTTGCGGGCAATTAAATCTGCATTACTTTTGGCACAGACCAGTGGGACTGGTGGTGATTTAACTGAAGATGATGAGGTAAAATTGGTTCAGAAGTTGGTTAAACAGCGTAAAGACAGTGCTGCCATATTTACTGAGCAGGGTAGAGAAGACCTAGCAGCCCCAGAATTGGCACAAGCGGCCATTATAGAACAATTTTTACCTGAACAGTTGACCGAAGAAGAAATTGAGAAAGTAGTCGTACAGACCATAGATGCCATAGGAGCGGAAGGCATGAAAGATATGGGAAAGGTCATGGATATGGTCTCAAAAGAATTGGCTGGTCAGGCAGATGGGAAAACCATAGCTACCATAGTGAAAAATAAACTGTCTTAAAATGACACGTAAGTTCTGACAGCGCTTTGAATAGGATTTTTCTAAAGATTATGGATAAAGGAAAAATACGGGAATTATTGAGTTCTGAAATCATTAAGACAGGAGAACAAGTAGTTAGATATACGGATTTAGCCCAGCCATATCACCGGACAATGCTATTGGAAGAGTTTCTAGAATGGATGCTATCAATAATAAAAGTATTGTTGATGCAGCATTGCGAAAGGCCAAAGAACGTTTAAAGGGCTTGAAATCAAGTTTGGATAAATTGGATAGCAGTGATTTTGGTGTTTGTGTCAAGTGTAAAAATAATATTCCTATTGAACGTATTTTATTAGCGCCACAAAGTTCTTTTTGTGTAAATTGCGCTCAATAATTTAGATAAGCGCATCATTCAACAAAATTCGGGAAAAACAAGGTCTACAAAAGCTTTTATTCCTTGGAAAGTAGTTTATGCCGAAGAATATAAAACAAGAATTGAAACTAGAATTAGAGAGAAGTATTTAAAATCAGCAGCAGGGAGAAGATGGAGAAAAATAAATATAGGGCCCCGTGGCGCAACTGAATAGCGCATCAGATTTCGGCTCTGAGGGTTGGGGGTTTGAATCCCTCCGGGGTCACTAAAGGGGATTTTCTACAAATCGAGTAGGAAGCCCCTTTTTCTATTTCCTTCAAATTCCCTGAATATGAGTGGATTGCACCGAAAATTTCATTGACCCGAAAAGTTCGAACAAGCTTCTTTTTGAAGTCATACTCAATCCCATCGGGGAATACCATATATTGAATCGACTTTTTCGTTTTCAAATCACCTAATACCCACAATGAAGGCAGGTTACAGGCAAAATCCAATGCCATGTTTACAGCTTTTTTCAGGTTCGAACTATTGATTCCCCCATTTTCAATTTTTAGCTCCAATTCCCTCTTTTTGGCTTTTAGTTCCGGCATAAAAAGGTTGTACTGTGACTTTGTAATTTCGTTCAGCACAACGAATCTTCTTTCCAATGTATTTATCCGTTCTACGAGCTGGCCGAGTTCTTTGGTCAGACGCTTTTGGTCGTTAAGCGCTTCTTGATTTTTATCGATCAGGGTGTCGTGTATGATATCGGTCAATGGTCCGATATACTTTTTATCGGCTATTGTAAACCTCCCCAATAAATTTAAAAACTCTTCATGAAGCTTCTTTGCACTTCTGTTCTCTCGGCTGCCCTTGCGCCTGTTCTTATAATAATACAGGCCCTTTTTCTTCACGATATACCCTGTGTAGGGTGTTCCACATACCGAAGATTTGATAAACTGTTTTAAGGGCAAATTTTCATCATCGAACGAATATTTCTTGGGCGGGTCCCCAGCGTGAAGTAGATTATGTATGTTAAGAAAAACCTCTTTCGATATCAGGGCCTCGTGTTTTCCCTCAATTACCTCTCCTGGAATCAGGCTATTGACCATAAGTCCACAATAGAAAGGATTTCTAAAAAGATCGGTCAGTTTTTTTGCTTTAAGGCCTAGGCCATTTTCTTCAAGACGTTTTGCGATTTCAACATGGGACATATTGGCGTTCGCCTTCCATAAAAAGGCCTGTTTGAGCAATCTGCCTTCTTCCGTAATTACGAAATTCGGAATCTTTCCTTTTCCGGGATTGGTATTGGTGTATCCAAATGGGTACGCTCCTGTCCAATATCCCCTTCGTAACTTTTCCTGCATGCCGGTAATGGATTTGTCCCTGCGCATTTGGTTATCAAAGTGGGAGAACATATGGTACAGGTTTTCTTGGAACGTACCGGCACTTGTGGTCACATCGATTTCCTGAGTAGCCGATATAACGGCCACTCCCTGCTTTTTCAGTTGCCCGCTGATATATGCGCCATTCGCACCCGTTCTTGAAAACCTATCGTAGGAATAGACAATGATATAGCCAATGTTCTTTCTTCTTTTGACATAGCTTAGCATCTTTTGGAATTCCCTACGTTCATCGCTCTTTGCCGATTCATAGGTTCCCCCAAAATATTCTATCACTTCCAGCTCTTTACTGATTGCATATTCTTGGCAATATTTGAGTTGGGTGGTCAGACTGGCATTATTATCGAATTGCTCTTTGCTGGAAACACGTGTGTAGATAACGGCGGTATCACTTTTTCCGATAATCCTTCCCTTTTCTTTCTTGGCAAATTGCTCGAATACCTCTAAGTTCATATGCTCCCTTTTTGGACATGGTCACAAACTATGTTGGCGAGTGCTTGAAGCTGTTCTACGATCTTTTCCGCATCTTCCTCCAAGTAATTCTCAAAACCTTCATAAGTTTTCAGCCATTCGCTGTTGAATTTTTTGTTTTTCTGCTTTGGCTCAAGTATTGAGTTTAACATCTTTCTTGAAAATCGGCAGCTCCTTCGTCGTGTAGGTCGTTACCGTATTTGTAAAAGCAGGCTTTAATTTACCTTTTTAAATTGATTTACTCCCTCGTGGAATTACTATTTTATTAGATACTTATGAGTTGTTGGTTAACAACTTTTGGTTTTGTCGGGGGAATAGATTTTTTTCTTGAATATCCTATTCACACAAACTATCTTACCATTGCTTTGCTTGATTGCAAAAAACGGTGATAGTATACCACCCACGCCGGATTAAAGTGAACCATCC
>Ga0209121_10006719_pt1 | contig 10029 bp, 8 predicted proteins | sample Cruoilmetagenom3_FD_187292 | JGI IMG/M metagenome (GOLD analysis project Ga0209121, IMG submission 187292) | Oil polluted marine microbial communities from Coal Oil Point, Santa Barbara, California, USA - Sample 3 (SPAdes) (version 2) | ecosystem: Environmental > Aquatic > Marine > Oil seeps ...
ATAAAGATATCCTGCGTTATAGAAACAAAATATACCGAACTGGCCGTCACGATCCTTCATGACGCCTTTGGACCGGACAAGGAAAATCTCTAAGATGTTATACGAAATCTCATTCAAAAGGTGACTCTACCGGTCGAAATGCCCGACCTGCCGCAGGAGGCGGGACAGGCGTTCACGTCTGTCCCGCCGTTTGACATCTTTCTCAAAATGCTTGCCGTGTGTATACCGGAGCGAGCATCAAATACCGGGCTTTTTGAACATGTCGTCGGCGTCTTCGAAAACGACCAGGTTACGTCCTGCGCTATCGAAAAGGGCGGCACGCGTCCCCGATTATCTAAAGAAAGAGCAGGACGCCGATGATCGACAGTATAAGCCGCCGGGAAAAATCTATGAGAGGGTTCAGAACACCAAGATAGAGCAAACCTATTATGATAAAAAAACCATATGACTCAGCATTTTCAATCATCCTTTCCGTGGAGATAATATCATCAACTATTAACGACTTCTCTATTCTCAAGATCAATGTTTTCAGGTAGGGTTCCCATGGTTTTCGCGTCTATTTTCTTTGATCAGACATTGCTTTTTAACGGCTGGAGTATAAGTAGAACGGCCTTTTGTGTCAATGCAATAATGATCACAAAATACGGATAAAGATAAACATCCTTTAATGGGTGTCTTGATCGAAAGTGTCCGGCCAAGAAAGGCTCCCAACAAATAAACGGGATATCCATACTTTCCTCTCCAGTCACAACCGGGTCGCTTTGAGCGGTCCGCATTTCAAGCCTCTGGTTCTGCCGGTTGTGTATGGTTGTCGGAAATCCCAATTTTGATAATACCGATAATCTCATCTCCCGGGGCTGCGACATGGAATACATCCGTCAGACATTCCGCATCTTCAAAACGTTTAATTTCTATCGCTCTCTAATACTGAACCTGACAACCTGAGCAGTCATAAATAACACTTGTTTTTTTGCGTCATGTCGTATAGTTTTTCAGGGTTTCGTGGGTGTTTGCGAAGCGAAAACCGGTGGAGAAAGGGTGGAATGAAAATGTCCGGATTGATGGATTGCCCGGCTCCGACGCTCAGGGTCGGAGAAAAACTGCATGGATTTCATGCGCTGAGAGTTGAGCAGATACCCGATATAAGGATCACCGCATACGAGATAGAGCATGAAAAGACAGGCGCAAAGGTTCTCCATCTCCATTGTGATGACAAAGAAAACCTTTACTCCATAGGGTTTCGCACGCCGCCCGCTGATTCCACCGGTATCGCGCATATCCTGGAACATTCCGTTCTGGCCGGCTCAAAAAAGTTTCCACTTAAAGACGCGTTTAACGAACTGCTCAGGAGTACGCTTCAGACATTCATCAATGCCTTCACCTTTCCGGATAAGACGATTTATCCTGTCGCCAGTCAGGTAAGGGCTGACTTTTTTAATCTGGCAAGCGTATATACCGACCTTGTATTAAATCCGCTCCTTGCAAAAGAGACCTTCCGCCAGGAAGGTCATCACCTGGAGTTCGATAATGAAGGCGCCCTTAAAATATCGGGGATCGTTTACAATGAGATGAAAGGGGCATATTCCTCTCCGGATTCTCTTATTTACAGAGCGATCCAGAACAACCTCTTCCCTGACAATGCTTACGCATTTGATTCAGGGGGAGACCCGAGAGTAATCCCCTCCCTTACCTATGAGCAGTTCAAGGAATTCCACCGTGCCTATTATTCGCCGACGAATGCCAGGTTTTTACTCTATGGAGATATTCCGACGGAGGATCACCTCACTTTTTTAGAAGAGATGCTGGCCGGATTTGATCATGTGAAGGTCAGCTCTCACATTGAAGCTCAGAGGAGATGGGAAAGACCGGCTATAAAGCGCGACTTCTATCCGGTGGGAAAGGACGAAGAACTCAAGGGAAAAACTACGGTAAATGTTGCATGGATGATGCTGGAGAATACGGATCATGAAAACATCCTGCTGCTTCAGACGGTATCGGGCGCCCTGGTCGGAAGTGCGGCCGGTCCTCTGCGCAAGGCCCTGGTCGATTCCGGCCTTGGTGAAGATATCACCCCTGCGACCGGCCTCGAGAGAGATCTGAGACAGGTCGCATTTGCGGCGGGGTTGCGGGGAACAGATCCCGATTGTGCAAAGCGTATCGAGAAACTCATCCTTGAATCCTTGAATAAGGTGGCGAAAGACGGTTTTGATCGGGAGACAATTGAAGGCGCGCTTCATGAGGTGGAGTTCCGGCGCAAAGAGATTGTCCGCAGTCAAATGCCTTATGGGATTATCCTCATGTGGAGGGCTTATCGTACCTGGCTCTATGATGGTGATCCGCTCGAAGGCCTGAAATTTTCTGAAATCCTGAAAAAAACAAGAGAAAGATGGAAAAAGGAACCTGATCTCTTTCAGAAATTTGTCCGGAGGTGGTTCCTTGATAATCCTCACCGGCTGCTTTCAATAATGGAGCCTAACAACACCTATACTGAGGAACATGAGGATTCCTTCCAAAAAGAAATGGCGCGTCTCAAGGCCTCTCTTTCACGAGACGAACTCGAAGATATACGAAAAGAGTCTCTTTCGCTTAGATCGACGCAGGCAAAGACGGACCGGCCGGAGGCCCTGTCCACTCTTCCAAGGTTGAAACTCAGCGATATCCCCCGCGCGATGGAGACGATTCCAACGGAAAAATTTGAGATTGCAGGGATTCCCGCCTTGAAACATGAAATCTTCGCAAACGGCATCGCCTATCTCGATATTGCCTTTGATGTTTCCGATATTCCAGAAGAACTTCAGCCATATCTTCCTCTTCTGGGAAAGCTGACCGCCGGTATGGGCGCGGCAGGTCTCGGCTATGAAGAGATGGCGAAACGGATTGCTTTGAAGACAGGGGGGCTGTGGTGTAAGCTGTCGGCGGGGGCGACAGCCGACGGGAAAGGCAACTGGCAGAAGATGATATTCAGGGTAAAGGCGCTTCATCGTAATGTGTCGGATGCCGTAAATATTGTTTCAGACATATTGACTGAAGGTGATCTCTCGGATGAGGAGCGTATGCGGGATCTGGCGCTGGAGGCCAAAAATAACCTGCACTCCTCCGTTGTCCCGTCTGCCCATCTCTTTGCGCGGATGACCGCCGCTGCGTCCCTTTCCGTGCCGGCATACCGCGAGGAAGAGTGGAACGGGAGATCTCAACTCCGGTTTCTGAAAGATATTTCCGAGAGATTTCAGGACAGTAAAGAAGACCTTCGTGAAAAACTTGACCGCCTGCGCACTATGGTTTTCCGGAAAGGAAGGCTTATCCTGAACCTGACCGCCGATCCCGACGGGATCGATCTCCTTGCCGAAGGCCTGGAAAGCCTGGCCGGACGACTGGCTTATGGCGGGAGTGTGGAGGTTTCATCGTCCCCCGAATTGTTTCCGAGACGCTGTGGCGTCGTCATTCCCGCTGAGGTCTGCTATGTGGCCAGGGTCTTTCCTGCGCCAACATATTCAGATCCGCTCTCTCCCGCTCTGATGGTTCTGGCGAGGCAGCTTTCGAGCGGTTATCTGTACAAACATATCAGGGTGCAGGGCGGGGCCTATGGCGGAATGAGCCGGTATGATCCTGCCTGCGGCATCTTTTCTTTCCTTTCATACAGGGACCCCAACCTTATTGAAACGCTGAAGGTCTATGATGATGCCATTGATCTTATGTCGGGAACCAGGATCAAGGATGAAGAACTTGATAAAGCAATTATCAGCGCAATAGGCTCATTCGACAGGCCGATGGACCCGTCAAGTAAGGGATACAGCGCCATGATCCGCAGTTTTGCCGGCCTCACAGATGAGGACCGCCGCAGGTTTCGCGACGGGATATTTGATGTCTCAGCGGAATCCATCATGGAAGCGGCCGGCCGCCTTCCGGCGCCTGCCGCAGAGCCATCATCGATCGCGGTCTATGCGGCGATTGATCGTCTCAATAAAGCGAATGAAACCCTTGATCAAAAACTTGAAATTGGGCCGTTAATGTAATATAGGACACACCATGAAACAAAATACTAAAATAATAGTGACCACCACCTGTGTTGTACTGGCGGCACTTGCCGCCTTGCTTGTATTTTCCCATTCCAGGCAGAAAAGAGAAGTAAAGGATATATCCGAGACCGTTCATCATGCCGAAAAAGAAACCCTCGTCGTGAAAGAACAAGAACCTGAGGAAAAAAAGATATATAAGATTAAGAAAAAAGCAGAGCCATCGATATCTGATGAAACATTGCCAGAGGTTTCATCATCTCCAGCGACAACGCCTCGCGTGATCAGGGTTGAAAAGAATTATGATGAAATACATCAGGAAGCCATCAGGTTTTTCAGATACCTGGATCATAAGGATTATATCAAGGCCTATGAATTGAAAGAGGGGACATACAAACATTTCCTCGAACTGATTGGAAAGCTGTCTGCCTGTCCGCCCGTCATATCAGGAGAGACGCGGGACATCTACACACTTACACATAACATAGCTCATTTCTACGGGGTGGTTGGGAAGAAGGACGTATTATTAATAAGAGATATCCTTTCGAATGAGAGGAAAATAACTGAGCCAACCATGAAACTGTTTTACGAGTGGATCACAAAGGGGATAGAAAACAAAAGAGAAGAGGTCAAAACCACAACGAAGGATCTTTATGAATATGCCGGTTTTTTTCTCAGCACCCTGGGAGGCAAGGCATATCTGTCAAGAAGGGATTCGAAAACGAGAACGCTTGTCACCTACTATTCTCTTCTTATCCTCGATAAAGCAAACAGCGAAAGATTGAACCGTCACGGGATAGATATCCGGCCTCCGTTAACCCTTCTCATGAATGATATCCGCAATCAGAAAAACCTGGAATGCAAAAGGGAATATCTAAAAAGATTGAACGCCATAAGAGAAGGAATCAAAGGCTGAGCGGTGTTATTTAATGTCCATTCGGGAACGGTCGGGAAGTTTCTGATACCAAATAATATTCTGAACAGATTTGCAGGTGATTCGCAGCATTATGAGCCAGATGAAGAATTAATCAATAGAGGAATAAAACGATGTCTCTGTATATTCTTGCCGGGTATTTGAAGATGCGTTAGCTAATGCGGAATTGATAAACTTGGCGGCTTAAACTTTGAACATTTCCCATTGAAAACCTCCTTGGAGACTGTCCGAGAATGGCTATTTTCCGCAATCTCTGCGTCAGGCTTAGATTTTAATCCTCAAAATACTCAATGTATTCCTGCGGTTAAAATCTTCGCCCTCCTTGACCTTGCAAAAAATTTCTCATTCTCGGACAGCCTCCTTGCCGCTTCTCGCTTTGAGCGGTTCACATCAAAGGAGGTTCTCTTGCATTCACGAAAATGTCTAACTTTACGAGTCCCACGGCAAAGGCGGGGGTTTACCCGGGATTAATTATTCTTATTGTCACCTTTTCCGTCTCTGTGCCTTGGCGGCTGCCTGAGCGGTTAAAGTAAGCGTATCCCGAGGCCTGTCAAACGATGGGAAAAGAACACGCAGTAAAAAGAATAAAAGAGCTTCGAGACCGGATCAACTACCACAACAGGCGATATTATCAACTCGATGATCCGGAGATATCGGATGCTGAATATGACAAAATGATGGCGGAGTTAATCGGTCGGGAAAAGGAATTTTCCGGTTATATCGATCTCACTGCTTCTCCCACACAGCGGGTAGGGGCAGCGCCTCTCGAAAGGTTCAATTCAGTTACACACCTCACCACTATGTTGAGCCTCTCCAACGCCTTTTCCGAGACGGATATCGTAGAGTTTAATGAGCGAATAAAGCGAGTTTTAGGCGGGACGGAAAACATCCCTTTTGTGACCGAGCCTAAACTTGACGGTGTGGCGGTAAATCTCGTCTATGAAAAGGGGATATTCACCGTCGGTTCGACAAGAGGGGACGGAACCGTGGGGGAGAACGTCACCCGGAATCTCAAGACAATACGATCCATTCCTCTGAAGATTACCCGCAACGGCGATACTCCGGTTCCTGAACAGGTTGAGATACTGGGAGAGGTTTTCATGGGGATTGATGCGTTTCAGAAACTCAATAAGCGTAGACTGGATGAGGAAGAGTCTCCTTTTGCCAATCCGAGAAACGCGGCAGCCGGTTCTCTTCGCCAGCTTGACTCCAGGATAACATCAAAAAGGCCGCTCGATATATTTTGCTACGGCATAGGTGCGCTTAAGGGAATATCACCTAAGACCCACTGGGAGGCGATGCAGACTCTCCGGGAATGGGGGTTTAAGGTAAATACACATATCAGGCGGGCAGAAGATATCAGCAAATGCATAGAGCGCTGCCGTGAAATGGTTCATGTCAGGCATGAACTCCCCTACGAGATAGATGGCGTTGTCATAAAGGTGGATTCCCTTGACACTCAAGAGCGCCTTGGGGCCGTCTCAAGAAGTCCCCGCTGGGCCATTGCATTTAAATTTCCGGCGGTTCAGGAAACAACAATAATCGAAGATATAAAAGTGCAGGTCGGGCGCACAGGGGCTCTCACGCCGGTTGCCCTGATGAGACCGGTTCGTGTGGGCGGTGTGATGGTCAGCCGGGCTACTCTCCACAACCAGGATGAGATAGACAAAAAGGACATCCGGATAGGCGACACAGTAATAATCCAGCGCGCCGGTGATGTGATACCGGAAATTGTAAAGGTTATAGCATCAAAGAGGGATGGGAGCGAAAAGGTATTCAGGATACCTGATACCTGCCCCGAATGCGGATCCAGGGCCGTCCGGCTTGAAGGTGAGGCTGCCCACAGGTGCATCGGCGTTGCCTGCCCGGCTCAGGTCAGGGAAAACACAAAGCACTTTGTATCGAGAGGCGGCATGGATATCGAGGGTCTCGGCGCTAAGCTGATCTCACATCTTCTCGATTCCAAAACCATAGGAGACCAGGCCGATCTCTATTTCCTGACGGTGGAAAAGCTGTCAAAGCTTGAAAGGATGGCAGGCAAATCAGCGGCGAATATTATAACTGCGCTTGAACGCTCAAAGAGACCATCCCTGGAAAAGTTCATTTTCGCCCTCGGTATCAGGCATGTGGGAGAACATATTTCCAGGATTCTGGCCGGAGAGTTCAAGAGCATTGATGCACTGACAGGCGCAAGCAAAGAGGATATTAAAGCGATAAAGGGGATCGGATATGAGATTGCTGAAAGTGTAACCGGATTCTTTCGGGAACCATCCAACCGGACGGCACTGAAAAAGCTCAGGGAGGCCGGCATCGAACCGCGAGAAACATTTCGCGGAGAATCAGCGGACCTTTCGGGGAAATCCATCGCATTTACCGGCGCCATGCAGGACCTCACCAGGAACAGGGCCAGGGAAATCGTTGAATCTCTGGGCGGAGATGTTTCATCGTCCATTACGAAGAGAACCGACTATGTCGTTGCCGGACAGTCACCTGGATCCAAATTGAAGAAGGCGAGGGATATGGGTATAACCATCCTTGATGAGGGAGAATTTTTGCGTTTTGTCGGGATAAATAAACAGGGGACCGTTCACGGCTTGAAACTTGAAGTTGAAAGGTAGAAATATGCACAATTTTGTCATTCCGGTGAAGCTTGTCCTCGACTCCGAACAAAAACATGAAGGCCCAAAGTAACTACTCACGCAGTCAGGCTGAAGCTGAAGGTACCCGAAAAACACGATTGCGGCACTTTGGCAAAGAAACACCTGCCCGCCATCGCGAACTCAGGCGAGGCGGGCGGGGCGGATTTTTGCATCAAACATGGCTTCAAAGTGTGCAGCATGATTCGCTTTCGGCTCATGAATCTTCGATTTCCCGCTTTTCCTGACAGTCTTCAGCCTTCAGTCTATCTGCCTGAGCAGTTACGGCCCAATTTCTAATTTCAATATTCCGTAAACGGTTGCAAATATGGCTATGAAGAGAGCACATATCTTTGTCTCCGGCAGAGTGCAGGGTGTCTTCTATCGGGCAGAAACAAAAAATAACGCTTCTCGTCTCAACCTGACGGGCTGGGTGAGGAACCTTCCGGACGGGAGGGTTGAGGCGGTCATCGAAGGAAAAGAAGATAACGTCAACGCCTTAATTAACTGGTGCAGTAAAGGCCCGGGCTTCGCCTCAGTGACGGAGACCGAAGTCAGAGAGGAACTCTTTACCGGGGCATTTGAAGGCTTTGGAATCAGATAATAGTTCAACTGTTTTTTTGACAGGACAAACTGAACCTGTGAATGGTTGCCTTAATTATTCACGGATTACCCAGACACCCTCTGCCGGAGCTGCGGGGCATGCACGAATTACTTTAATTACCAATCACTTAAAGGGCATCGCGTTCTCTGCGGCGGGTGTTTAGTTATATCTCTTTTAAGACCTCCCCGAATCCCTTCATCGAATTGACAATGGTATCGTCATCAACGCAATAGGCTATCCTGAAATGCCCCGGGCATCCGAAACCGCTGCCGGGAACGGTCAGGATGTTCTTTTTCTGCAGCACTCTGACAAATTCGACATCATCTGCTATCGGCGTGCGCGGAAAGAGATAGAATGCTCCCTGGGGCCTGACAAATTCGTAGCCGAGGGATGATAATTCATCACAAAGGAGATCTCTTTTTCTTTTATATTCTTCCACATCAACCGATACTCCCTGCATCCCTGCGATCACTCTCTGCATAAGGGCCGGCGCATTGACAAAACCGAGTATCCTGTTGCAGAGCGCCATTCCGGCTATAATCTTTTTGAGACCGGAAAGTTCCGGATTAGCGGCGATAAAGCCTATCCTTTCGCCGGGAATAGATACCGCCTTTGAATATGAAGTTGCTATGATGCTGTTTCTATAAGTCTTTAATACACTTGGAACCTTCACGCCATCATAGACTATCGAACTGTAAGGCTCATCAGAAACAAGGTAAATTTCAGCGCCATATCCCATCCCCTTCTCCTCAAGCAAGGTGGCCAGCCGCTTCAGAGACTTTTCGTCGTAAACCCTTCCCGTGGGATTATTGGGTGAATTTATCAGGACTACCTTTGTATTTTGAGTTACGGCATTTTCCATTGCCTTAAGATCGAGTGAAAAATCCTCCTTCGTATCGACGCTCTTGAGCACACCGCCGTGATTGTCCGCATAATATCCGTATTCAACAAAAAAGGGGGCAGGAACAAGCACTTCATCTCCCGGATCAAGAAGAGTCTTCAGGATTACGTTCAGCGCTCCTCCAGCCCCGCAGGTCATAATAATATGCTCCGCAGACAGGGAGACGGAATGCTCGGCGCTGAGATATGCGGCAACTGTCTGCCTCGTCTCCAGATAGCCGGCATTCGGCATATAACCGTGAATCCCGGAAATATCCTCACCGGCGATTTCCCGTAACAGTTCTTTAAACCGGTCAGGTGGTTCAACATTGGGATTCCCAAGACTAAAGTCAAATACATTATCCGCGCCATACTGTCTCTTAAGCCGGGCGCCGTCTTCGAACATCTTCCTTATCCAGGAAGACCGGGAAATAAAACTCTCAATTTTTTTTGAAACCGCCATAGAGATTATCTCTTCCTGTGACCGTTCGCTGGTTCAAATATCTTGTTGATGGTGAGCACGTTGCAGTCTGAGAATTGCTCGTATGTCACGGTGTCCATAATCTCATATATGATAAACACCCCCATTCCACCTTCAGGAAGATTCTCCAGGTCATCGGGATCAATGTTAAGTTCAGGTTCGCCAGGCAACTCCATGACCCTTCCTCTATCGCAAAGCCGGAAGACGATCCGATCAGAATGGAGCGCTATATTGACCTCGACCTCATGACCAGGTTCATTATCGTAGGCATGTTTGATTATGTTATTCACCGCTTCGACCACGCAAACCTCCATATGGTACGATTCCAGATCAGAAAGCGGCATATGCGAGCAGATACTGTTTACAGCCAGGCCAATGAGAAACACATTCTCCAGATTGCTGTCTATTGTCAGCCTGATTTCTCCGGATTTCATGAAATGACTCCTCTACTAAGATGACAGGGTCATAACGGCTTGTTCCTC
>Ga0209121_10006720_pt1 | contig 10028 bp, 7 predicted proteins | sample Cruoilmetagenom3_FD_187292 | JGI IMG/M metagenome (GOLD analysis project Ga0209121, IMG submission 187292) | Oil polluted marine microbial communities from Coal Oil Point, Santa Barbara, California, USA - Sample 3 (SPAdes) (version 2) | ecosystem: Environmental > Aquatic > Marine > Oil seeps ...
TGGTTCAGACCTCCAGGGTCAAGGCCTTCGACCCGCCACAGGTATCTCTGAACGTTGTCGCTGCCGGTGCCATGCTCTACGACCAGATCTGGCTCGGAAGCTACATGTCCGGTGGTGTTGGGTTCACCCAGTACGCCACTGCAGCCTACACCAACGACGTTCTTGACGACTTCTCCTACTACGCCTGCGACTACGGCGTGGACAAGTACGGCGGCTGGGGAGAGGCTCCTGCAGAGCTCGAGACCTCCAAGGACATCGCCACCGAGACCACCCTGTACGCCATGGAGCAGTACGAGGCCTTCCCGACCCTTCTCGAGGACCACTTCGGTGGGTCCCAGAGATCTGCGGTCATGGCCGCAGCCAGCGCCATCGGCTCTGCCACCCTGACCGGTAACAGCCAGTCCGGTCTTGCTGCCTGGTACCTCAGCCACCTGATTCACAAGGACGGCTGGGGCAGGATGGGCTTCTTCGGATACGACCTGCAGGACCAGTGCGGTCCGACCAACGTCTTCAGCTACCAGGGCGACGAGGGCAGTCCCCTTGAGTTGAGAGGCGCGAACTATCCGAACTACGCCATGAACGTCGGTCACCAGGGCGAGTATGCAGGCATCTCCAGCGCCGCTCACGCGGGCCGCATGGACGCCTTCACCGTCAACCCCTTGATCAAGGTTTGCTTCGCGAACCCCGCTCTGATCTTCACCTGGGAAGACGTCCGTAAGGGATACGGAATGGGTGGAGCCAGAGAGTTCCGCGCAGCCGGTGAGAGATCCCTGGTCATGCCAGCAGTGTAGGCGTTTCGCCTACACCCCCTTTTTTCATTTATTTTTCCGAAAATCTGCATTTTGAAGGCCGGTCCATCCATCATCACCGAAATAGGGTGAAGATGCCGTATAAATGGCCAAAGATCAGAAGGTCCATCTGGAAAGATGACGAAATCTGAAGTACTTACGAATCGGGCTCTAAATCCAAAATACAGCCGCTTTAGGGAAAAACGATTGCTGACCGAATGGTCGAAAAGTGAAAAATCACTGGATTTCTAGATGGTGCCCGACTGTCAATTTCTGGGTGGCATTTGGAGTGCCCACCGGTCACTTCTCGGCGTTTTTCCGTATAATTTGTTGAATTTCGTTTCGGTTCCAGGGCAAGAGCTTGATCCGATGTTCTCTCAGGGCGTTTGGCATTCTAGGGGAGGCGTCATCGCTCAGCCTTAGAGCCATCAGAAATTTGTCCATCTTGAGGCTCTCTCGAATCTCCCAGTCGACCCATTCGCAGTCGTGGGTGGTCTTTCCCACCAGGACCACCACCATCGAAGAGGCTTCTATCCTTTTGCTGATGCAGTGGCGGACGTATTTGGCGTTCTCGTTTTTAAAATGGACTTTCAGTGAGAAATCTATGAAGTCGAGATGGCGGTCAATCTCTTTTGCCATGCCGCAAAAATCGTGGACCTGATCCTGATCCCCGACCCTAAATATCAGAAAAACCCTCCTTCGAGGTTCGAGAGGCCGGGCCTTTCTGATCTGCCTTCTTGCCATCTCCTCCAACCGTTCCATCTCTGAAGTGCCAGCTTTGGAAGAGGAAACTTCGGAGTCGATGATCTCGATCATGCCTTCCACCTGCGATCTTCAATCCGCTTCGAGGGGATCGATGACCGCCTTTCTGGCGGTGCAGTTTTTGCAGATTCCGTTTCTTCCCGGGTGGCAGCAGAAGGTCTCCTCAATCGGGAGGCCGTACCATTTGGCTATATTGATGACGTCAACTTTGGCGAAGTTTACCAGTGGGGTCAGTATCGTGATGTAATCTCCAAAGGCGGAGTTGATGGCGAAGTTCGCGTTGACCAAAAACTCCTCGGTCTGGTCCGGGAATAGTTGGCTCTTTTCCGAGAGTAGGTCGATGGCGATTATCTTTATCCCTCTCTGGTAAGCGTAGGAGGCTGCCGCCATCAGAGACATGAGGTTTCTTCCCGGAAGAAAGGCGTTGATGTAGCTTGCCTTGCAGTCTCCGTTCACCTCGGATTCTATTGATCTGCAGTATCCGCTCAGATCTATTTTTTCGGGTGGCGGCAAGTTGCATCTCTTGAAGACGTTCCTGCAGGACTCCCACTCAACGTCGTTTGATATCTGACCGAAGTCGATGAAGATGGGATGCTGCTCCTGCATCTCGTTATTCAATATCTTGCACATCACCAGCGAATCTATGTCTCCTGAGACGATCGGTACCACGGCCATTTTGAAAGCTCCTTATTTGAGGGGGACTGGATGGTCATTTATGCGAGATCGAACGGATACCTTGAAGCTTTAAGTTATTTATCTTCACCGCGTGGTTTTTTCCCGCCTCCCATAATAGTTCATGGGTCATCGGTTAGGTGCTTGGACTACATAATCTGACAATTTTTCATACGAATTATGCTATCCAAAAATGAGATCAAATCAGAAAAAGAACGTATTGCGACTTCGCAGATCGGTCTAATTTCACCGGGTTTGCATCATAGCTACATCACGATTCTTCCCTTAACCGATGGCCGATGCATATTAGTCTTGAAACGAAAATTGAGCCTCTGAACAAGGCGCCGGATGAAATCCCCGTTATGACCGGGATGACATCCCTCTGGTTCGCAAATTTCTTATACATATTGCATCTTACTTGGGAATATGTCCAGAAAGGAGAAGGTCGTGTTCCTCTCTGCTCACAACTCTGCCCGATCTCAGATGGCAGAGGGCCTGCTCCGCCACCTCTATGGGGACTGCTACCTGGCCTACAGCGCCGGGGTCGATCCGGCGGAGGTAGATCCCCTGACGGTTGAGGTGATGGCTGAGAGGGGCATAGATGTATCTCGCCAAAAGTCCAAAAGCCTGAAGGAGCTGTGGGGCACGGCCTTTGACGTCGTGGCCAAGATCCGCGACTGGGATAAGGAGCCTTGCCCCTTCTTCCCGCAAGGGAAGAGAAGGGCTCATAAACCGCTCGAAGACCCCCTGGTTGCCGAAGGCGCGGAAGAGAGGATGCTGGCACTGAGGGCCGCCAGAGACGACCTCGAAAGTTGGATCGTGGAGACTTTCGGGAGATGAGGGGCCTTCAGGCGACGTGATCCTTGTACTTCTCGAGAAGGTCCATCACCCGTCTCACGTCTCTTCCTTGAGTTCTCGCCTCCTCCAAAAAGGCGGAGTACATCCTGTCATCGACGATTTTAGGGATCAGCTTGCAGTTCTGGCCGTGGAGCATCAGGTTGAAGCATCTGGCCTCGGCCTCTGAGAGCTTCAGGGCCCTGTAATCACCGAGGTGGTCCTGATAGAGGAGGTTCTCGCCCTTCGGATAGTCCAGGGCGAGCCTTGCGAGGGGCGTTCCGGGTATCGGCTCAGCGACGCTGGAGAAGACGTCCTCGAGCATAGCTTCGTCCATGAAGTCGAGGGTCGCCTGGTAGTCTTCTTCGCTCTCGCCCGGGTAGCCGACGATGAAGCTACCCCCGACCTTGACGCCGCAGCTGTGGGCGAGCTCGACAGCCTCCAGGTTCTTCTCTGGCGTCGTTCCTTTCTTCATCTTCTTCAACATCTTCTCGCTTCCCGACTCGATGCCGAAGAAGACCCAGCCGATGGTGTACCTTCGGACAGCCTCCAGGATCTCTTCGTCGACGAAGTCCACCCTCATGTCGGGGACCGAGAGGTTCCTCGGTCCCAGGATCTCGGCCAGGGATCTGAGGAGCGTGATGAAGGCCTCCTTGTTCACCTCTTTTCCGTAACCGAAAAGGGACCCTGTCCCGCCGCTGACAGCGACCCTGGATACGCCCATCCTCTTCATCTCACGGACTTCGTCGAGGATGTTTTCGAGGCTACGGCTCCTTATCGATCGGCCGAAGAACCTTGGAACCTGGCAGAAGGTGCAGCCGCCAAGACAGCCCCGGTGGGTCTCGATGTAGACGTTGGCGCCCCTGACGTTCTGGCTCTTGAGGTCTTCAGGGATGAGTGGCATGACGTGATCCAGGGGTTCGACGGGCTCGGGCTTTGTCTTGACGACTTTTCCCTCTTGATGGAAGGCGACGCCTGGAATCTCGGCAGAAGGCCCTTTCTCGACGACTCTCGCGACGACCTCTTCGCCTTCGCCCATAACCACGGCGTCGACCTCAAGCTCGCCGAGGACGATCTCAGGGACGAGGCCGACAGGCCCACCGACGTATATTTGCGGACAGCTTTTTGCGAACTTTCTGATCTCGGGGTCAAGGAGCTGGGATGTGGAAAAGAGGCTGAGGAGGGTCGCCTCCCCGTCGGATCGGAGGTCCCGGGTGATGGTGACCGTGTGGCCCCTTTCCTTCAGGATGCCGCCGAGGATGAGGGGGCCGTAGGTGTAGATCTTTGGCGATACGATCGTTACCTTCATCTTCACACTCCCAGGCCGTTGATCTCTTCGATCAGGTCGGTGAAGGCCTCGACCTCCACCTCGATCACCTCTTCGGGAGTCATGCTGATGCTCATCTCGCCGTCGACGGTGAGCCTGTCCGGCCCCCTTCTGACGAGCCTTGCGACGCCGTCTCTTGAGAGGACCTTTCTGATGTCGGAGTCGCAGGCCAGCGTCCTTCCTGGCAAGATTACCGTCTCCTTGACGTCGCTGAGGTCGAGGCCGATCAGGTCATGGATGGTTATCAGGCAGCCTATGTCTTTTTTGACGGGAACGACGTTCACCTTGTCGCCGAGCTCTTTGAATATCGCCGAGAGGAGCGGCTGGGCGACTGAGCTTGTGATCAAAGTTGCGCCCTTTTGGACCGGCGGAAGCCTCTTGATCTGGTCTTTGTGGGTGGCGAGGGCGAAGGGTGATTTTGTGACCGGGTCCCAGAGGGGGGTTCCCGCTACCCTGAAGGAGTATTTGTCGTTCGTCTCGGTAACGATATTTTTGAACTCTTCAACGGAATGGGGGATTACGCCGGGGATGATCGGCTCGTTTCCGAGGATCAGGCCTTGTTCCCTCTCGTTTGCAAACCTCATCAGGATCAGGTTCTTGACTCCCATCTCTTCGAGGTCACGGCAGGTCCGATCGAGTTCCGGCCCGTCGTTGACGCCGGGTATCAGGACGGAGGCTGCGTAGACGTCGCAGCTCTCGGCGAATGTCCGAAGGTTTGCAAGACCCGCCTCCGGGTGTCGATCGTTCATGTATTTTCCCCGAAGTTCGGGATCTGTTGAGAAGACGGTGAAGGAGACCTCTTTCACCCCTGCATCGATCAATCTATCGGCTTCGTCTCCTTTGGTGAAGCCCTTGCCGCTGGTGTACCCGAGATGGATCGGGACTTCTCCTTGGCCCACCATCCTGGCGAGGGCCAAAAGCTCCGGGTAGCAGCTGAGGTCGCCTCCGCCGCTGATGGTCACCTTGTCGGGCTTCTTGCCGAAGGCAGCCTGGGCCACTTCCATCGCCACCATCTGCATCGGCTTGAACCCGGGGTAACCCTCCACGATCGCCCGGGAGCAGTAGTCGCAGCCTTTCTGGAAGGGGAGGCAGTGCTTGCACCCCAAAGGTGTGATCTTCTTTACGCCCTTGAAGTAGCAGTAGCTGCAAAATCCCTTACAGTCAAGGCCCGGTCGGCCTCCAACGTCCGCCAGTATCTCCATCCAGCAACTCTCCGGTTCACCATCGGTTCTGGAGTAAAAAGCCTTTGCGGGCTGGTAGATGCTGGAAAACTATTAGTACGTTGAAGAAGGTCAAAAAAAAGCGTGTCTCAAAAAAGGCCTTTTCATGTGATGATAATCCCCACTTTAGGCTGTCCATCCAGTTGCAGCTACTGCTGGAGTTCCGAGGAAGGGTCCCCCATAATGACCATCGAAACCGTAAAAGAGGTGGTCGAATGGCTCAAGAACTTCAGGGACGATCCGGTCACTTTCACCTTCCACGGCGGAGAGCCGCTTCTCGCTGGCGCTGATTTTTACCGGGAGACGTTGTCTTTGCTGACAGAGGGGTTGCGTCATCAGAAAATAGCCTTTGCTCTGCAGACCAACCTCTGGAAGCTCACTCCGGAGCTTGCCCAGGTTTTGGCTGATTACAATATCCCTCTCGGTTCAAGCCTTGACGGTCCACAGGAGCTCAACGACTTGCAGAGGAGCGAGGGGTACTACGAGAAGACGATGGCTGGCTACGAGATCGCCAAGGATCACGGCCTTTCCGTCCAGTTCATCTGCACATTCACCTCCTATTCTGTAGATTTCAAGGAGGATATCGTCAATTTCTTCCTGGAGAACGGTCTCACCTTCAAACTTCATCCTGCCCTTCCATCTTTACGTGATGAAAACCCCGAAAAGTGGGCGCTCGATCCCGAAAAGTATGGTGAGCTGCTCGTCTATCTTTTGGACAAATATCTTGAAAATATGAACGAGATCGAGATCAGGAACATCAACGACCTCTGCAGATGCGTCTTCACCGGCCGGGGCACCGTCTGCACCTACGTCGACTGCATGGAAGACACCTTTGCGGTGGGTCCCGATGGGAGCATCTATCCATGCTATCGGTTTGTCGGAATGCCGGAGTGGATCATGGGCAACGTCCGCGATCACCCAAGTCAGGACGACCTCGCCCAGTCCGAGGCGGGAAAGCTGATGCACCAGTTCAAGGAGTACGTGGACCGGGAATGTAAGGGATGCAAACACATCAGATACTGTCGAGGCGGATGCCCCTACAACGCCATAGCGCCTACGAGCGGCGAGATAAAGGGCGTCGACCCCCACTGCGTCGCCTATAAGAGGATTTTCGACGAGATCACCGACCGGTTCAACAAAGAGATGTTCGGGTCCCTCGGCATGGAGATGGCACCCCTTCAATCGGAGCCCGCAGAGGACGCAAAGCCGGGGATAATGGCCTTAATTCAAAAGATAATATCGAGCTAGGAAATTTCAGCTCGAAGCCCAAATTTTCAACTCGAGTCAATATTTTTTTCAGAGTATCGTCAGTATCGTGATGACCTCTAGGAAGTATATCGCCACGAGCATGCTTCCCTCGAACCTGGTGATCTTGTTTCCAAGGACCATGAACCCGAGGAGGAGGCTGATCAGGACGACGACGGGAAGGGTCGCTGATATGAATGCCTCGTTCACGGCCACGTCCTGGACCAGGGAGATCGACCCGAGGATTATCAGGGCGTTGAAGGTGTTGGCGCCGAGGACGTCTCCCATTGCGATATCGCCCCGACCGTTCTTGGCGGCGACGATTGCTGTGCTGATTTCGGGAAGGGAGGTGCCCACCGCCAATAGAATCACCGCCACCACCGCCTCGGAGAGGCCCAAGGTGGCGGAGATTGTCCGGATCGCCTCGATCATGTAGTTAGCACCGATGGCGAGCATTGCCATGCCTGCGAGGAAGAGGCCGAGGTACCTAGGCCTTAACTTCTCGCTTCCCTTCGACTCGCTCTTTCGGTGCTCGGAGATCTCGTGACGGATGAAGGAGAGGTAGATCGCGATCAAAAAGATCCCCTCTATCCAGGTTATTCTGAAATCGAGGAATACCACGAAGACCGCCAGCATCGAGGCGAGGAGGAAGGAGAGGTCCGTCTCGAGTATCTTTCTATCGATATATATCCCGTAGAAGATCGCAGCCCCACCGAGGGCAAGGCCTGTGTTTGCCAGGATCGATCCAAGGACGTTTCCTGCTGCTATCTCCGGCCTGCCCCCGTCGACCAGCATTGCGACCAGGGACGTTGAAAACTCCGGAAGGGCCGTGCCGAAGGCGACCACTGTCGCTCCTATCACGAATTCGGATACGCCCAGGACCTTGGCAAAGTGGACGGCGCTATCGGTGATCGACTTCGCCCCGTAGTAGAGGGCGACCAAGCTCACGGCGAAGATTAAAAACTCCAGCAATAAACCAGCCTCTCCAGCCTCCTCGTTGGTCCTCATAATTAATTAATCTGTCTTTGGAAGCTTTCTGGCTGATGCGAGTGGATCAGAGACCGGAAAGGTGCGTAGGCCTGCCGAAGGCGTCTGAGCTGCCGAGAATCTCTCGGGTCCGCCTTCGGGAATGATGTAAAACCTCAGCCGAAACTCGGAGAAAACAAAATATGGGGCCTTGAATAGGTATTTTAATGAGAAGATACAAAGGATTCTCCAGTTAGAGTTCGACCGGGGGTTCTCAGGGACGAAGGGGCCCTGAGGGATTTTCAGGCCGGGGACTTTATGATATGTCCCGGACTGGGTTGGAGTAGCAAAGGGTGGTCGAGGTTGCACATCAAGGAGATAGAGCTTAGGAACTTCAAGTCCTTCGGCAGGAAGGTAGTGATACCCCTACACAACGACTTCATAGCCATTACCGGTCCCAACGGGAGCGGCAAGTCCAACGTCGTCGATGCTCTTCTATTCGCCCTTTCTCTCTCGTCCAGCAGGGCGATGAGGGCCGAAAGGCTCCCCGACCTCATATACCGGGGTGACAACGGCAAAAACCCCGACTTCACCCAGGTAACTGTTAAGTTCGACAACTCCAGCAGGACCGTTCCGGTAGACGAAGACGTCATCGAGATATCTAGGAAGGTCAGGCTGACCAAAAACAAGTACCAGAGCATCTACTATTTTAACGGCAATCCCTGCACCCAGACGGAGATTCACGATCACTTATCTCGAGCCGGGATCACTCCCGAGGGCTACAACGTGGTCATGCAAGGAGACGTCACCAGGATCATCGAGATGTCGCCTCTTGAAAGAAGGAGGATCATAGACGAGATCGCTGGCGTCGCCGAGTTCGACGAGAAGAAGAAGAAGGCGCTCGAGGAGCTGGAGGTGGTGAGGGAGAGGATCGATCGGGGCGACGTGATCCTGGAAGAGGTCGAATCCCAGCTCTCAAGGCTCTCCGAGGAGAGAGAGAGGGCCCTCGCCTATCAGGCCCAGCGGGAGGAGAAACGCCGCCAGGAGGCCTTCCTGCTTTTGGCAAAGCTCAAAGAGGCAGAATCCGACCTCGCTGACCTCGATAGGGAGGGGCTCGACCTTCGGACAAAAGATGAGGAGCTATCCGGGAGGTTGGATCGGGAGAGGGCCGAGCTATCGAGCCTCGAAGGAGAGCTGAAAGAGCTGAACTCCGAGATCACCTACAAGGGCGAGGACGAGCAGATCGAGGTCAAGCGGCAGATGGTGGAGAGGAAAGGCCAGATCGAGACTGAAGAGAACCGGATCGAGATGGCCGACGCCGAGGTCGCCGAGATTGAGGACGAGCAGAGGTCCGACTACCTGGAGACCGACCGGCTCAGCCGGGATGCGGAGGCCCTCTCCTCGAAGATCAGGGACGGGTCCATCAGGAAGGCGAGCATCCTCGCCGAGATCGAGGAGAGGGAGGAGACCCTCAAGGGCTACAGGGATAAGATCGCCCAGGCGGACGCCAAGTACGCAGAGCTGAGAGACCAACTTTCCGTTGTCAAAAAGGAGTGGGAAGTGGCCAAGTCGAGGGTGGCTGACCTGATGCGGGAAAGGGACCGGCACCTGGACGCAGCGAGAAGGCGGTCGATCGAGCGGGAGGAGGCATCTCTCGAAATCTCCGAGGCCAAAGAGACGATGGCCGGCCTCGACCGGGAGACAGAGAGGATAAGCCGGGATCGGAGGAGTCTGGAGGACCGAATCTCAAGCCTCGAAGAGGAGAGGGACGATCTCGACTCCGCCAGGATATCGATAAGGCGGGAGATGGCCCAGGTTGACGATAAGCTCCAAAAGCTCCAGATGGAGAAGGCGAGGGCCGAAGCGAGCCTCAGGTCCGCTGGAGAGGGGTCGGGCTACAGCAGGGCCGTGGAGGCGATAAGGTCCGCCATCAGCCAGAACCTCCTGTCCGGGCTTTACGGAACGATAGCAGAGCTAGGCGAGGTCGGCGAGGGGCACGCCACGGCCCTCGAGGTAGCGGCCGGCGCGAGGCTCCAGAGCATCGTAGCCGAGACCGACGGGGATGCGGCCAGGGCGATCGAGAGCCTGAAGAGGTCGAGGGCCGGAAGGGCCACCTTCCTTCCCCTGAACAAGATACGGTCGGGAAGGCCCCCGGCCGCGCCCAGGGAGCCGGGTGTCGTCGACTACGCCCTCAATCTCGTTCAGTTCGACTCT
>Ga0209121_10006721_pt1 | contig 10028 bp, 7 predicted proteins | sample Cruoilmetagenom3_FD_187292 | JGI IMG/M metagenome (GOLD analysis project Ga0209121, IMG submission 187292) | Oil polluted marine microbial communities from Coal Oil Point, Santa Barbara, California, USA - Sample 3 (SPAdes) (version 2) | ecosystem: Environmental > Aquatic > Marine > Oil seeps ...
TGGGATCCCAGAGGGCACGAGTGCCGATCCACAGATCACAACTTGCCACCACATCCACCAGGGCAATGTCCACCAGCTCGCCATCCATAAAAACTTCCAGCCGCTTGGCCTGATACGTTACTATCTCTGTATCCACCGAGTCCATCGCGACCAATCCGGCGGCCATCCCCGCGACGGTTCCTTCTACCATCACGGGAAAGACGTTGTTGGTGCCCGTCGATATCGAGGCGATGGGGACGTGGTTGCAACCTTTCCCAACGACTCGATTTGTGCCGTCGCCGCCAAGAACCACAATGCTGCCAACGTTTAACTCGCACAGTCGCCGTGCAGCCACCGTCGAGTCCTTATCGGTTGATGTCATCGGTATATCCAGAATATCGACATGGAGTAATGACAGTTTCAGCCCATCCAGCGCCCGTTCTCCGATACTGTAATAGTCGGGCATGATGCTCACCCGATCAATGCCAACGGCGTCAAGGGCCAGCAGCACCCGCTGCAGGATGTTGACCTTTTCGTTGTTATTAAACACCGACGCATGGGAAACCAGACGGCGGATGTCCTTACCGGAAGCCGGGTTAGCGATAATACCGACAGTCGTCATGCTATTTAACCTCCAAATATCTCATCACCACTCTTACCTCCCAGTCCGGGGTGTCCATCGAAGCGCACGGTCCCGACAGCGGCCTTACCTGCGACCACCTTGACGATCCGGGCCGTTCCTGCATTGCCGAATCCGCCGCACAGTTCGATCGCCTGCACGCCTTCAGCCACCAGTGTCTGGGCTACTTTCTCCGCTTCGGTATAATCACAGGCCGCGACGGCCGTTAATTCAACTTCAGGTGTCACCACTGTGGAGCGATGTTTTGCCGGATCCACATTGGGTGCCAAGAAAATGAATGCTGCTTTCAATGCCATATCAACACCTCCTGGTTGAGTTTTTTGCCGCAAATGATACGAGTTTCAACAATACCTGGTAGTCTCGATTATGAATCGAGACGAGGAATTAGGTTGCTGTTGCCGGTTCAAAGCTTTCTTTACAAAGCTCCGCTCCGTAAATTACATCCGGAGCTTTCGAATGTCTCCGGGTATCTTTTTGAAAGACTAAGTGACTTTGGTGCTGTTGTCTTTAAAAGCACTCAGCTATCAGCCGTCAGCCTGAGCACGTTATGTGCTTTTGGCCGAAAACTGATAGCAGAGTGAAAACCATAGTTATGCGACAGTCTCTTTAACTGCGGCAACGATCTTGGCCGGGCTAGGAATGTAGGCATCTTCCAGCGGCGGGCTGAATGGTACCGGTGTATGCGGTGCAGTGACCGTTCGCGGCGCCGAGTCCAGATAGGCAAACGCCTGCTGTGCGGCGAGCGTGACAATGTCATTGGCGACACTACATCGTGGATTGTCCTCGTCTACGACCACCAGCCGGTGAGTCTTTTTGACCGATTCAAGAATGGTGCTTTCGTCCAGCGGTGAGAGTGTTTGCGGGTCAACAACTTCGACGTCAATACTTTCCTTTGCCAGTTCTTCCGCCGCCTGCATGGCAAATGACCTCATACGTCCGATGGCGACCACGGTTACGTCCCTGCCGGGGCGGACGATTTCTGCTTTACCGAATGGGATGACATAATCGTTCTCCGGTACCGGCCCCGACGAATCGAGCAGAACGAGATGTTCCAGGTAAATTACCAGGTCGTCGTCCCGGATTGCATTTATCAGCAGTCCCTTTGCGTTATATGGCGTGGAAGGTGCAACGACCTTGAGGCCGGGCATGTGTGTAAAAACAGAATACAGCACAGCCGAGTGCTGGGCGGCCGCGCGGAAACCGGCACCGTAGAGCGTGCGTATCACCAGCGGTATCTTTGCCTTGCCACCAAACATGTAACGCATCTTGCCGCCCTGGTTGTAAATCTGGTCCATGCATACGCCGAAAAAATCAACGAACATCAACTCTGCGATTGGCCGCAGGCCGGTAGAAGCCGCGCCGACGGCTGCACCGATGAACGCCGATTCACTGATGGGTGTGTCGCGCACGCGTGAACGGCCAAACTCTTGAACGAGACCCTTTGTAACGCCCAGGACACCGCCCCACGCTTCCTCGCCCTTTTTCTCCAGGTGAGTAACCGCACCGCCCGCCACATCCTCGCCCATCAGAATTACGGCGGGATCCCGGCGCATCTCAAGCCGAATAGCTTCGTTGATAGCTTCACGGTAAGTAATAGTTCGAGTAGTCATGGCATCACCTCCTGGTAACTTACATAGACGTCGGTCATAACCTCATCCAGGTCCGGATAAGGCGAATCCTCGGCAAGTTGGACGGCCTCGTCTATGACCGTCTTGGCGCGGGCATCAATTTCTTCCAGTTTTTCTGTCGAAATCAGTTTTCGATCGACCACGCGCTTGATGAACTTGTCAAGCGGGTCGCGCGCTTTTTGCTCTGCCTGTTCCTCTTCCGTGTAGTAGCTCATGTTATCTCCCTCGAAGTGGCCATAGTAGCGGAACGCTTTGCACTCGATGAGTGTTGGTCCCTCGCCGCGCCGCGCCCGCGCGATGGCTTCATCGGCAGCTTCATGGACGGCGAACAGGTCGGTACCGTCCACAACGAAGCCCGGCATGTTGTAGGCAGTCGCCCGGTCCGCAACGTCTTCAGCGGCACAGTGGTAGAACGATGGTGTTGTTTCGGCATACCCGTTGTTTTCGCAGACAAAGACCACCGGCAGCTTCCAGATGGATGCCAGGTTCATGGACTCATGCATTGTTCCCTGCTCGGCAGCACCGTCGCCGAAGAAGCAGATGGTTACCTGATCCGTTTCTTTGATTTTGGCCGTCAGGCCAGCGCCACAGGCCAACGGACCACCTGCACCGACAATTCCATTCGCGCCCAGCATGCCTTTGTCGACATCGGCAATGTGCATTGAACCCCCCTTGCCGTTGCATGAACCGTTCTTTTTCCCGTACAGCTCGCACATCATCTCTTTGATGTCGACGCCCTTAGCGATGCAGTGGCCGTGACCGCGGTGGGTCGACGTGATGTAATCGCTGTCGCTCAGAAGAGCGCAGACTCCAACGGCGATGGCCTCTTCACCGGCATACAGGTGCACGAAACCCGGTACCTTGCCCTCGGCAAACAACTTGGCTGCCCGGTTTTCGAACTCGCGGATGAGCCGCATACGTTCATAGACCCAGGGCAGTTTGTCCTTGCTTATTTCAGCCATGGTTTTGCCTCCTTTCTCTAAGCTTCTATTCAGTTTTGGTTGTCTAGTTTTTTAACCCCACAACAATTCCTCTTTGGCTATTTTGCAAACTCTGACTCTTATCTCCTTTTTCAAAAGATCTTCTATAGTCAGAATTTGCCGGTTCTAGTGTCATGTCACACATGTAATGTTGGATAAAGCCTTTTCAGCTTTATCCGTGCATCCTTGGTCGTAAATCGCCAGTTGATCGTTGCGTTTTGTGTGTTTCTGTGATTCTGCCATGCCTCGACTTCTGTAGCAACGGTTGCGATGTCTGGAATCCGTCTGTTGAGGCACTGTCTGATCAACACATTCAATTCGATTTCCGCCATGTTCAGCCAACTGCCGTGTTTGGGCGTGTAAACAAAATCAAAACGGTCCCACAATTTCTTCGCCTTGTCTGGAGGAAACGCCTCGTATAGGGATCCCGGCTTGTGCGTGTTGAGGTTATCCATCACCAATGTAATCTTCTCCGCATTGCTATAGCACTGCGCGATCTCGGCAATAAACAGTGCCCAGTCCTGTTTGGTTTTTCTTTCCGTAACCTTAACCATCCGTTTCCCCGCCAAGGGCTCGTTGGACATGAAAACGTTGCAAACCCCGTGACGTTTGTATTCATAGTCGTAGCGCGCTGGCCGTCCCGGCGCGCCGGGAATAGGCATCTTCACTTCATCAATCAGCTGGCGAGGCGACTCGTCCATGCAAATCACAGGAAACCTCTGATCATAGGGCCTCTTATATACGTCCAGAACCTTTTCCATTCGGGCTACAAACTCTGAGTTTTCATCCGGCGGGATGACCCATCCAACTTTTTTCCAAGGCTTGAGTTCGTTTTTTTTAGAACACGGCGAACCGTTTCATACGAGATACTATCCGCGTACTGTAGTTCCACGACCTTATCGGCCAACAGCCGTAGCGACCATCTTATATACCCTGATGGCGGTTCACTACAGCTGAGTGCAATCAGGTGCGCCTCAAATTCACCGTCTGCCTTCTTCTCATATATCCGTTGACCTTTGTGCCCATTCAATGCGACATGGAGCCCTTCATCCACAAAACGCTGCTTTACCCTGTGTAGCTTCATGGCGCTGATTTTCAGCACGTCTGCTACATCCACTTCTCTCAGCGTTCGTGGCGTAGGCGCATTCTCGTCGCAGTTCAGAAGAATCAGAGCGTTGAGTACTTTCTGTGCGTTGTGCTTACCTTTCGACACAATAGCCTCAAGCTCTTCACGTTCCTCCTGCGTCAGCGCAAGTCGATACTTTATCTTTGGCATGATGAACCTCCTTCTTTTGAAGATCAGCATGACATATTCTATCTAACATATCAAGCGTGACATTACACTAGTGTAAGAGATTAAAAAGAGAGTAGTGCATTACAGTGTGTGGTTGTTTGAAGTCCCAACGGGAATCACCATCTCCCGTTGAGAGCACGGTATGCATAATTTGATGTTCATTTGCTTCCTCCTGAATCTTCAAATTATGTATTAGGTTAAATTTAGGATGCCCTTAATATTAGCAATTGTCAACACTTATTTATGGGGGAATTTCCTGATGACAGCATACCAACATAGTGAAAACATGAACAGCATGCACGCTTTGTACGAAAATGGTTGAAAATCAGGAGGCCGGGAATATGTCACTATTACAGAAAGTTATGTGGGATAAAGATGCAAACAGTGTGTAAAGGGGTCTAAGTAGAAAGTTATTTCCGGACAGCCTCTTGGCCGGCAGTCTGGTGAATTGCGATGTGCTATCCGGCCATCATTCATGTAGTTTTATCGAAATAATCCTGTTTATCCTCCAGAATCCCTCTTATTTCCTGAGACAGGTCTTTCAGGTTGAATGGCTTCTGGATAAAACCATTGCAGCCCCGATTCAATATCTCGGTGGCCTGGCCGGTTATGCTGTATCCACTTGAAAGAAGAACCTTTATGTCCGGGTTGATCTCTTTCAGACGATCGTAGGCTTCACCTCCGCCCATATCCGGCATGATCATGTCCATGATCACTATGTCAATCCTGTCCTGGTTTTCTTTGTAGATTTCTATTGCTTCTCTTCCGCTTCGGACCGTTAATACCTCGTAACCCAGTGTCTTCAACATATCCTTGCCGACATCGATAATCATATCCTCATCGTCTACAAAAAGAACAGTTTCATGTCCTGTCGGGATCTGTTCCTTTCCGATCTCTGTTTCCCGATCGCTGATCACCTCTTCAGATGCCGGCAGGTAAATGTTGAAGGTGCTCCCCGCGCCCTTTTTGCTATAGACATCTATGATGCCGCCGTGATTTTTTATGATTCCATAGGCAGAGGCAAGGCCCAGGCCTGTACCCTTGACACTTCCCATTTTCTTAGAGGTAAAGAATGGATCGAATATCTTTTGTCTTGTGGCTTCATCCATGCCTGTTCCTGTATCTGTAACGGATATCTTCGCATAATTGCCCGGTTCAACGTTACGCAGTTTGGCATATTTCTTGTCGAGTGTGACATTCTCCGTCTGAAGATACAGCTCACCACCTTTAGGCATGGCCTGCCAGGCGTTGACATAAAGGTTCAAAAGTACCTGTTCCATCTGCCCCTGATCCGCATCCACCGTCCAGATGTCTTTCTGATATTTTTCGTGAATCGTAACCTCCTTCTTTGTGCGGCCAAACATCTCGGAGGTTTTCCTGACAAGACTGTTCAGATCGGTTGGTTTGACTTCGTATTTTCCGCCCCTGGCGAAGCCCAGTAACTGGCTTGTGAGTTCTGCCCCGCTCTGGACGTGTTGTTCGATGGTTTTCAGCTTTTTATAATTTGGATGGCCGAAATCGGTGTCCAGAAGCATGAGAGAAATATTTCCCTGCATGCCCATGAGGAGATTGTTAAAATCATGGGCGATGCCGCCTGCGAGGGTGCCTATGGATTCCATCTTCCGGGCCTGATGAAGACTGGCTTCCAGCTCCCGCTTTTCTTCCTCGGCCTTCTTTATGTCGGTGATGTCGGTCAATATTCCCTGTACACCGATAACACGACCTTTTTCAATAATTGGTCTGGGAGCAGTTTTTATCCATAATTTTTCGCCGGTTTTTGCCACATATCGATATTCACTGGCTTCGTTTATGCCTGCTTTTATTTTCTGAAACTGTCTAATGCGACCCGGCATATCTTCATGAAAAACAAAATCGGTGAAAGGTCGTCCGATGACTTCTGAAGGTTTATATCCACCGAATGATTCCATGACGGGGCTTACATAGGTTATTACACCTTTTTCGTCAATCATATAAAAGGTTTCATTCATGTTCTCCACAAGGGTGCGGAATCTTTCTTCGCTCTCACGCAGCGCCTCCTCAACTCGCTTGCGATCGGTGGTATCACGGACAACTCCCCGAAACCCGATTGGCCGGTTCTTACGGTCCTGAATGAGGGAAGTAGACAGTTCAAAAACCAATGTACGCCCATCTTTAGCAAAAACTTCATAGTCAGTTATTTTTGCGGGTTCTCCTGTCCGATAGACACTGTTAAAGAGTTGATACGTTTTCCTGGCGGTTTCCGGGGTGGTGTAGTCCCGGTTGTTCATGTTTAACAATTCATCCCTGGGATATCCCACTATTTCACATAATGAATCATTGAAGAAGGTGAGGTTTCCAACAAGATCAACCTCAAAGTAACCCTCTTGAATGCTTTCAAGAATGGTTCGGTATTTCTCCTCGCTTTCCCGCAGGGATTCTTCCGATATCTTACTTTCCGTTATGTCCATGGAGTTTCCAAGGACGGCAGGCTTGCCACTATAATTGATGGATGTAACTGTCTCCATGATCCATCTTGTATAACCATCTTTGGTGATGATTCTGAACTCGTAGGGAAAAGTGCTCTCACCTCTTAGCATCTTTTTGGCTTTCTTCCGTACCATTTCCCTGTCTTCGGGGTGAACGATGCTGATAGATGTTTTGCCGGTCAGCTCCACCTGTGTGTAGCCGGCATAGGCTGCGGCATTGGAATTGATAAACCGGAACGTGCTGTCCTGCACCACGTAGACGCCGGCGAAGGATTTTTCCGCAAGTATCTGGTAAAGTTCTTCAGCCTCCCTGGTCCCGATTTGCGGTACTTCCAGTTCAACAATTTTCTGGCGCAATTCAACAACTTCGTTTACGATCTGTTCATTAACCATACTTTCATCTTTCATCTTGTGCCTCTCAACAACATAAGGAAAATGGGGACAGCGCCAATACTGTCCGGTATAAATATTGCTTTCCCCTGTAGGACTCATTCCCCCAACGGGCCGATGAGGGCATCGGCCCCTACAATTTTCCTGCACTAATTGTGAACGGGTTTACATTTTTCTTGAAATTGTACGCAATTACACAATTACGCGGTGGTTACTTTGTAACAAAGTCTATTTTTTAAAAGTTCGGTTTTTCAGGGCTTCTTCATAAGCTCGAACCGCCTTGATCAGATTCTTTTCCTTGTCACGAAACTCAGAAATCGAACGGTAGGCACCTCCCAGATTACTCTGTATCCCGGCATAGTTTTCAGGATATTTCTTGACCGTATATATCTTCAGAGCTTTTTCATAGGCCCGTATTGCTTTAGTCAGGTTTTTCTCACTATCTTGAACCCCGGAAAGAACAAGATAGGCATTGCCAAGATTGTTCTGTATCATCGCATAATCGACGGGATATTTGTCTGCCGTTTTTACTCTGAGAGATTTTTTATAAGCCTCGATTGCTCTGGTCAGATTCTCTTTCTCGTCTCGAATCTCGGAAAGAATGCGATAGGCATTGCCGAGATTGTTCTGAGTCATGGAGTAATCAACAGGGTACTTACCAGCCGTGTATATTTTCAGAGCTTCCTCATAAACTCCGATTGCCCTGGTCAGGTTTCCCTCCTTGTCTCGAATCCCAGAAAGGGCAGAACAGGCAGCCCCCAGATTATTCTGTGTCATGGCATAATCAACAGGATACTTGCCAACCGTGTATATTTTCAGAGCTTCCTCATAAACTCCGATTGCCCTGGTCAGGTTTTCCTCCTTGTCCCGAATCTCAGAAAGAATAAGATAGGCATTACCAAAGTTATTCTGTGTCATTGCATAATCAACAGGATATTTGTCAACCGTGTATATTTTCAGAGATTCTTCGTAGGCCTGTATCGCTTTGGTCAGATTTTTCTCCTTATCGCGAATCTCAGAGAGAGTGCGGTAGGCATTGCCCAGGTTATTTTGCGTCATTGCATAATCGACAGGATATTTGTCAACAGTATATATTTTCAGGACTTCTTCATAGACTCCGATTGCCTTGATAAGGTTCTCCTCCTTATCCCGAACCTCGGAAAGAGCACGATAGGCAGCTCCCAGATTATTCTGTGTCCCGGCATAATCAAGAGGATATTTGTCAACAGTGTATATTTTCAGAGATTCTTCATAGGCCCGGATCGCTTTAATCAAACTCGCCTCTTTACCACGTACCTCAGAAAGAATAAGGTAAGTATTGCCCAGATTATTCTGTGTCCCGGCATAATCAAGAGGATATTTATCAACAGTGTATATTTTCAGAGATTCTTCGTAGGCCCGGATTGCTTTAATCAAACTCGCCTCTCTATCACGGACACCGGAAAGAGTGAGATAGGCATCTCCAAGATTGTTTTGTGTCTCCGCATAATCGACAGGATGTTCCTTAATCGTTCTGATTTTCAGAGCTTGTGTGAAAGCCCGGAATGCCCTGGTCAAATTTTTCTTCTTATCACGGATCTCGGAAAGAGAACGGTATGCGATTCCAAGATTATTCTGTGTCCCGGCATATTCAACGGGATATTTGTCAAGCGTTCTGATTTTTAAAGCTTCATCATAGGATTCGATCGAGTTATAAAGATTCTCCTCCTTTTCTCTAACTCCGGAAAGGATAAGGCAGGCCGTCCCGAGATTGTGCTGAGTAGTGGCATAGTCAACAGGATATTTCTCAAACGTCCTGATCTTCAGAGCTTCTTCATAGGATCTGATCGCGCTGTCAAGGTTTCCTTCCTTATCTCTAACACCGGCAAGAGCACGGTAGGCATCTCCCAGACCGTTCTGTATCATGGCGTATTCAAGAGGATATTTCTCAAACGTTCTGATTTTTAAAGCTTCGCCATAGGATTCGATTGCCTTGACAAGATTTTTTTCCTTATTCCGGATCACGTAAAGAGCATAGTAGTCAGCTCCCAGACTATTTCGTATGATGGCGTATTCAAGAGGATTTTTCTCAACGGTTTTAATCTTTAGAGATTCTTCATAGGCCCCGATCGCCTTGACCAGGTTCTCTTCTTTATTGCTTATGATGGCCAGGTTTTCGTAACAAATCCCTTCCTTATTTTTGACATGGCCATAGAGAGCTGTTTCCTTTTTCCCGGATAGCGACTTCAAGACACTGTTGTATATGGCCAATGCGTCTTTCGTCATCTTTCTTTCCAACAGCCTGTCTGCGCTATCTACTGAAGTAACAAGTATGTTTTTATGAATCTGCCGCTCTTCGTACACAAAAAAATAATTATATGAAAGTATCGCCAAAAACGCCCCGATAACGACACCTATTACTACGAACCACAGATTATTTTTGTTACTTTCTCCCACTTATATCCCCCTCCCCTTTTCCCCCTCCCACCAGGAAGGGAAATCCGACTTTCAAGGAACTCGTTTGGCCGAATTTAATATAACTTATTGATTTTTCTGGGTACTATCCAGATACAAGGCCTGTTCGGGGAACAGGCCCTACAATATGTAGGGGCCGATGCCCCCATCGGCCTTAAACATGCTTTGTAAAAGTTACTTTCCATTATAATGCTGACG
>Ga0209121_10006722_pt1 | contig 10028 bp, 10 predicted proteins | sample Cruoilmetagenom3_FD_187292 | JGI IMG/M metagenome (GOLD analysis project Ga0209121, IMG submission 187292) | Oil polluted marine microbial communities from Coal Oil Point, Santa Barbara, California, USA - Sample 3 (SPAdes) (version 2) | ecosystem: Environmental > Aquatic > Marine > Oil seeps ...
CGCAGTGCTCACTCCATAAAGAGCCAAACATCCCTAACTCCACCTCAGTGGGCTCACGTCCTAGCCGCTGAACAATAAGGTTGTACTCCTTCTCGCTTAAAGCGACCTTATCAAGAGTTTCTTTGGAGATATTCAATAATTGACTCCGTTCGCCCGAATGTCATTCTGAGGAGCGAAGTGACGAAGAATCTAGGAGACCCTTCGCTTCGCTCAGGGTGACATAGGGAGTGGCTGAACACTTACCAATAATAGACTCCCAAATTAGATTACCATCCATGCTGCCAAGAAGTGGCTCACATGCTCTCTCGGGATGAGGCATCATGCCCAATACATTTCCTTCCTTGTTAACAATTCCTGCAATATTATGTAAAGAACCATTAGGGTTAGCCCCCTCGGTTATCTTACCAAAGGGAGTAGAATAGCGAAAAACGACTTGGCCATTGGCCTCTAGTTCCTCTAAGGTAACCTCATCAGCATAGTAGTTACCTTCGTAATGAGAAATAGGAATTCTTAATACCTGCCCCTTCTCACACTTAGAAGTAAAGGAGGAATAATTATTCTCCACTTTAAGATTAACCCACTGGCAGCGATACTGGAGATGATTGCTGGGCAATAACACTCCGGGTAGAAGTCCAGCCTCACACAGAATCTGAAAACCGTTGCAGATGCCAATAACCAAACCCCCATCGTGAGCAAATTGTTCTACTGCTGTCATAATCGGGGAGAAACGAGCTATAGCTCCAACACGCAAATAATCACCATAAGAAAAGCCTCCCGGGAGAACCACACAATCATAGCTAAAAAGTTGGGTCTCTTTATGCCAAATATAGTTAGCGTCTTGTTTCAGGACATCATGAAGGGCATAATAACAATCGTGGTCACTCCAAGTGCCAGGAAAGACAATAATCCCAAATTTCATACTAAAATTAAAAACAATGGCAGTGAATAACACTGCCATCTTTTAAAAGCTCTAGCCACTCCCAGGGCTCACATACTAGCAAGCAATTCTAAAACTATATCGCTGACTACTTTTCCATCAGCCTTACCTTTAAGTTGAGGCATAAGCTGAGACATAACTTTGCCTTTGTCCTTTACTCCCTTGGCTTGAACTGCATCGATTGCTTGCCGTGCTGCAGCTATAATCTCCTCCTGATTCATCTGCTTGGGAAGATACTTCATAAGAATATTCAATTCTGCCTCTTCCTGGGCTACAAGGTCATCACGATTTCCTTGCCTAAAAGCCTCAACACTTTCCCGGTGCTCCTTCACCTCCCTAGTAATGACTTCAAGAGTTTTATCATCATCTAAGAGTTTCCCCTGAGCAATTTCAGCATTCTTTATCCCAGATAACAACAGCCTCAATGTAGAAACTTGCGTCTTGTCCTGCTTCTTAAGCGCCTCTCTGAGCTCTTCCCTTATTTTACCTGCCAGCGCCATCTTGCTACCTAGAGCTCTTCCGCCTCTTTGCTACTTCCTTTTTCCTACGTTCCTCACTGGGCTTGGCGTAGAACTTACGACGGCGAACTTCAGCTAAAATGCGGTCTTGCTGCACCTGCTTATTAAATCTGCGCAGCAAACTCTCAAATCTCTCTCCTGATCCAAGCTTCACTCCGGTCATGTCAAAAAGCAGCATATTTTATCTTTTATAACCCAACTATGTCAATTTCCATGACAAGAGAGCTTTAGCAACCTTGTATTCTGTCATTCCGAGCCGCAGGCGAAGAATCTCAGAGATTCTTCACTCCGCTTCGCTCCATTCAGAATGACAAAGGCCAAAGTGACAACTTGCCGTTAATAAACGCTCCATGACAACATTCTTTGAGAGCCCCCAAACTAGTAATCGTTCCCTGAAAAAGTATCAAGCACCCAAGAATTGACAATACCCATTTATATGTGGCATCTATTAACCTAATATGTTTCAATTAAATGATTAACCTTACCTCGATGAGAAAAGGGATGTTTTAACGAAGACACCAAGCCAGTGAGGTGAAAGATTTGGAAGAGATTGAATTGCGAGGCAAAGAAACTTACTCTCCTTTTGCGGTTCCAATTGGATGGTGGCCTAAGAAATGGGCTGGAAAAAGACCAAATAAGACCGCTATAGTTGACCTGGATAGAGGGAAAGAATGCACCTATAAGGAGCTTTACATTCGCTCCAACATCTTAGCCAATACTTTGCTGGCCAAAGGTATCAAAAAGGGAGATAGAATTTCTGTCATCCTAGGAAATTGTATCCCTTACATGGAGGTTTATTTTGCATGTGCTGAAATAGACGTGATACTTCACTTGGTTAATTGGCGCTTATCACCAGAGGAGTGGAAATACCAATTTGATCTTATCGAACCCTCTCTAGTTATTGTTGGAGAGGAGTTTCTAGACAATTTTAGGAAGTTAATCAATCTAGGTGTTAATTTCACAGAAGATAACGTATACTGCCTTAGATTACCTCATAGCGACACGACTGCGCCATTTAAGGACTACGAAACTTTCTTTAAGGATTTAAATAGTGAAGATCCCAAAGTTGATTGGGATATAGATATGGAAGATGTACAGATAATCATGTTTACTTCAGGCACAACCGGGAATCCAAAGGGCGCTATGTTATCGTATAGAAAAAATTTTTATTGCACCATGAGCGATGTTTTAGAGCTGGATATATGCCCTGAGGATAAATGGCTATTAACTTTTCCACTTTGCCACTCGGGAGGAATAGTCATAGAGGCGGTCCCGACACTATACAAAGGCGCAACGCTCTTTATGAAGAGAGGAAGGCCTGAAGAACTTTTGGAAGCCATTGAAAGAAACGGGATCACAAAATGGCTTGCTGTTACATATCATAGCAGAGCGATACTCAATATTCCAGATGTAGAAAAGAAGTACAAACTTGAATCGCTTAAACAATTTACGCTTGCAGGAGAACCAGTTCCTGCTTCTCTAATAGAATCATTGCGAGAAAAATGGCCTCACATCTCTATCGGTGTTCTTTACGGAGCTACTGAAGCCTCTGCCACTATCATGCATTTAGATGCATATACAAAGCCAGGCTCTTGCGGTAAACCTGTGTTCTTCGCCCAGGTTAGAATTGTAGATGAGAACGATAATGACGTAAAACAGGGGGAAATAGGTGAATTGTTGACTGGCGGACCTATAAGGTGTTCAGGGTATTGGAAAGACCCAGAGACAACACGAGAGGTTTTCAAAGGGGGGTGGTTCCATACAGGGGATTTAGCTAGAATGGATGAAGATGGCTTCATATACATAGTTGATAGAAAAAAAGATATGATAATAAGTGGTGGAGAAAACATTCATTCAACAGAAATAGAAGCAGTGGTTAGGCAGCATCCAAAGGTTCAAGAAGCAGCAGTTATCGGGGTTCCTGATGAGAAATGGGGAGAAAAACCAATAGCAATAATTCTTCCCAAAGAGGGACAGGTTATAGCAACCGAGGAGATACGAGAGTTCTGTAAGGATAAATTAGCAAAGTTCAAGATTCCCGATAGGGTTGAGCTTACTGATGAGTTACCTATTGTAGGACCCGGAAAGATTGCAAAATGGAAGCTACGTGAGAAGTATGAGGGGATAGCTAAGTGAACCTTGCCTTGCAAATCGAGCAATATCTACCTCAACAACTTCTAAAGTTAATTAAAATCATCGCCGAAGAAGCTGATAATCTGGGGCGAAAGGTGTATCTTGTTGGCGGTATAGTACGAGATATACTTCTAGACTATCCTAACTTTGATCTAGATTTCGTAGTTGAAGGCGACGCAGTAGAATTAGCTCAACAAATAGCTGGAATTAGTCAGGCAAAATTGGTTACACATCCACGCTTTGGCACTGCCAAGCTGGATTATGGCAATTTTACTCTAGATATGGCTACCACGCGGGGGGAAACTTATGCTAAATTCGGGGCATTGCCAACAGTAACCCCCAGTTCCCTTAACGATGATCTCTTCCGCAGAGATTTCTCTATCAATGCCATGGCAGTGTCTCTCGCACGAAACGATTATGGAGAGCTGATCGACCCGTATGGTGGTAAAAACGACCTAGAGCACCGCCTTATTCGTATTCTGCACTCTAGAAGTTTTAGTGACGATGCCACCAGAATTTTACGAGCCATCCGCTATGAACAAAGACTAGGATTTAAGCTTGAACTGCAAACCGCTTGGCTACTTAAACGGGATATTCCCATGCTAGACACCATAAGTGGTGATCGAATAAGGCACGAATTAGAACTAATCTTGAGGGAAAGATACCCAGAATATCCCATTAAGCGACTTGGTGAGCTAGGGATACTGCAAAGGATAAATCCTGCTCTCAAAGGCGACGCTGAGAGCTGTCAGCTGTTAGCTATCAGCTTTCAGAAAGCACGCCAGCTAAATAAGCCCAAACAACTACCCTCGCTTTACTTCTGTCTTTTTATTTACTCACTTAACGAAGGGGAAAACGAGGAATTTCTCCAGCGTCTTAACATACCGAAAAAATTATCCTGCGCATTGCGTGACACACTCCGCCTAAAGAATCAGCTTTCCCTTCTAGACAGACCCTCCATGAAACACAGCGAGATTTATTATTTCCTGCATGAATATGATTCACTAGCTATACAAGCCAACGCCATAGCCGCAGAATCTTCAACGATACATCACCATCTTCAGCTATTTCTAACAAAATTGCGCTATGTGAAAACCTTCCTTAACGGAGAAGAACTAAAAAGACTGGGCATTCCTACCGGACCGGGGATGGGAAAGATCCTCCAGACATTACATAAGGCAAAATTGGATGGAGAAGTTAACACCAAGGCAGAAGAGGAAAATTTTGCCTTTGGCAAAATAAAGGAAATTAACCCTGAGCCTTAGTCTACAATATTGTAATTTATTGTGCGAAGCGGGGTGCCCCCAAGCCGAAGCAATCTCAGGACAAGCTTGGAACAGGCTCCGCAATCTCAAGGTAGGATGGCATAGATTGCTTCGCTCGCAATGACAGGAAAAAGTTGTGCAATGATTTATACAGTTAAGTATATATAATTTGTGAGCTTTGCTCACAAATTGTTACTGAAACCATGAAGGGAAAAGATAAGGAATTCCAAAACCAAAATAACAGAACATAATATACTTAAGAAATCTTCCTGCCCAGCAAGGTAATAAGAATTTCCATAATGGTATTTTGGAGGCTCCAGCGGCTAATCCAGCTATATCAAACGGCAAAATGGGCTGGAGAGAAAGGAGAAAAATAGCCCACGGCCCATACCGGCTCATCCACCCCACAATTCTATTGTATCCTGGTGTGCTCTCGCTGACTATTATCTTCTTCCCAAAGTAACCAGCATAATAACCACTCATCTCTCCTATGGTACCAGCTATACTGGCTATGAAAGCTGTAAGGATAGGGTCCCATCTCGACGCCACCGCCATCATTACAGCTATGTGAATGTGTACGGGTACTATGATACTAGCGTTACATATCAGCGTGATTCCAAAAACGACCAAGTAAGCTGTAGTAGCAAATTCCTCTTTTGATATATCAAAATGAGTTCCCAGGCAGCGAAGTAAGTAGACGAGGCCAATGCTAAGTCCGATGAGGACAACGCCATAAATCGCCGTTTTAAACCATCTTTTTCGTTTTGCTTTTTCCACAGTAATTAACTTGGGCACTTAGACGTCCCTTTGGGCTTAAGCCCCAAAGCCTTAGAAAGAGAAGATGCCACATAGCATTCTAACCCTTGCCCTCTTAAGCGCAAACACAGATCATGAGCTTCTTCTTCCTCAGAGACAATAGTAAAAAGACAAGGTCCAGAGCCAGCCAAATGAACACTCGAGGCTCCAGCTTGTTCAAATTTCCTCTTATATTCATTAAGTTTGGAAAAGGTGTCAAAGGCTACTCTCTCAAAAACATTGAACATAAGAGCTAGGGCAAGCATTTTCCCTTGCATTAAAGATGGTAGAGCTGCATGAACAAATTGTCCTTTAGTGAAATGAGCAGCATTTAATTTATTATAAAGTTGCTTTGTTTTTTCTGGCATTTTAGGTAGTGGCGGCACTAATAACACAAAGCAAGTCGGAGGTAAGGATGGCAATGGGGTTATCTTTCCCCCCTTTCCCTCCACCAAGGCTGTGCCTCCATAGATAAAAAAGGGGGCGTCCGAACCTAGCTTGGATGCTAAGTGAACTAGCTCAGAAACTGATAACCTCAATTCCCAGAGTTTGTTGAGAGTTAAAAGGGTAGCAGCAGCATCGCTGCTGCCTCCTCCTAACCCTACCCCCCAAGGAATACGCTTGCAAAGCTCGATTCGCGCTCCACTACTATATTTTGTAGTCTTCTTAAGAAGTGAAGCTGCTTTGATTACCAGATTATGGCGTTCCAAACTTGGCTCATCGCATTTAAAGGATATCTCTTCAGCAAGCTCGAAATTATGGGTATCGCTTAGGTTTATTGCTTGGACAATACTGAAGATTTGGTGGTAATCATCATATTTACCTAAGACTTCCAGAATAAGATTTATCTTAGCTGGGGCATAAACGGTTAACATTCTGTTTGCCTCTAAACGGAGCAAAAACCTCCCATAGCCTCTTCCACTCTTCAAGATTAAGAGTCTCAGCTCGCCGTTCAGCCTCTACTTCAACCTCTTCCAGCAACTGGACAGTTTGGTTAGGTGACATTCCTAAAGCTTGAGCCAAGGAATTGCGAAGCTGTTTGCGAGGTGAACTAAAACCACAACTAACCATATCAAAAAAGCCAGCAACATCGGACACTTCAATAGGCGGTCTAGAGTAAACATCAAGGCGTAAAACTAGTGAATCCACCTTTGGCGGAGGATAGAAACTTTGGGCCGGCACATAGGTTATAATAGTTGGCTTGCTATAGAACTGAGTCCTGACACTGAGCAAGCTCATCTTACCACGAGTAGCAGCTATAGCCTCACCAACTTCTTTCTGCACCATCACCACCATTATTGAAGGCTTCAATGAAGCTCCTAGGAAATGATGTATGGTAGGTGAAGTAATGTAATAAGGAAGATTAGCTACAACCTTATACCCTTGGGCAAGCTCGGAGCCAGCTAAATCGTTCCCTAGAAGTTGCCATGGTGCCATTTTGAGTATATCAGCGTGGATAATTTTGACGTTAGGAAAAGGAGCCAATCGCTTTCTCAGTATGCCAACTAATTTGGAATCAAGCTCCACAGCGATTACCTTAGCTGCCCGCTCAGCTAGCCCCTTGGTCAGTATGCCTAAGCCCGGACCTACCTCAACCACGACATCCCTTTGGCTAAGCTCAGCACCAGATAGAATGCATTCTAGCACAGCTTCGTCAACAAGGAAGCGCTGTCCCAACCTCTTCTTTACCCTGAAGTTAAAGTGGCGAAGCAAAACTTTAATCTGAGGTGACATTTCAGGATTCAAATTTAGCCGTTGCTGCTCAGCTCACAAGCTTAAAAACAGCTAGGGTTGTGATAGCAACTAAAGGAAAGTCGCAGAACTTAAAACAAACTTTGAACTATCAACACAAAGAGCTACAGAATTTCCTGTTTCGTTACAAAAAGACGTCAGTCGTATTTACTTTCCCTTAAATTCAGGCTTTCTCTTCTCCACGAACGCTTTTAATCCCTCTTGCGAATCATCAGTCGATTTCGCTGAACTAAAGCATTCAGCTTCATAATATAATGCCCGATCTAAATCCATCTCTATTCCCTTATTTATTGCCAATTTTATTATTCCAAGGACAGCAGAACTCTTGGATAAAAGTTTCTGCACAAATTCATCCACCGCTTTATCCAAGTCCTGAGCAGGAACAACTTTATTTACCAACCCAAGCCTGTATGCTTCATTGGCACCAATTTGCTCTCCCAGCATATCAATTTCCATAGCTTTGGTTCTACCTATAAGTCTTGTTAGCCTCTGGGTTCCACCGTAACCAGGAATAATGCCAAGATTTATCTCAGGCTGACCAAACCTTGCCGCGTCAGAGGCAATTCTGAAATCGCAAGCCATGGCGATTTCCTGTCCCCCACCTAAGCAAAACCCATTTATTTTAGCTATTATTGGCTTTCTAATCCTTTCCATATATCTGGTATATTCTTGCCCTCTTGAAGAGAAGTTCCTCGCCTCTATGGGACTTAGGCCTTGTACTTCGGAAACATCTGCTCCGGCACAGAAAGCCCTATCACCAGCACCAGTTATAACAATCACGCAAATGTGCTCATCATTCTCAGCATCTTTAAGTGCATCATGCATTTCCGCCAGTAGCGCAGCATTCAGCGCATTTAGCACTTTAGGCCTATTAAGCGTTATAGTAGCAACCCTTTCCTTCTTTTCATATATTATATTGTCATACTCTTTTTGTGCCATTTCTCACCTCTTTAAAAGCAAGATTTATTTCTTACCAAATAATTCGTAGAAACCTTTCCCGACCTTCCTCCCCATATATCCAATTTCCACCATCCTCTTTAGCAACGGGGCAGGTTTATATCTCTCCCAGCCAGTTTGTTGGTAAATTCCCTCAAGCAAGTCTACAATAACATCTATGCCTACCAAATCTGCTAGTTCAAAGGGACCCATCGGCCAATTAAATGATAACCTCATCACCTTGTCCATATCTTCTATACTTGCCGCATTTTCCTCTAATAACTTCACTGCCTCATTCCAAACCACTGTATAAATCCTATTCGCTACAAATCCAGGGGAGTCCTTAACCACAACTGGTTCTTTGCCCAGGGCCCTCGTAAGGTCTAAGCTCATATTTAGAGTTTCCTCTGAAGTAAGTAAAGACTTTATTATCTCCACACCTTTCATCAACGGCACAGGGTTCATAAAATGCAGACCTATAACCCTGTCGGGACGTTTAGTTGCCGAAGCAATCAGACTTATCGGTATCCCGGAGGTGTTAGATGCTAAAATTGTTTGCTTAGGACATGCTTCTTCAAGCTGCTTGAATACCGGCAACTTAATGTCAGCCCTCTCAAATACTGCCTCTATCACATAGTCAGCATCCTTGGCAGCACCCTTTACATTTATCGAGGTATGAATCTTTGCTAAGCTTCCATCCATTTCCTCCTGCTTCATCTTCCCTTTTTCTACAAATTTGCCCAAGCTCGTCCTTATCATGTTCATCCCTCGGTCAACAAACTCCTGCTTTACGTCTATCATCGTTGTTTCATAGCCTGCATGGGCTGACACTTGCGTTATTCCACTACCCATCGTTCCTGCGCCTATAACACATACCTTCTTTATCACCATGTTCATTACCTCCAAAATTTTCTCAGCATCTTATACTACAACTTTCGCTACTCTAGCAAATGAACTACCAAAACTGCAATATGCTTATTAATCCAAAACCATTTCTTAACTCCTCCTGCGTTGTAATAGGCCGTGCACCTACTCTCGATTTTTACCTTGTAACTTACTTATGCTAGCCAGCTCCAGCCAGGCAACTCTATGTCACACAAATGACGCTACTTACCGCTGCTTCCTTCCGGACCTGACGGAATTCATAACTCTTTGTTGCATAGAACCCAACCATCAATACCGCTTGGCAAAAGCAACTTTACAAGTCAAGACCTCAAGTAGGGATTCAGCCCCGCTATAGCGGTTTTCGGGTTACAGGGCACCGCTAGCTCCCCACCTAGCACGACCTAACTAAGAATATTACCAACAAAAGCTGACTATATCAACTCATAAACGCTCTGTTTCTTCGCCAATTATGTAAGGCTCCTGACAGGTAGGAGCAGCGACTATTTAAATAGATGGATGACAAAGTTCAAGATGATAGTGAGTAGGATGCTAATTGTGAGGCAGGTCATTATGGGGAAGAAAAACTGAAAGTTCCCTTTTTGCACAAATATATCGCTCGGAAGCTTCCCCAGGAAAGGAATCCGCTGCCAGAAGACCAACAGCAAGCCGAAGAAGGCAAGAAAGACTCCGCCTAGAATTAGAATCTTGCGGGTCTACACTATTTTGTGTGAAAATGGGTAATTGAAAGCACCCGCTGACCTCTGTAGCCTAAGGGTTGCAAAATCTAAGGTGAAAGGAGGTCTAACG
>Ga0209121_10006723_pt1 | contig 10027 bp, 10 predicted proteins | sample Cruoilmetagenom3_FD_187292 | JGI IMG/M metagenome (GOLD analysis project Ga0209121, IMG submission 187292) | Oil polluted marine microbial communities from Coal Oil Point, Santa Barbara, California, USA - Sample 3 (SPAdes) (version 2) | ecosystem: Environmental > Aquatic > Marine > Oil seeps ...
TGCAGTAATTTTTAAACTAAAAAAAAGAACAGCAATTAAAATGTAATTTTTTGTCATAGTATCATTTGGTTTTACGCAAACAATTTACAATAATAATTTGTAAATATTGTAACCAAAATATTACATTTCAATAAACAAAAAAAACCTTAAACTATTACAAACCAGAGACAGCGTGCTTGAACTCTGCTTCAAAAAGAGCTGTAAAATGATTTAATAGTTTTTCTTTAACCTCTTCAATACTTACTTCTTTTACACCAAGTTCTACGTTTAAAGAAGTAACTGCTTTACCACGAATACCGCAAGGAATCATATTATCAAAATACCCCAAATCTGCATTTACATTTAAAGCAAATCCATGCATGGTTACCCAACGAGAAGCACGAACTCCCATAGCACATATTTTTCTTGCAAATGGCGTACCTACGTCTAGCCAAACACCTGTTTCACCAGGACTACGCTCTGCTTTTACATTATATTCTGCAAGTGTAAGAATAATCATTTCTTCTAAAAAACGAAGGTATTTATGTATGTCTGTAAAAAAGTTATCTAGATCTAAAATAGGATATCCTACAATTTGTCCTGGACCATGATAGGTAATATCTCCTCCTCTATTTACTTTGTAAAAACTAGCTCCTTTTTCGGCAAGCTGCTCTTCATTTACTAATAGGTTTGCCATGTCACCACTTTTACCTAAAGTATATACATGCGGATGTTCTACAAATAAAAAATAGTTTGTAGTTGGTAGCGTTAACGCTTCTCTTCTATTTTTAATTTTAGCATCTACAACAGATTTAAATAAAGACTCTTGATAGTCCCAAGTATCTTTATAATCTTTTAATCCTAAATCCTGTAATTGTACTGTTTTATTCAAAACTAATCCTGCTTTTTAATCTTTTAATTCTACATCTAAAGTCATTGCTTCTGGAGATTTTATCATTTCAATAAAATTCATTTTTAAGCTAACCGATTTTTTATCTGCACTTATTACAGCGTTTTTATTGGTAACAGATTCTATTTCTTTTGGAAAATGATACACTAACGTATAACTCATAGCTTCAAAAACTTCTTTAGAATCTCCCATTTCATTGATTTCTGCATCTAAAGTTTCAATATCTTCAGTAGCTAACTCATAATCTTTTTTAACAAACCTAGAAAAGGTTTTACCATCATAGGCGAAATCTATATACTCAAAAACATCTTCTGATGCTTTCGTTACAGCGCTTTCTCCTAATTGGCCGAATTGCGAATTGTTTTCTGAATTTAGCTTTTTAGCTTCATCAATTTTTTCTAAAGCTTCAGGTAGTTCTTCTAAACTAGTAAATGTAGAACCAAATCCCATATCAAAAAGACCTTCTTCTTCATCTATCTTCATTTTTATAATGATACTCTCTAAAGACTTTAATTTTTCTTGTTCTTCTACAGGTAGCTTAGCAATACTATCGGCTTTTTCTACCAACATATCTTTAAAATACATGACACTATCTAGTTTTACTTTTTCTTTAGTGTCGTCTTTTTTAGCTCCTCCCATTTCATCCATGGTTTTCATGATTTCACTCATGTCATAACGCATAACAAACTCTCCAGAACCATCTGGATTAAAGGTTATTTCTTCTGTGAAATTACAACTGGTTAATAAAAAAACGCTGGCAAGAACTAGTAAAATTTGTTTCATTTATAAAGATTTTGTTATTCTTAAATTAGAAACAAAGATACGTATTTTATCTTTCGGGATTATTTAAAATTACGAGTGCTGCAATCACTCCTGGTACCCAACCACAAAGCCACAAAATAAAAACTATTAATATAGAGCCACAGCCTTTATCTAAAACTGCTAAAGGTGGACATATTATTGAAAGTAAGACTCTCCAAAAACTCATTGATTTTGATTTTTAATTAATTGATTGATGCTCATTAGACGCAATGTTTTGTTGTTTGTTACACTTTGCATTAGTGATTGAGCGCCTGTTGGAGCTCCTTGAAAAGAGCGACTAGCGAAAGCACGGCTTTTTTACAGAAAAAGAATGCCCAAAAAAGCATTTTCTAATTAGTAGCTTTAATGTATCTTTGTGGCTTCTTAAAAAACATAAAAATTACATGTCGCAATTATCTGAACAAGAATTAGTACGAAGAGATAAGTTAGCCAAATTACGCGAATTAGGCATTAACCCTTATCCAGCAGATTTATATCCTTTAACGCATTTAACCAATAAAATAAAGAAGGATTTTAAAGAAGGAGAGAAAGTAACTATTGCAGGACGTTTAATGTCTAGACGTATTCAAGGTAATGCAAGTTTTGCCGAATTACAAGATAGCGAAGGCAAAATACAAGTGTATTTTAATAGAGACGAAATTTGTACAGGCGAAGACAAAAGCAAGTACAACGATGTATATAAAAAATTACTAGATATTGGTGATTTTATTGGAGTTGAAGGGGTATTATTCACTACTAAAGTAGGGCAAAAAAGTGTACGTGTTACCGACTTTACCCTTTTAAGTAAGGCTTTAAAACCATTACCATTACCAAAAGAAGATGCCGAAGGTAATTTACACGATGCCTTTAACGATCCTGAATTACGTTACAGACAACGTTATGCAGATTTAGTGGTTAACCCAAAAGTAAAAGAGGTTTTTGTAAAAAGAACGAAGCTTTTTAATGCGATGCGTGGTTTCTTTAATGACGCTGGATATTTTGAAGTAGAAACGCCAATTTTACAACCAATTCCTGGTGGAGCAGCTGCAAGACCTTTTATTACACACCACAACTCTTTAGATATTCCGTTGTATATGCGAATTGCTAATGAGTTATACCTAAAACGTTTAATTGTTGGTGGTTTTGATGGTGTTTATGAGTTTTCTAAAAACTTTAGAAACGAAGGAATGGACAGAACTCACAATCCTGAATTTACAGCAATGGAAATTTATGTGTCTTATAAAGATTACAACTGGATGATGGATTTCTGTGAGCAGCTACTAGAGCATTGTGCTGTTGCTGTTAACGGAACGAGTAAAGCTACTTTTGGAGAGCATGAAATAGACTTTAAAGCGCCTTACGCTAGAGTAACTATGGCAGACTCTATCAAACATTTTACTGGTTTTGATATCACAGGAAAAAGTGAAGACGAAATACGTGAAGCTGCAAAAGGCTTGGGAATTGCTGTTGATGCAACCATGGGTAAAGGAAAGCTTATTGATGAGATTTTTGGTGAAAAATGTGAAGGTAACTACATACAGCCAACTTTTATTACAGACTACCCTAAAGAGATGAGTCCGTTATGTAAAGAACACAGAGACAACCCTGAGTTAACCGAGCGTTTTGAGCTAATGGTTTGTGGTAAAGAAATTGCGAATGCATACTCTGAACTTAACGACCCAATAGATCAACGTGAGCGTTTTGAGCACCAATTAAAACTTGCTGCAAAAGGAGATGATGAAGCTACAGAATTTATAGATCACGACTTTTTACGTGCTTTAGAGTACGGTATGCCTCCTACTTCTGGAATGGGAATTGGTATGGATAGACTTATCATGTTTTTAACCAACAACCAAAGTATACAAGAGGTGTTATTCTTTCCGCAAATGCGACCAGAAAAGAAAGCATTAGCAATAAGCGATGAAGCAAAAGAAGTTTTAAAAACGTTAAAAGCTGCTGAAAAAATAGCGCTTGGTGATTTAAAAACACAATCGGGCTTATCGAATAAAAAATGGGATAAAACCATAAAAGAACTTACTAAAAACAACCTTGCCAAAGTGGAGAAAACAGAAGAAGGTTTGTTTGTTGAAATAGTATAAATTTCTCATTTCGCAAAGGTGGAAATCTCATTATAACAAAAAAGGAACTACAAATTGTAGTTCCTTTTTTGTTGCATCAACTTTTAGATTCTGAAATAAATTCAGAATGACAATTTAGTAATTCATTTAACTTCTAACCAACCTCCAACTTATAACCAACACCATGCACATTAACAATAGTAATAGCAGGATCTTCTTTTAGTTTGTTTCGTAATTTAGAAATATAGGTATCTAAACTTCTACCCACAATAACGCCTTTATCTTCCCATACTTTTTTAGTGAGTTCTTCGCGTTTAATCACTTGATTGGGCTGTGCTACAAAAAGCGCTAGTAATTCACATTCTTTTTTAGAAAGGCTAATTTCTACAGCTTCTTTTATTAGTTTATTTTGTTCTGGATAAAACTTAAATCTTCCTAACGAAGTGTAATCTAAATCCTCTGGCTCGTTATTTTTATTGGTTCTTCTTCTCAGTGCAAATACTACAAGTAGTACTAAAAACACTAAAAAAAGCACATATAAAATTTTGGCTTGGGTTTTGTTTTGTTCGGTAATTGCTGTGAATTCTACGGTAACTTGATAGCATCCTTTTTTTAATTCGCGTCCGCGACAAGGCACAATGCCTTGCTCTGTATTTTGTATCATGACATAACTGTATGCCACTTCTAGATCTTCGCATTGGGCAACCTCGGTAATATACTGTTGTGGTAAATTGGCTTTTGCAAAACTACGTTTAATAATAGCCACCAAACTATCGGGATGAATGGTTAAAGTGTTTTCAAAAGTTATTTGGTATTTGTTTTCATTTAAAGCAATTACCGGAGGAACCACAGAGGTAGAATCGCCATTAGTTAATAATAAGTTGTGTCCTACTTCTCGCAAAGAAACTTTTACTAGTTCTGGAAAATGCAGATTTGTCTCTTTATTACAAGATAACATGCAAACAAAAAGTGCACAAAAAGTAAATTGCTTAAAAAAACGTGATATCGTATTATTCATAATTACTGGTAAATAACACAAAATTTTGGGACTTTTTACAACAGTTGACACTTCTTTTACATTCTTTTGACACTTTACAGAAAGCTATCTTCTAGTTTTACAGAAGCAAAAATACAACACTTAATAATTAATCATTAAATTTACATACTATAAAGAAGCGCATAACTATCTTATTTGCAGTACTTATCACTTTAAGCATAACCGCTTTTGGATTTACAAACTGGACGAATGCACAAACGAAACAACCAAAAGTTTCAACCAAAGCAGAAATTGCAATGCATTCCACTTCTACCGAAAAAACAATGGAGAGCTCCTGCTATCAAGGACCTATTGGTCCAATTCTAAGGCATTATTTTGAAAAACCAGAACCAGAAGTTTTCGATGATTTTATTTATGATGTTGGCTCCAGGTTTGCACCAATGAAAAAAAGTACTGTTAAAAAAACAACTTCGCTTGAAGATTTTTTTACTTGGGAAGAATTACGCGCTATATCTGAAATTAAATTTGTAGAAATTATTGTGATTGAAAATGAACAACAATCTCAAAAAAGAGCGATTAGTTACACCAAAGACTTTACAGAAGCGCAATTAAAATTACTACAATCTTTAGATTACACTTCACACTTTAATATTAGAATAGAATATTTAGAAAAAAACTCGGTAGGTCAATTAGAACATAAATTTAACTCCCCACACATAACTATTGTTCCAGAAAAACAAGCCGAATATATGGATGGTAAAGAGGTACTAAAAAAATTCTTAAAAGAAAATAGCAGCGAAGCTAGAAAAGATGTAGATCCAGAAAAGCTTCAGCCCGCAAAACTACATTTTACAGTAACCAAAGACGGAAATATTAAAAATGTAAAACTAGACAGAACATCTAACTATCCTGAGGTAGATAAAACCATGATAGAGTTAATTAAAAACTTACCAGGAAAATGGAAACCTGCAGAAAACCTGAAAGGTGAAAAAATGGATCAAGAACAAGTGGTCTCTTTTGGATTAATGGGTTGTTAATCGCAATTCATCTATCTTTAAAAGTAAACACTTTCAAAAAATAAACAGTTCAATGTGAAACCAAAAGGAACTACAAATTGTAGTTCCTTTTTTTATTCCTAATAATTAGATACTAAAATCTCAAGCTTTTTCCTTATATTTAACATAAGATCCTCCAAGAACAGCAGCCTACAAATAAACTACAATCATTTATTAATGAAAAAGTTACCCTTTACACTAATACTGTTCTTTCTATTTTCATTTGCTATAAAAGCGCAAAATGTAAATACCGAAAAATCTGTTGTTCATTTTAAAATTAACAACTTAGTTTTTAGCAATGTCAAAGGAACCTTTACAGATATGACAGGAACTGTAAATATAGATACAGATCATTTAAGTAACTCTAAAATAGATGTGTGTATTGCAGCAGAAACGGTAGAAACAGGCAATGATAAAAGAGATACTCATTTACGTTCACAAGATTTTTTTTATGTAGAAAACAATCCTAATATTTGTTTTGTTTCTACTACTTTTTCAAAATCTGAAGAAGGTTTTACAACCACAGGAAAACTAACAATGCTAGGTGTAAGTCGCGATGTTACTATTCCGTTTTCCTATAAAAACAACACCTTTATTGGTACATTTAAAATAAACAGAACAGACTATCATCTTGGCGAAAACGAAAACCCGTTTGTTATTGGTGAAATGGTAAAAATTGAAATAACCTGTATGGTTAATTAACAGGAATTATTTTCTGTTTTATTTAATAAAAACGAATAGTATAAAAACTACATAAAATCCTTAAAGCATGAAAAAACCAATACTACTATTCGCTCTATATTTTATAACTAGCTTTACCATAATACAAGCGCAACAAAACATACATCAAGAAAAATCGGTTATTGAATTTCATATTACAGGAGGAGGAATTTTTAAGGTAAAAGGAACTTTTACAGGAATGCAAGGCGACTTTCATTTAGATACTTCTGATTTAAAAAATGCAAATTTTAATATCTGTGTAGATGCCTCAAGCATTAATACCAAAAACCAAAAAAGAGACGATCATTTACGTAGCGCTGATTTTTTAGATACCAAAACGCACAAAAACATTTGCTTTGTTTCTTCTGCTGTAACAAAAACCGAAAACGGTTTTAAAACCATAGGAAACATGACTATTCATGGTGTTACACAATTTGTAGAAATACCATTTACCTATACAAACAACACTTTTATTGGTGATTTAGTAATAAACAGATTTGATTATAATATAGGTGAAGATTTTAGCACTATAAGGGTTGGCAAGGAAGCCAGAGTCACTATAACATGCGTAGTTTACTAACAACTAAATTTAGCTTACTTTTGTATAAAACTAGTTTTAAATGAAATCTAACTTTACAAAAATAATCTTATGCTTTTTTTTAAGCATTTCTACTTACGCACAAACCTATAATACCTTTTACCAAAGTATTGTTGATAATGTTTCTGCATCAAACATACTTACAGATTTAACTAGCTTTGAAAATTTTGGAGTTAAAGAAGTTGGTACTTCTGCCTTAACCAATGCAGAAAACTGGATTACTTCTCGTTATACTAGTCTAGGTTATACAGATATTGAACTACAACCTTTTACCTATTCTTCTGGTACTAGCAACAATATAATTGTTACCAAAACAGGAACCGTTTATCCTGACACCTATATAATTATTGATGCACATTATGATACCATTAATGGACCAGGAACCAATGATAATGGTAGCGGAACCGTTTTATTACTAGAAATAGCTAGACTACTTACCAATATAAATACTGAATACTCTATAAAAATCATCCATTTTAGTGGTGAAGAAGATGGTTTAATTGGTAGTAATTATTATGTAAACAACACGGTTAATCCTGAAAATTTAGATATTCATTTAGTATTTAATCTAGATCAAGTTGGTGGAGTAAATGGCGCTACAAATGATACCATTACTTGTGAAGAAGACCGAAGCAATCCTCCTGCTAACAACAGTGACTCTTCAATAATAACCAACATTCTTGCTAACTGCATAGAGTTATACTCAAATTTAAACACCCAAATTTCATATGCATATGCTTCAGATTATGTTCCTTTTGAAAATAATGGTGAAATAATTACAGGTTTATATGAAACTAACGAAACCTCACACGCACACACACCTACAGATGTATTAACAAACATGGATCCTGCTTACTTAACACAGGTAACCAAAGGTTCTTTAGGTGCTTTATTAGAATTTGCAATAAGTACCAATGCATTAAGCATTAATGAAAATATTCAAGAAACAGTTAACATCTACCCAAACCCAAGCAATAATGGTGTTTTAAATCTTAACTTTTTAAATACCACTAGCAACAATAGATCCTTAAAAATCTATGATGTTTTAGGAAAAGTAATTTACACTAAAACCAATTTACAAGTTGAAGAAACAATACATTTAAAAGATTTACAAAAAGGAATTTATATTGTTATTCTTGAAATAGACAACAGAACAATGACAAAAAAATGGATAGTTAATTAACAATTAAACTATCTATTTTTAACCTAAAACAATATTAAACTTATTTTTTAATAAAAAATTCTTCATTTTAATAGCAATTTCATTACTTTAACAACTGCTATTCAATTTTATATCATGAAGAAATTATTACTCGCCTTACTATTTGCATGCACATTAACCTCTTGCTTTAACGATCCAGATGATGAGTTTATAGAACAATGTTTAACACCTACAAACATTGTGTTAAGCAACACCACACATGAAAGCACTAGCATTACTTGGGAAGACAGTAATACATCTGCTACTTACACTATAGAATATGGTATTTCTGGCTTTACATTAGGCTTGGGTGAAACAATAACAACTACAGACACAACTGCAACCTTAACAGGTTTAGAAGCAAACACCAGTTATGATATCTACATACAATCTATATGCAGTAATAATGTTAGCATGTTAACCAATGTAACACATTTTACCACAAATGAACCTCTTGTTGTTCCTCAGTTTGTAAACAATCTTTCAGATATGCATATTTACGCAGGAAATCTTGAAGATTTAAACCCTAGCACTTATACTTTTGAATACGAATTAATTACTCCTCTATTTACAGACTACGCATATAAACAACGCTTAATTGCGTTACCTCCAGGAGAAGCAATGCAATATGTAGACAATGGTCTACCTACATTTCCAGACAATACAGTTATTGCAAAAACATTCTATTACTTTAATGATGAACGCGATACTTCTTTAGGAAAAAAAATCATGGAAACTAGAATTTTAATAAAACAAAATGGCACTTGGGTTACCGGAAACTATAAATGGAACGATGCACAAACCGAAGCTACTTTAGATCCTAATGGCAGTGTTGTTGCCTATAATTATGTAGATAATACAGGACAACCAAAAAGTGTAAATTATGAAATTCCAGCAAACACAGATTGTTTTACTTGCCATAGTAACAATAGTATTATTACACCTATTGGCCCAAAATTACGATCAATGCACTTCAATAACCAACTACAATCTTTTGTAGACCAAAATCTACTTACCAATATTACAGATGTTTCTAACGTAACCACATTACCAGATTGGCAAAACGATAGAGACTATACTTTAATGCAAAGAGCTAGAGCTTATTTTGATGTTAACTGCGCACATTGCCACTCACCAGGAGGAACCTGTGACACTACTTCTATTTTAGATTTTACTTTTGAAAGACCTTTTGATGAAACAAACATATACTTACAACGATTTACTATTCAAGCAAGAACTCAAAATTACGCAAACGACTATTCTATGCCTTTAATAGGTACTACCATGATTCATACCGAAGGTTACAATTTAATCGAAGCATTTGTAAATTCTTTATAGTCCATTCTGCTAAACGCAATGTATTTCACGAAAAAAAAAAAAAAAAAAAAGAAGTGAAATTTGTATCTAAAAACAAGTGAAACATAAAAAAACCTTCTTTTTATTAAGAAGCACAGTAACCGTTTTAGCAATCCAACAACCTACAAACAAAGACATCAAAAAGATTTTTATTTTTTTATTTTTCATTAAAAAAATGTAAAACACAAGCATATTAACAACTAGTAAATATGTTAATATGCAGTTAAAAACAGCATAACAATTAAACTATTTAACATTTATAATGTCAAAGAAGCAAATAACAATAAAAACAAAACAGATGAAAAAATTATTAGTAATAGCATTAGCCTTAG
>Ga0209121_10006724_pt1 | contig 10027 bp, 14 predicted proteins | sample Cruoilmetagenom3_FD_187292 | JGI IMG/M metagenome (GOLD analysis project Ga0209121, IMG submission 187292) | Oil polluted marine microbial communities from Coal Oil Point, Santa Barbara, California, USA - Sample 3 (SPAdes) (version 2) | ecosystem: Environmental > Aquatic > Marine > Oil seeps ...
ATGTGTCGCAATTGAAGGATCAGGCGGGGCTATAGCGTCATTTTGGCGCTTGCGAAAGCCGTTTCGCCTGCGTATTTCCGTCCGTGGGACACCCCTCCCAACGAGGGGCGGTGTTCATAGCTTGTTTTCCTTTTGTTTACTATTGGTTACGGATTTTCCACCAATACTCTGTGTCCGATTTGTGTCAAAAAGCGCGTTGGTGACGGTCTTATCCTTCATGGCGTGCGCGTATGTGCGCAGTACGGTTGTCGCGTCTTTCCAGCCGCCGCGTTCGGCGACAGTTTTGGGGTCAAAGCCCAGATGCAGCATCGACGTTGCAAAGCCGTGGCGGCAGCAATGTGGGGTCAGGCGTTCGATCTGCGCCCGTTTGATCACGTTGTTCCAAGGCCCGCGAACGCTTCCCCGCCCGGCATAGCCAAACACCCGTTCATCGGGATTTCGGTTGCTGGGGATGCTAGCAAGCGCGACAACTACGTCCGGTGGCAGATGCGCGGTGCGCGTCCACGGGGTCGGCTTGAACAGATGCAGTTCTACGGTCGCGGCACTGATATCAACATCGCGCCAGATCAAATTGCACGATTCACCAACCCGCGCGGCGGTCGCAAACATGAACAGGCAAAGCGCGCCCAGATGCGGTAAGCCGTCTTGATCTGCCTGTTCGGCAAATGCCTGCACCCATTCAGAAGTCGCGGGTGTCTTTTCCTCGGGGTTCTCGGGATACCGCTTTACAGAAATTCTGTGGCACCAGCCCAACTCCGCTGCATGGTTGATTGCCGCCTGCGTTGGCTTGATAACCTGCCGGTTCCATGTCGGCTCGTTTGCATTGGGATATATCCTTTTTGCCGCCTGACGAATTACCTCAGGCCGGATGTCTTCGACCGGCTTATCCTTCCAATAATCCGCCAGACGCATCAGGAACCTTTCCGACTTGTCAGCATCCAGATAGGCGGTGAAAACCTGCGCCATTGTCAGACCCGCCCCTGGCCCATCGAAACGACGTTGCCACGCCCTTTGTTCGATTTCCGCTTTGACCCTTTCGGCGCGGGCTTTTTCAGTCGCGCCTGTAGTGCCGCGTAATTGCCTTCCGGCAACGGATCCCCGGTAGTGCCAGATTTTGCCGCGCAGATAGAGTTTGAGTGGCATTCCATCGCCTTCATAAACATTTCGACATGGTGATCACGCATGACCACCTTGCCGCCAATTTTGCAGTAGCAACCAAGCGCCCGCACTTTATCCTGCACATACCTCGGCGATGCGCCAAGCTTTTCCGCCAGTTCGACGGGTGTCGTGGTTTCGGGGATGATTGAGTGACGGTTAACCATCGCCGTCCTCCCGCCCAGACTCCCGCTGGCCCAGCTCGGTCATGTTGAGCGGTGACAGGTATTCGTCGCCGTCGTCAATTTCGCGCAAGTTTTCCCAACCGCGAATCTCGTTTGGCGACAACCACCCCCATTCCCGCCCGATGCGGTACGCCTCATAGCGCGCCTTCTGGTCGCCCCTGAGCAATCCTGCCAGGTCATGTTCAACAAAGAACCGCTTGCGGCCCTCTGCGGTCAGCAGGGCGGCATTCATGGCCTGTTCCATCCTGCGGGCCATCGGGGCCAGACACCGCACCACCAGCGCGCGGCTTTCACCATCTACGTTGGAATATGTGGCGTTATCGGTGATCCCGACAACCGTGGGCGGCACACTGAATATCCGCGCCACGTCCATGTTGGTCAGCTTGCGGCTTTCCAGAAACTCGGCATCCTTGGAAGACAGCGCGAAGGGTTTCCAATCCACGCCACCGTCCAGAACCAGAATGCCAGAGGTCGTGGCCTGACTTTCAATGCGTACCCGCAGCTTTTCCAACGCATCCTCTTTGCCAGACCCGGAAATACTTTCTCTTTGCCAGACCCGGAAATACTTTGCGGAAAGATCAAACCACCCTCGGGGCGGAATGCCTTTTGCGCCTGCTTCGCCGCCTGATCTTGCTGACACAGCGCCAGACCAAAAGTTTCACGGGCCATTTGTATCGGGGAAAGCCCCATGATTCCATCCGGGGCAAGGCGATAACGCAGGTGCAGCATTTCCTCTTGCAAGTGGATTGAGCCGCGCCCTTTCTGGTCGGATACGCGATAGCGCAAACGGCCACTTTCCAGCTTTTCAACCGCGACCAGGGCCGGGTTGAGCGGATACAGCGCCACCACCTGGCCGCGCCGGTTGATTTCGATGCGCGCATAGGCGTTGCCGTTGGTCAGCAGTGCCCAGATCAGATATTCGCGCCCCTCAAATGCGGTCATTTGGGGGTTGAACATATCGTGCATCACGCCAAAAAGCGGCACAGTTGTCGCTTTGTCACGGCCCCCATTTTCAGCTCGTTGATAAACGTTCAATGGCATCGCCGCCAAGTTCTGACTGATAACGGAAATGCAAGACTGTGCCACCGCCAGACCAGAGGCGCGGGCGGTATCAACATATCCGTTCACGCTGCTTTGCTGGCCCAGATACTCGGCAAGATACGGATCAGAGGTGGCAACGTCGCGGCGTTCGCGACCAAACCAATTTGAAAAAGGCCAGTTCATGTCAGCAACTCCAGAATTTGCAGCTTTCTGACGGCGCAGGCCAAGGCCGGTTGGTTTGTATGCTTCGATCTGGCGTTGATCACCGTGCCCTCGTATGCTGGGAAGGCCGCAACCACGCTGATTTCGAAAAGGTCCACCGCCCGCAGCTCGCGCTGGTTGCCGTCCAAATGTTCATCCCGAACTGTAAACCCAAATGACATTCCGCCCAGATCGCCGCGTTCGGCCAGTGTCAGCACATCGCGGCCCGCTTGCGTGTCTGGAATGTCCAGATCAAAGGCAAGGCCGCGCGTGTCCTGAGATAGCCGCAGGGTGCCGGAGCGAGTTCGCGCCAGCAGGCGGGACGGGTCATGATCTACCAGAGCCAGAATGTCAGCCCGGTTGGCCAGTGTTTCAGTGAAAGCGCCTGGTGCGATGGTTTCCACCAGGTCTCCACCAATGCGGGCTTCGGTTCCAAACAGGGCTGCATAGCCTTGCAACTTGCGCCCCTTGGCCCGCACCTCGGCGGTCTCAAATGATCGTTTTTCCAGTGTCACAGGCTTATACTCCGATATGGGGCAATCAAGCGTGCGACCCCCAGCGGGGTCACAAATGTTTGCACGTCAGAAACGGCCTCTGCATTTGTGAAGAAATGCGCGACCAGCATCAGAACCGCATGGTGCAACGCTGGCGGAAGCGGATCGGCAGTCATATCAACGTCGATCGACTGCAAGTGACCCACCGCCGCGTCAATCTGGTTTTGGATCATGTTATCTTGATCATCTGACGTGATGCGCAGATGGTCCTTAGCTTCCGCCAGCTCCACCATTAGTCGATCTCCGCGTAGCGGAAGCCTTCGGGGTGGCGCACCACCACGTCAGCATCCAGAAAGGCATGCAACAACGCGCCGCCCTTGCTGGCAACATCGGCGTGGTAAGGGTTGATCAGCAGATCAACACCGGACCAGTAGCCGATATACAGGCTGGCCCACTCACCGTAGATCAGGGCGTTCTTGTCGCTGCCGGTGCCAATGTCATCGGGCACCTGGGTAGAGCTTTCAACCCGCTCACCGTGGAACAATTCGGCCAGCGGGATCACCCGCCCGTCAGCATCCTTGATCTTGCGAGCGGCGTTCATCACCCCGGTGTTGGTCAGAAAACCTGTGGTGCCGGTCACATTGTCGGTTTCCAGCGCCGCGATCAGATCGGCGGTAATGTCAGAGGTGAAGACACCCCCGGTCACGGTCAGAACGTCCGTATCCGCCAGAATTCCGGTCGGCTCGTTTGTGCCGCCACCGCGCAGGGCGGCACCGTCCAGCGCCTGTGCCAGCATATAACCCAGATCGGCGCGCAGTATCGGCTCCAACGCCTGATTGGACTGCAACAGCATCCGGCGGGACAATTCGTATTCGGCAGTGACAGTTTTGGGGGCCATGCTCTTTTTGGCAAAGGTGGCATCAGAACGGGCGGAGTCGGTGTGTTCTGCAACCCAGCCCGCCGTGCCGGAACCCGTCAGGCGGGGCAGGTCCAGATTGCCGGTCAGGCTGCGAAGGATAGTTGCGCCCATCATTTCCATTTTCAGGGCGGCGCGGCGTCGGTCGGTCATTGCCGCCAGATCGGTGGACACCAAATTGCCAGCGGTGCCGGTAGTGATCAGGGCGCGGGTCTCGCCGGGTAAAATATACTCAGTGGGAGCCATCAAGCCGCGCACTTCACGACCTTTGGACAATTCCTGATGCCATTCTCCTTCCAGACCGGTCGCCTGCCCGCCAGATCGGTGCTCCGACAGGGCTTTGGACAGGGAATATCCTTGCAGAGTGGGCGCATGGGCATTGCCACTAACAGTTTCGCTGCGGGCTTCGTCGCGCTCCCAACCGGCCAACTTTTCGGCATTGTCAATCTGGGTGGTGATGTTGCGTGCTTCGGCGTCCAGCGCGTTGAAGCGGTTGAGCTTTTCAGGGGTTTCGCCGTTGGCCAGCATATCATCGGTGATTTGGCGCATTTCGGCGATTTTCTTGCCGCGTGACTCTTGCAGGTCACGAATTGTATTAGGAGACATCTTGATTCCTTCATTGGGATTTAGGGTCGAAGGTCAGCGCGGACGAAGTTTGCAGACAGAGACCGCGCTGGCCGGTTAGCTTTGGAAAATCGTGCCCCCCTTGTTCATTCGCAGGTCGTGAATTCGGTCGGCGCATTTTCTCGTGGCCAAAGACATGTTGATCCGTAGCAAACTGGTCGAGTTGTATATGGCATCACGATATTCATTAATGACATCGAGACTGAACTCGCCCGTGTCCATATTGATTCTCGGATCGTCGATGACCGGTTGGATAAGCTTGTTTGAAGGATCGTTTTTAGGGAGAATTCGGCAGAAAGGATCAGGCCCAAAAGGAACAGTATTTTTGCCCCAGACCATATTCATTTTGTGCTTTTGATTATGCAAGTCGATGGAAACAAGCGCGCCATCTGCAATCAGAAGAACCTTGTCATAATCCCATGCGTTGAAGCCACTATAGCTTTGGATGCCTTGTGATTTCAGGGCATGGTGCAGCCAGAATTCAAACTCATAGTTCCCGGCCCCTGGAGTCCAGACGTCCAATTTCTTGATTTCGTCGTGGGAAAAATTGCGCAGACCCGACATATAACCAAAGCCAAAGTCATAATGCATCCAACGCATTTCTTGAGACATTTTTGCGGCGTGCAACAACGGAAGGCCTGCCCCCAAGAAAGCTCCTATCAGCGCAAAATGTACTAACCCCGTTAGATCATACAGGTTATCTGGCATCCATTGATTGGCCTCAGGGGCCAACCCATTGTCTCTGATGACTTGCAGGTTTCGCATACTTATGCCTGTGCCGTGGCTGATCTCGCCCGACGTGAAATTCTCAGGGTTGGTATGCTTCGGTCGAGCCATGCTCTACCTGTAACTCACATGTTGCGTGAATTCAATAAAAAACATTTAGTGTGAGAAGTGAATTCATCTCACGTCTACCGGTGATTTTGCGCCGCTTCTGCATGGCGGGCATCCCACATACGGGCCATTTGCTTCTCGCAGAGGTCAACTTTTTCCCGCGCAGTTTCGACCAAAGCCCACAACGCAGCATTTTCTGGGGCGCTGCTATTGGTATCTTCCCGGTCCGTCAGATGATCGTGCAAGGCAAAGAGGGTGCCTCGGATCATATAGAGCTGATGATCGGCTTCCGCAGATTCTTCACGGTATGAAGTAGGCAAACTAGTTGCGCCCTCACATGTGCAGCCCTTGGTCATGACAACACATCCAGATCGTCGGCCAGTTTCCTTGCCTTTTCCAGCGCGACTTCGGTAATTGCAAAGCGGACACTGTCAAACCGTTTGCCCTCATTTGTCAGCAGGTCGATTGCTTCAACTATTTCGGCCAAGATTACTGCGTCGTGCTGGCAATCGGTTATGGTGGCGTTTGCGGGCAAACCGGTAGCGGTCGCACAAATGCGGCTTTTGGTCATTGTTTTGGTCTCCGGTTGTGGTAATGTTCTATATGGGACCATAGGGAATGTTCTATTTTGGAACAAGAGAAAAATGTGTTGGCCAATCAGTTGAGGGCTGCGCGTGCAATTCGTGGACTGTCTCAAGCCAAACTCGCCAAGTTGGCAGACGTTTCTTCAATGACGGTGAAACGCGCTGAGGGGTCAGGCAAACCATATCCCTCAGAGGGGGCGGTGGCTGCCATCCGCAAGGCTCTTGAGGAGGCCGGGGTGGAGTTCATCGACGAGAACGGCGGTGGGGCTGGTGTAAGATTGAAGAAGGGAAGTCATCAATGAACATTGTAATCACGAATATCGAACGGCGAAAAAAAGATGGTGGTGTTGCGAACATCCTCATGCATGTTGATGTTGAGAACGATCTCGTTTCGGGTGTTTCTGGAAAATTTGTTGTAGCTCAGATGATAAAGGACACGGCAGCGCTTCCTGAAAACTTAGAGGAACTGTGTCGCAAAAAAATTCTCAAACTTCTCGATCTAGATGACACCGAGAAATAGTCCGTAAAATAGCGCGCCGCGCCCAGAGGAGTCCGGGCCGCGCGCTGTCGGGGTTTTCCCACTCACCAACTAACGGGGATGATTTGCGGCATGAAAAGTCGCAAGGCACATCCAACCTTATCCCATCAACTCTGCCAAACATGCGGGCATGGCCTCTTCGCCTTCCCGGTCGACCGCCGCCAGCGCCATAGCCAGCGCCACCATGCCGTCGATCCGCCCGCTGGACTTGTTCTTTGCCAATTTCCGATTCCCTGCCGGGTCCATTTCCACCACTGCGTTGGACGCGCAGAAGGTCAGGATCGGGTTGCCCGCGTGGCGCAGGCACGCCTCGGCCACCAGACGCTCCATCTTGTCCAGCGCCGGGGCCATGTCGCGGAACCCCTGGCCAAACGGCTCCAGCGGTGGTCCTGCGCCAATCCGGTCTAGTTCTCGTTTCAGATCCTCGATGCGCCAGCGGTCATAGGCGATGCGCTGAACGTCATAGGTGTCGCAGTATTCGGCAATGGTGTCGGCCACAAATGACGGATCGACCACAGCGCCGGGGATCAGCGTCAGGAACCCTTGCTTGGCCCACAGGTCATAAGGCACCCTGTCCAGCTCTGCCTTGTCCCTGATACCGCGTTCGGGCAGGAAGAACCGGGGCAGCACGTCAAAGCCGCCCGCATCGTCGGGGAACACCAGCACCAGCGCCGTCAGGTCGCGTGATTGCGACAAGTCCAACCCGGCCCAGCATTCCCGGCCGACCAGGGCGTCATAGTCCACAGCACCGCCGTTGGCATCCCATTCCGCCTTGGCCAAAAACCGCACATGGGCGTCAACACGTTGGTTCAGGATCAGATTGCGAAACCCCTGTTCAGCGGCTGGCATCCGCTTTGCCTGCGCCGCCTGGCGCTGCACATCGTCCAAGGAACGAAAGTCACCCAAGGCCGGGTTTGCCTTTAGCCATGTTTCTTCGCACCACGGGTCGTCGTCATCATCAGCGCCGTAGAAAGTCAGGTGAAAGCTGGGGTCATCGACTTCACCGGAATTGACCTTTTTGCCGTAATCCACCAGCTCGGACATGACGGCATGATCGCTTGCCGCCTGGGTGCTGATCACACACAGCAGGGGGTTGTCGCGGGCACCCATGGCGGTGTCCAGCGCCTCGTACAGATCACGCTTGGGGGCGGTGCCAAGTTCGTCGTAGATGGTGAAGCTGGGGGACAGGCCCTGCTTGGTGCTGGCATCGGCAGAGAGGGCCGCAAAGATCGAGCCTTTGCCAGCGCCGGTCAGCACCTCGATCCGCTTGCTGAACTTCACTACGTTGACGCGGGCATCCAGTTCCGGGTGTTCGTCGAGGATCGCGACCATTTCCGCGAAGGTTTTGCCCGATTGGGTTTTGTCATTCGCGGCGGCGTACACCTCGCCCCGGTTTTCGGCCTCGGGGCCCAGCAGGTGGCACAGGCCAAGACCGGCCACCAGCTGCGTCTTGCCGTTCTTGCGGGCCATTGACAGGACCGCAGTGCGCACCGGGCGGCGTCCGGTATCGTCTTCGCTGTAGACCGCTTCCAGAAAGTCGCGTTGCCAGTCGCGAATGCGCAGTTTGGTGCCCGCCAATGAACCTTGGGTGATCGGCAGGTCTTCGAGAAACGCCACCACGCGGTCAAGACGCGACAGGCCGGGTTCATCCCATGGAAGGACGCTGCGAAGGGCTGACACCTCGTGCTGGGCGAAGCCAAACGCGCCTTGTTCGGTGTTACCCACCACCGCCAGTTTTGGCTTTGCGCCGTGCCCTCTCAGTCCCATTTTTCAAAATCCAAATTAAGTAAACGCGCGTCTTTGCCATCGGTCTCCAGCATGGCTGATTCTCGTGATTTCAAGGCCCCCCACTCCACCACCCATCCGCAGGATCAATGGGGTTGCCATGCGCATCGCAACCTTTGAAGCGGCGACCGGCGGCGTTGCCATGAGTACGATCAAAACCAGAGGTCTTCTCGTTGTGGCAGCGCTCGCAGAGCGCCATGAGGTCAGCAAGAACGGGGTAAGGGTCGCCGCCCTGGCTGATCGGCGTCACGTGGTCCACTGTGTTGGCCAGCTCTGTCCTGCCCCGTTTCTCACAAACCAAACAGACCGGGCATTCGTCCAGCTTGGCCTTTCTGAGCTTCTGCCATTTGCTCGTGCAATAGGGCCATTTCGCCATCACGCCACCGTCCGCGACAGTTCGGCCATTTCATAGGCAATCTCGCTCTTTTCCTCGTGAAAGCGATGCGGGTAGCGGTGATCGGGGCGCAGTCGTTCAACACGTCGCACCAACTCTTGCAGCACCTCACGGGCGTTCGGCTTCGACTGGTCGCGGATCAGGCGTTCACTGCGCTGCATGGCGGTTCGCCTCCATGTCCAAGACTGTTTCAAAGAAATGCCGTGCCTCACCCTTTCCGGCTTCGCAGGTTGGGGGCAGTTTGCCGGGAAGGCTGAAATAGATTTCCCGTCCTTTCTCAGCCTTCCGACTTATCGGCAGGTGGCACAGTTTCGGGAAACCCTCACGCTCCAGCCATTCGGCCCAACGGTTCAGCGATGAATGGTCCGATATTGGCAGAACGCGCAGACCGGGCACAGCGGATCCGATAAATCGGTGATCCTTAAACCGTTCGAAGATCGGCGATAGCAAGGCTGGTGGTGGTCCATCAGCGTTCGCCCGCTCCCTTTGTTCTAAAGATTGTTCATCCTTATAATGCGAGGGGATAATTTGCCCCCCCTTTTGCTGTAAATCATCCCCCCTTTTTTCCACTTGCGCGGGTTGATTTGCCGCCCCTTTGCGGGCACGAAAAGCGATGATTTTTCCGGGTGCCAGAAGCTGCATATTGGGTGCTTTCCCGCGCCCGCCATTGCCTGTTGCCATCAGCCATCCGGCGTTGCGCAGTTCCCTCAGGACACGCTTTACCGTGTCGCGGTGCACCTTGAGGTAGTCGGCCAAGGTCTCTTGCGATGGGTTTATCTGGCCGGTTTCACCGTTAGCAAATTGCAATGCAAGAGCTGTAGCCACGTTCTTAGCGGTCGCGGTCAGCCCTTCGGCCTGCATTACAGCCTTGGCCCATTCGAAACGGTTGATTGATGCGTTACCCATGATGCACCTCACGGGTTGTGCGCAGGGCGAAAATCATGGTAAACAAGCTGCGAAAACAGTCTGTTTTTCTATGTGTATTGACCTCGGTTGCGCCCGCCAGCGCACCGGGGTTTTTCCTTGCCACATCGCGGACAAAACCAGAACCGCTTGTGTCAATTTTGTGCCCATCCTGCCTGCACGTTCCTGCATCGTTCTGCAAGGTGCTGCGCGAACCTGCATAGCAAGTGCTTTTGTGTATTGATGTTTTCTTGGGGTTTGAGTATCCCGGCAAGTGGGACACCCCTCCCCAACGAGGGGCGCTTATCTGGAAGGATAGCACAAATGGCTATTGAACACCCGGCAACGCGGCCGGCTAATCCGCGTTTCTCCT
>Ga0209121_10006725_pt1 | contig 10026 bp, 6 predicted proteins | sample Cruoilmetagenom3_FD_187292 | JGI IMG/M metagenome (GOLD analysis project Ga0209121, IMG submission 187292) | Oil polluted marine microbial communities from Coal Oil Point, Santa Barbara, California, USA - Sample 3 (SPAdes) (version 2) | ecosystem: Environmental > Aquatic > Marine > Oil seeps ...
ATAACATGTATAATATGCACCATTGCTATTAAATAGATGTAAGACATAGTAACATTACTAGCTGCACCAGTAAAATAATACCCTAAATCTATGATTTGTTGAAAGCCTTGAAATTGGTTTACAATAAAAACAACACCTAGAACTAGAGTGGCTAATAACCAAATAGTAGTTTGTTGTCTATTATTATTTTTCAGAGCACGTTTTGCTAAAATAAAAGTAATACTACTTATTACAATTACTACAGTACTCATGATAAAAGCATTAGGTAGTACAAATTCTTTTAACCAATCTGGCCTAGCACTACTTACTACAAAAGCACTGGTCCATCCTGCAAAAGACATTACTAGTGAAATTATACCAAACCAAAGCATCATCTTTTTTGCTCTGCCGTGTTTTTCTTTTAAAGTACCTTGAGTTAAATCCATGATTAACGTATAAATTTATCTAATACATATACTATTTGTAATAGTGTAATGTAAGAAACACTAGCAAGCATTAATGTTTTAGCTGCTTGTGTTGTTAATTTTTTATATAATTGAAAAGCAAAATATAATAGTCCTAAACCTAAAAACCCTACAATAACTGCCGAAACAGGTGTTATGTATAGTTTTCCTGTAAAACCAAATGCTGGAATTAGCGAAGCTAAAACCGTCCAAACCGTATATATAATGGTTTGTGTTGCTGTTCCTTTATCTTTTTTTCTGGTAGGCAACATAAAGAAACCTCCTTTTTTATAATCGTCATACAAAAACCAGCCAATTGCCCAAAAGTGTGGAAATTGCCAAAAAAACTGTATTGCAAATAAGGTTCCTGGTTCTATACCAAAATCATTAGTAGCTGCAACCCAACCTAACATAAAAGGTATTGCTCCTGGAATAGCACCTACAAAAACCGATAATGGTGTTTTTGTTTTTAAAGGTGTATACACACAAGCATATAAAAATATAGAAATAGCACCAAACATTGCTGTTTGCGGATTTATTATATATAAAATAACAATACCTAGAATGGTAAAAATAGAAGCAATTGCAAAGGCTGTATTTACAGACATACGGCCTGCAGCAACAGGTCTGTTTTTAGTTCTATCCATTAAAGCGTCTAGATCTTTTTCTATAATTTGATTAAATGCATTAGATGCACCAACCATAAAATAACCTCCAAATGCTAAAAGTGCTAGTGTTGTATAGTCTACTGTTTCTACTCCTAGTAAGTATCCAGCCATTGAAGAAAACACGACACTTATTGCCAAGCGCATTTTTGTAATTTCTTTAAAATCTGAAATTATAGAATATTGTGTTGTAGATGTAGCTGTTGTACTCAAATAAAACGCTTTATTTTGCGAGTGCAAAGATACTTTATAAAACGATATTTAAAAAGAAAAACCCACAAGGTTTTTGTTTGTGGGTTTTTCTTTCACTTAAAGATGTTTTTATTATACGCTTTTTTTAAATCTTTAAGATGCAGATTCTTGCTTACACTAGAATGTTTTACAAATCAAAATACCAGTTAAACAAGTCGGTTCTGATCCCGAAATTAAACCAAACAGTGTTATTACTAAAAGTAGTAGCCGTTTGCGCATCTGGATTATAGTCTCTAAAAGTAATATCTGCAAATATTTTAAGGTTTGTAGCAGGATTTATCAAGTAACCCGCTTGTAAATTGGTATAAAAAGTATTGGTTTTGTTTCCTTGACCTACGGTTACACCTGTATTAGTTGGTCTATCGTTATAGCTTAGGTAAATATTACTACCATAACTAATGCCATCATCAAAATCTAAACCTCGAGCACCTAAAACCATTTTTGCATTGGCAAACCAACGTTTATAGTGGTAGCGACCAATAAGCACAAGCTCACTAAAGTTTGCTCCCCAAAGGTGCGCCATAGATTGGTTGTTGTGTCCGTAATTTAAAAAAGTACTGTTATGCGAATACGTATAAGGTCTTACTCTGTTATATTCTGCTTGCAGCATCAGGTTATCTACTTTAAAAGCGTTGTAATATTTTAGACCTAATTGGTAACCAAACTTATTTTTCCAGCTTTTTTGTCCTCCTGTAATATCACTTAATGAAAACTCATCTAGCACAAATTGACTGTATGCATTAATATTATCATTCACTTTATACTTTGCAGATAAACCCATTATAGCATTTCCTGCATCTTGTCCTGTTTCAAACTCTATAGCACGATAAAAAATAATTGGGTTTAAGTAATTAATATCAAAACCTCTGTTTTGTGATTTAGCCCAAATAATAGATTCAAAAAAACCAATATTTAAACGTTTTGTAGCGTTCCAACTTAAAAAGTGGGTTGCCATGTACTTACTTAAATACGCTCCATCTTCATCCGTTCCTGCTGGTGTAACATCTTTTAACCACATCCAGGTATTGGTATATTTAATTTTCCAGAATTTAGTATTGATCTTTAAAAATGGGGAAGGACTAGCCACATCACTTACAAATAACGAACGATAACCATCACCAATAAAGTTTTTACCATGACCAAATTGTACGTTTAAGAAATTGCTTGGTGAATAGGATAAATACGCTTCGGCAACAGGATAATCATACCCATTATCCTTAAAACTTTTTGCTATACCACGACCAGGAATAATTGCTGCTTCGTCTGATGCTTTTATAGATTCTGCATATTGGTTATAATATTGTGCAAAACGACCTTGACTTTCATAAACCGAAGCATAAAAGCTAAACTTTTTTCCTAATCCTCCTTGAATATACAGACCTCTAGTATTATTGTATGTAGAACTAAAATCTGCATCTGTATCTTTACCTACTTCTAAATCAAAAATAGGATCTACAGTAAACCAATAATTTTCTGCTTGATAACGTACTAGATGCTCATTCCATAATTTTCTAGACAGTAACGTCTCGTTTCCTTTTGTTAACTTTTCCTTTTCCGCTTCAAAATTGTAATATTTTGAAACATCTTCATATACAAAAGGCTTAGATGCTGTATGGCTATTAGTACCAACTAAATTTATATTTCTATCAAATTTAGCATATGCGCTGTGTGTAAAAGGTATGTTTAACTGGCTTGTATACTCTTTATTAGTATATGGAACCAGTTTTTTATTTACACTATCGTATTCTGTTTTTATAGCATCTTCAATAGATTGTTTTGCCTTTTCTTCTTTTTCTCCTATACTGTGTACACTTGTGGTTTGCGCATTTTTATTTGCAATTTGAGTAGCTTGATTTACAATAGGAATTTGAATAGAAAGAGAGTACTGCTTATAAGTAGGTTTACCATTATAGGTACCTGGTTTAATTTTTGGTATTGCATTAAAAACACGAGTTGCTTCCTCTTTAAGTTCTTTATACATAGCATCTACATAAATAAGGCGGAAAGCACCTTCTTTATCTACTTCAAAAAGAACATCTACTTTGCCTATGTAATTATCTTCGGTTACAATTTCTGGTGTTTTGAAGGTATTGTAAATGTGATTTAACACATTAGTATCAAAACAATTTTGAAGGTTATTAATTTCTACAGATTCACATTTAGGGAAAACTGGTGGCTTTTCTATGTATGTTTCTTCTTGCGAAAACGAAAATATGGGAAGTAGAAGAAGTAAAAGAAAGAATCTCTTCATATTAAATTTGCTGTTTATTATAAAGTTGAAAGATACTATTTTTTTATAATTTTAAAGATTAAAAAAAATCGTTAACAATTACTTATTAACGACTTTCTTTAAAAACAAGGATATAGTACTCCTTTAATTTTGTGCATTAAAAATTATGGGTTGTGAATATACCACAGATACATTTTTATTATGCTGTTTGCCTGGTTTCATTTTTGGCAGTTTACCAATGACCTCTTCGGCTTCAAGTTTTAAGGCTTTGTGTTTTGATATAGCAGTAACTTCTGTTATTTCTCCATTCGAATTAATTTTAAAACCAACGTTTATTCGTTGTCTACCAGACAAGCCCAAATCATTAGCAATATCTGTATCAAAGTATTTTTGAATATGTTTTGCTATACGTTTAGACATACATGCTTTTCTTTCTGCATTATTGGTAGCATTTTCACATCCTGGAAAAACAGGAACTACTTCTACAAAATCTACAGAAAGAATAACTTGCTCTTCTGGTTCTTCAAGCAAATCGCTAAAATCTAGCTCTGTTGGTAATGTATTTGTGGTTAATGGTTCTGTAATAATTTCTGAAGTTTCTATTGTATCAGAATCATCATCGCTTACTACTGGATTTGTAAAAACAGTTGGCTTTTTTTTCTTTACCGAAGCTATTTTTTCCTCTTTATAAATCTTAAATTTTTCAGGAACATAGTCTGTGGGTTCTTCTACATAATCGGTAAACTCTATAACATAGTTTTTACTAGCAAACTCCATTTCTAGAAGTACATAACTAAACAGTAAGCATACAATTAAACCAACCTGAAAGTAAATGGTTGTGTTTTTTTGTAAATTTGCATCATGCTTTTGTGATTTTTTCACGTTTTCCTCTTTTTGGCCATTGAGGTCACGAGATTTCATTTGATTTCTCATAATATTAAATGTTTAAGTGTTAATATTATGCTAAATTCACAATAAGCATACCAAAAAAGAAATCCCGTTACAAATAATGTAACGGGATTTTAATTTATGAGTAAAAAAGTATTTTTTTAGTCTTGTACTTGAAATGAAATTGGAAAACCGTAAGGTACTGTTACAGGTTTACCACGTTGCATACCTGGTTTCATTTTAGGTAATTGACTTACAACTTTTACAGCTTCTTGTTCTAGTTTTGGGTGTGGTGCTCTTGCACGTACACTTACAATGTTACCACTTTTATCTACTTTAAACTGAATACTAATTCTGTGTTTACCAGCATTTAAACCTAAATCTTGCGCTAAGTCTGTATTAAACTTTCTGTTTACAAATTTGCTGATTTTTTGAGACATACATTTTTTTCTTGCATTGTTGCTAGATTCACCTTCACAACCAGGAAAAACAGGAACATTTTCAATAACTGCAAATGGTACCTCAATATCTTCTTCTACTTCTTCAATTTCTTCAACCTCTTCTACTTCTACAATTTCTTCTTCTTGACTTGTTTCTGTAGATTCAATTACTGTTTCTTCCACTTCTACTTCATCCTCAACAACCTCAATAACTTCTGGTGCTGCTGGTGGTGGTGGTGGAGGTGGTGGCGTTTGTATTTGTTCTGTAATTGGCACTTCTTCATCTAACTCTTCGTCAAGATTTAATTGACCTATATCAATTACAGTCTTATCATAAGTTTTATAATTAATTGCAAAATTTGTTAATAATAACATTAATGCTAAACCTACTAAAAAGTAGAGACCACTGTTTCTACCAACGTTTGCTTTAGGATTTTTCTTAAGTTCCATGTGTCTATTTTTTACTTGTTGCTAAAATAACCAATTATTTGGCAAAAAAGCAAGGGTTTATAATTTTTTAACTAGTGCTTTCTTAAACAGTAAGAGAATTACTATAGTTAAGCTCACTCCTAAGGTGTTAGCTAAAATATCATTATTGTCTGCTACTCGTGTTTCTGTTAACACACCTTGTAATATCTCAATAATTATACCAAAAATTACAGAAATGATTGCAGAAAACAACAATGCTTTGTTAAAAGTCCACTTTAAATTATTGCTAAAGGTAAGAAACCAAAACAAAGTTAAACCACTATATGCTATAAAGTGAAATATCTTATCGGAATTGGAATAGTCAAGATCTGGCAATCCTGTTACACTTATTAAACTAACTATAGTTAATAAACAAGTGTAGAATAAAGCAATAACAAAAGTATATTTTTTAAGCACCTATAAGTGTTTTATACGCATCTGCAGTCATTAGATTTTCTAATTCTGAAAGATCGGAGCATTTCATTTTTATCATCCAACCATCACCATAAGGATCTGTGTTTACTTTTTCAGGCTCGTCTTCTAGAGACTCATTAAATTCTGTTATTTCTCCTGAAAGTGGTAAAAATAAATCAGAAACTGTTTTTACAGCTTCTACTGTACCAAATATTTCTTCTGCGTCTAATGTTTCATCAACCGTTTCAACTTCAACATATACAATATCACCTAATTCACTTTGTGCAAAGTCTGTAATACCTATTATAGCAGTATCACCTTCTATTTTAACCCATTCGTGATCTTTTGTATACTTTAATTCTGATGGAATATTCATTTTGTTTTATTTAATTATTAGTATTGGCAAATGTATTTAATTGTCTGTTAATTTTAAACTTTTAATTACCAAAATTATATCTTAAAGTTAAGCCGGATCTAATAGTTGTTTGCGGAAAGGATGTAGATATGGCATATTCTGAAAAAGTATAATCAAAGTAAAAAATACCTGTTAGGTTTTTACTAAACGAATAATCTGCCGTAAACTTACCACTCCATAGTGATTGACCGGAAGTTATTTGTGTGTTTTCTAAATCTAAATACCTAATAAGTGTTTTATTATCTCTAAAAGAAACATCTGCTTTAAGGTTAATATCACTAATTATTGTTTTGTTAGGTCCTGCAAGTTTAGATTTCATTCTTACGTCTTTAATTCTATATCCTAAACCTACAGTATATTCTTTTCCTTGTATTTCTGTCATTAAATTATTATCAAAACTCAAGCTAAGCATTCTATCTTTTTTCATTTCTAAAAGTACTTTAATAGAACTCTTAGATTCAAAATCTATACGAAATAAAGGACTAAACATTTCTGTTAAGTTAATATTACTGTATAAGTTTTTATTTTTAAAATCTCCACTTTGGTCTAAAGCATCTGCTGGTTGGTTGGCATAATCTTCGGATGGATCTGGAGCTGTATAATCTAAATTTGTACTAAACTGATTAATGGTGTATGCAGAACGATACCCATGAGATAATGAGAAACGTTTAAAGCGCTTTTTAAACCAAGCCAATTTCATGAAACCTGTATACTTTAAATCCCAGTTAGGAATTGGTATATTTCTTAAAGCACTTGTTTTTGTTTTGCTAGCATCTTGCCCTTGGTATGCTGCTAAAAAGGATGGTAATAATACGGCTTGACTAGATTTACTAAATCCTTCTGGAAAACCATCTGCATCTCTATTAAAGGTGTTATTACCATAGAATTTTTCAGCCAGTCTATTTGCTATTATTAATCGGTTAGATCTAAAATCTTCAAAAGATTTTGATTCGTTTTCATCACTTTTATTAAATGCTGTTTTAATTAACGCTGTAGAAATAGTAAAGTTTCCGTAGGTATTTGGTGTTAAAGATTGATACTCTAAATCACTATTTACATTATAGTTTTCGGTTAAATTTTCAGAGTAAATTCTATTACCTACAATATCTATTTTAAGGTCATTAAATGGTTCTACATTAACAGCATAATCAAATTGTTTAGCATGCGTTTCTGTATATTGCTCATTAAACTCTGGATATTGTGTTAACCAACCATTACGTGCTGCTAGTGATCTAATATCATTTTGGCTACCAAAAGTATAACCCAAAGTAGGTTTTAATGTTCCTGCAAATCCTGGTGTTCTTAAATATCCTGGAAGATAAGTACCATTAGATTCGTTATAATTTAACTGAATACGTTTTACACTGGTTACTAAGCCAATACCAAAATTTGCTAGTTTACTTGTTTTTTTAGTTTTCGTTTTTGTTTTTTGGTCTGTTTGTCCTGGAGGTGTTGCTCTTCTAGCTCTTTCTGCTCTACTTACTTTACCATTACTTCTACCTCTTGTTTGTTTAATACCTAGGTATTTATAAAACTTGCTCATATCTAAACTAGCATTAATATTATGCTGGTTTGAATTAGATATAGAGTTACCTAAATCATAGGTTACACCATCTAGCTCGATTTCATCATATAAATCGGATCCTTTTTGCCATTGAAACTCACCACTGTAACTATAAGTAGCATCAATAAAGCTAAAGGTTGGTATTTTATTTATTGGTAATTGGTAATTTACACCAAGTTTTTGGTATTGTGTATTTGGATCTCCGAAGTCAAAAAAGTTATCCCAAACATCAAGCTCTGGATCTTGGCTTCCGTTTATATTACCATCTATATAGTAATTTCTTATAATTTTATTACTAGCAGAAGTATAGTTAAAACTTAATGATTTTGTTAGGTTGTAATTTAAAGTATATTGAAAATCATAGGTGTAATATCTTCTAAATAATTCTTCTAAACCTATATTATCACCTGATAAATCTACATCTCTAAATTTTTGTTTATTAAACTGTCTGTTATAGTTAGAATTAACGGTAAAACTTGAAGGTAATGGGTTAAAATTAAAGTCTTTTAATAGTTTCCAGTATTTTCCTGTAAATAAAGAGTCGTTCTTTTTAAAAGGCTCAATAGAAACTGGCGCAAAGTTATAAGCATAGTTTGCTCCTGTACTTACTTGTTGGTCTAAAGATCTTTCTATTTCAAAATCGCGATATTCTTCTTTATTATAAGCGTAATTAAATGTAAGATTTTCTACATCATAAAATTGTGGTTTTTTGTCTGTAGTTCTATTTTTTCTAACACCAATAAAGCTTATACTTTTTCTTTTGGTATAGGTTTGAGACTGCTCTAAAATCTGGTCTTTTTCTTCTTGTGTTTCTGCAGCATCAATTCTGGTTTGCAGTTCAATATCTTCATATAATTGGTCATACTTAGGTGTAATACTTTCTTCACCTTGGCCATAATTAAATGGTATTTGTATTCCCCATTTTTTTGGTAGTAATTGCCCAACATTAACATTAGTAACTACATCATATTGTTTTACGTCTTCTAAACTACGCTCTTGCGGACCTTGTTCAATAGACCCAAAACCAGAAGTGCTATAACTACCAGAGGCACTAACGCTTGCAAAATCTGCAATGTTTCCGTCTGCACTAACAATAGTTGCCCAACCACCTTCATTATCCATATCTGCAAGACGAAGCTCATTAAACCAAACTTCACCACATCTATCTGAATCACTTGCATTTTTTACACCTACCATTAAGCTTCTAATGTCACCAAAACTAGGACTACCAAATATAGCTACACGTTGTTGCCCAATAATATAATCTGAAAATTCTGAAACTGGGTTATCACTTAAAACGCCATCGATAACATCATAAAAAGTAGCTTCTGTAGCACTAAAATTATCTGCAATTGCTTTTGCTTTTATTTGTTGTATAATTTCTAAATCTACATCAAGCTCATTGGTTTCAGGCCATAGTTCTGAACTTGAAGTACCAGTAGAAACAGATAATGGTATTTCTATTTGGTAATAATTTTGAGAAAGGTCATTACCCATTCTAATAAAACCAACTAATTCACCATCTGCTAAAGAAGATCTGTCTTCACCTTGTTCTGCATGCATAAACATTTTTAAATGTTTATACTGCCTCATATCTACATTTATGTTTTTATACACAGCTCTAGCATCATGAGACTCTAAGTCGCAAACATTAACCACTAAAGACTGTTCGTTTTGTCTAATAACAGTGTTGTTGTTATATAACTCTTCGGCTTCTACTCCTGGAGGTGACTCATAATCTCCATCGTTTTCTAGAGTACTAATTACACCAATACTAAAATCTGTATTTACATCTAATTCTGGATCTCCTAAATCTTCATCTAAGGTTTGTGTATATCTTCTCCATTCGCTACGCACTAAATCTAGTGTACCAAATCTAAAAACGGTTGGTTCTGAAAATTCTTTAACATACATACGTGCAAAACGAATAGAACGTAAATCTGCAATACCACCAATATCATTTGTAAAGTCTGTAACTGGTACTCTAAATTGATACCAAACAGGAACAACAGATTGTCCGTTAGGTAAACTTCTAGTTTCTGAATCTTTGATATCTACTATATACGGATTATTAAGATTTAAATCTGCTGGAGTAATATCTAACTCATACTCATAATAACTATCAATGGTATTCATTGTGTTATCTCTGTTAATATCTTCAACATCTGGCTGCGTAGTGCTTCCTCTGTTAGTATTACTAAAAGTATCTGGCGAGTTACCTTGCACGTTATTATATTTTTTATAACG
>Ga0209121_10006726_pt1 | contig 10025 bp, 6 predicted proteins | sample Cruoilmetagenom3_FD_187292 | JGI IMG/M metagenome (GOLD analysis project Ga0209121, IMG submission 187292) | Oil polluted marine microbial communities from Coal Oil Point, Santa Barbara, California, USA - Sample 3 (SPAdes) (version 2) | ecosystem: Environmental > Aquatic > Marine > Oil seeps ...
GGAAAGAAACAATAAAACAGTTTCGTGGACGATTCCACAACTTTCTGACCGGACGTATGCGGTTGTTGAGGTAAAGCGGGAACAGGGCGACGCTGAAATCGATAAACCGGTCGAATGGCAGCTCAATGTCTCTGGCACTATCGTAAGATACAAGACACCAGCACCATTCAAGAGAGAATGCAAGCCGGTTTTTGCAAACGGAAAGTGGAAAAAGGAAATAATTATATGGAGTGATGTTTCTGTGCATTACACGAATGTCACTGCTTTCACTTCCATCGATGAGACTTGCGGGTCGGACACAAAACTATTTTTGATTGAAAATGGCAGCAGAATCGATGTAACAGAGAATCCGATCTACGAGGTTCTCTTCATCGATGCCGACGAGGATGGATTGACGGATAAGGTGCAGTGGAACGTTCCATTCTTGTCGGATAAGCTGTTTGAGGTTGAGCAGAGCATAAACGTGATAAACGTGCAGAGTTATCCGCAGGTTGGCGGAATCTGGACCGTTTACTTCAACACTTCAGGGAATGGCACATTAAAGATCGAGAACATGAGTCCTGGTGAGATCTGCTTCGCTGGTTTATACAGGAAGGCTGGATATGATTGGGCGGTGGTGGATGCCGAAACGCAAGAGAACATAACGGAAGCAGGATGGAATCATAGCGGTGGGAAGGTGGAGTACCGTGTCTTGTGCGGTGGAAAACACACGCTCAAGTTCACCTTCGGTAATGTCGCTTATGCGTATAATCAGGCGGGTTCGCCAGACCTCCGGGTCGTCAACGTAACGTTTGATTACTGGGATACCGCCGAGAACAGATCATCCGTCTCCGAAACCGGAGCTGGCTACCATGTTAAGGAAGGTAAGAAGATCACAATCAATGCGACGATTGCAAACTACGGAACTGGAAATGTAACTTCAAACTTCAACGTCTCTTTCTTCGACTCCGCGGGTATATATGGCAACTGGAGCGCGTGGTTTGGCAATTACACGTACAATGTGACGGTACAGGGTCAGCTTGGCAATACCACTACCGGTTATCCTTACAACACTACTTATGCGATCGGATACTGGGATCCATCGTTGGTTGGCACGCACAACATCTCGGTATGGGCAGACCCTGATAACTCAACAGGAGAGGTGACAGCGAATCTCACAAACAACAACGCATCAGCAGTGATAAACGTCTCCGCGTGGCAGAAATACTATGGGAACGTAAGCGGCAGCATCGCACTGACAGACGGTGCTTTAAACTCGCTCTATGACTGGACATGGAGCAATGAAACCGATGTCGGGTACGCTTATATCGTAAAAGATGGCGCAAGCGTAAACTGGAGCGCATTGCACGCACTCGGCTGCGATAGTGACGATACCCTGAATACGAGCGGACAGGACTTTCTTGATGCCGATACCAACCTTGTCATGGTCGTCGGCAGCAGCAATGTGACCGGATTTGCGGACAATAATATCACAGAGTTGTTCAGCGGCGGTGATCCGAGCAATGCAACGAACACGACATCGTTCACGGTCTATGGAACCAGCATATCGAATGTGCCGATCGTGAACAGCACCGTGATGACGAACCATACATCAGTTGGAAGCGCGAATTTCGTTACAGGGATATTATGGGACGCTACCCTGGATACCAATGGGTATTATGATACGTCAGACGATGAGACTCTCGTATTCGTAACAAAGATAAGAGTGGCTGCGACAGGCATTGGCAGTGCCGCGCATAATTACGAATTCGCAGCCCCATGCACGCTTAATCCTGCGGTTGGGGGAGATCTGGATATTTATATGGAGTTGAAATGATAAAAAAGTGTGTGTGGCTAACATCGGTGTAATAATGGTGTTTAGCGAAAGTTTTAGGTGTATTGGGTGCAATGGTGGGATGGATGAGTGAGTTAACAGAACAGGGTTTGAAATTATTGATCCCCACCTATTACAAAAGCGAAAAGGAGCTTGTAAAGGAAGCATTCAGGATCATTATACGCAATAATCCGAAAATAAGGATTGACCTCGCACTGAAACTTTATAATAGCAAAAAAACATCTTTGGCAAAGTCTGCTGAAATTGCAGGTCTTACTACGATTGAGTTCAAAGAGATTCTCGCAGATAGGGGGATAAAAAGGGAAATCGAGGGAGATGAAATAGAAGAGATCGACAGGAAGATCAAAGAGGTCTTTGGATGATCGTGGTCTCAGACAGCGATATTTTGAGCATGTTCGGAAAGGCTGGCGCGGTTTCGCGTCTTAAGCAGTTGTTTGTGGAGATTTACATCCCTCCAGCAGTGTATGATGAGCTCAGAAGGGCAAAGGAGATAGGATTTGATTTTGTGGACGAATTGATCGACAACACCGAGATTCTGAATTTGAGCGAAGATGAGTTCTCGGAGTTCATCCGGCTTGCCAACGATGAACGATACCTGCACAGTGGGGAACTGCAGGGGATCGTGTTATGCAGGAACAGGGACGGTGTGCTTCTGACAAATGACCGGAAAGCAAAGAATTTTTGCAAGAGGGATGGTATCGCGTATTTCGATATCAAAGGAATTTTAAGGGCTTTTTACAAGGAAAGAGTGTTGAAAGAAGAAGAAATAAGGCGTATAGTTAAGGATATTGAAGAAAAGGACAACACAAGGCTAAAAGGGTTCGAGGATATTTTTGAGTGAGATGAGCATCGATTTGTGGGATTCGCTACTTCCTGATCGGAGATTGGAGTAACTCGATACCACAATCGCTCCCACCCGCAGGTATGTGGGCAGAATATGCTCGAGTAATGTGTGGCAAACAGACAACCGTCAATCCGTCCAGCGCGCGATTTATTCGGGAGGAGTCCTGATGATATTCGGGTGTATTCGGGTCCCCGTCACCAAAGCGGATACGACTCGAACATCAGCGCCCGGGTTGACCGCCCCCGCGCACTTTGTGCGAAATGTTTAATACGAGAACGTTGCAAGTAGGTTGTGGAGACATGCATGGTACATTCGTGTCTCACGGGTGGGAAAGCATCTGAAAGCGTGCCAGGGTTGGTCACGCAGCAAATCGGATTGCACCATCGCATCCTAAATGCGAAAGAAGGGGGTACAATAGTGTCGGTACACAGAACCATATCAACCGCTGTGCTGCGGCGTTTCGTTGCGGCGCACGCCAGAACGGCTCTCGCGGAATCTGTAGGATCTGAAGATGTGAGCTGCGCTTTCGCTGCCAGCCCGGATGTGACTGCGGTGAAATCGCGAGGTTGTGTTGCAACCTGTGACTTTAGCGGCAGAGAGACCTATCCGCAACCCCACCCATACCGGCACCGGAACGATGGCGACTACGAGAGGCGCGCCTCCGGGCACGCAGGGGTCATGAAGCCCCGGGCGGACGCGGGTCAGGGCATCTTAAGGCAGGATGGAGCCGGGACCAGAGAAAGCACGAATGGCATCACGGTCATGGGATATCCCAAAATACGTCTTGTGGCATAAAGGAGGCAGGGGGGGGTTAAACAGAAGATAACGAATAACACGAGGGGCTGGAAACGAGGGGAGATCTCATGGATCTAAAACGTATCGAACAATGAACAACAGAACAGGATCTGCAAAAGAGCAGATCAAAACACAAAGGAGAAAGAATATGAATATGAGAACAATTGGAATCGGGATCGTGGCGATAGCACTGATTCTCGCCATCTCGATGACAGCAAGCGCGAATCCGGACCCCGTGGGGGTGAATCCGGACGTGCAGACAACCAGTGTGGTATTCGGATCGTACGATCTAGATACTAATACCTACACAGACACCACTGCTAATAGATTGGGCGAGGGTAATAATACGATTTACCTCCACGCAACAACTGCCATTACAAGTGCAGCAGCCGGTACTGAAATCTTGAATATCTCTTACACCAAAGAGGATGGCAGTACAGGTTTCGTATTAAGTGAGGCTGTTACTGTGCAGGACGATGGACATTGGTACGCTGGTTTGACCGTAGTCGATCTGGTTGACATCACAGCCGTAACACTTGAATCGGGGACTACTGATGCTGGTACGGTCGAAATTGTCGCTAACGTAACGCGACAGGCACTGTACCAAGGAGTTGGCGGTACAGACGATGCGCAAGGTGGATTCGTCACAGAGATAGATCTTGATGCAACGGCGTGCACAGCAAAGTGGCAGGGTTACTACGGTGACCTCACTGGTGCGATCAAACTGGGAGATAGCCAGGGGAATTACATGTTTGAATGGGCATGGGACGCGTCCAAGGGCGCCGAAGTGATCGCCACAACAAATACCGCAATACCGACATGGTCGTCGATAGCTGCAACAGATGGTACTGCCATGACCGCGATGGAGACGCTATGGGGCTGGGGTACTGCTGACTCGGATGGTCCGGCGCTAACATTCGATCACACAAGCGATTCTGTAACCATTGCAGGTGTAGATGTTGCAGATACGAGAGGAACTGATAGTCTTGGCGCTACTGTCGCGGGTGATTTCGATGAAGTTGTGATAACGGATGGAGCGACCGCTGCCAAGACAAACTTCCTGTTCGTTGGGGTAATGAACGCGGACAAGGAGGCTTTCGACGGCACCGCTAAAGACTTCGAGATGCTCGTTGCAACTCCGGATACAGGTGCAACAGAGACGTACTACTTCTACGTGGAACTGTCGTGATCCGCTGGAGTAGACAGACGTTTGGGAGTCTCTTCGACTCCCTCTTTCATTTATTCCGCCGCCAAAACCGGTAATAAAGATCATGAGCCCGATTGCACCGATTTCATCCACAACTTTCAGAAAGCTTGGGTTGTGGCAGTCCCCGCGATTGTGTCTGTCTGGCGCTGGTCTTCGTGTCACGCCCTAACTGGTGGAGGGAACCCGAGAATGCGCCTGAATATCATAAGGAATCCTCCCGAATAAATCTCGTGTCGAACAGATAACCTTTAATCTATGAAATCCATGTTGATGGCTGCGCCGCTGCTCGCTGTGCTTGCAGACAGTGGCTGGTATTACTCTTAACCACAGATTACACCGGTTTCACTGATTCGGGGGAAATATATTTGGATAGTGCCAGAGAAAGGATACAACCGATGTCAGCAATCAAGAACGCCACCCCAATCCTGATACTCCTGTTCATCGCATTCTCATCAGGCAGCGGATGCGCGCAGTCAGATGATGCGCGGGGTGGATACATCCTCATAATCGACATCGATGCCAGTTCATCCACCGATTACTGGCTTGGATACTACGGAAGCGTCATACCAGCATCGGAAAATCCGCACCATCTCGATAACAGAACCCGGATACAGGAGATCAACATAAGCTGGATGGGCGGATGCCTGCTGATCACCGATTCACAGGATGTGCCAAACCCGGCATACCTGACCGCGGGCATCCCTACCACGATCGATGCCATCACAGGCACTGGCTCTGATTCCGGGAGCAGGACATTCACAGCAACCGAAAACTACAGTATCTATGACCGGCTCCTGCCTGCGCCGACTGCATACACCTTTGTGAACTGTTCCGAGTCCGGATACTTCAAGGAAGGTTTCTTCACAGAACCGGGCAAGGACAATCTCGTATTCATAGTCCCGGTCGTCGAGAATGCAACCTGTTACAACGCGATGCCCTGCAACTTCCAGTTCATACTTCCGAATAACCCGGCAAGTCCGGTGACCTACCAGATGTACCATCTTCCGGCAATACCGCCGACCGAGCCATCCGCGATCTCCCTGACCGCATACCCGGGTATCATCGAAGCGGATGGGATCGAGACATCAACGATAACCGCTACCGTAACAGATGGGTTTGGCAGAGTGGTAAACTGGACCGAGGTTACATTCTCCACAACACTTGGAGCCATAACTCCACTGACGGCAGTAACTGCAAATGGCACCACAACCACCATCCTGACCTCTTCAACTTCCCCGGGAACCGCGGTCGTGGAAGGAACCGTCACAAACAAGACGTCCGTACACGATACGGTCAACGTCTCATTCACAAGAACTGCCGAAGCCGGATGCAACGGAACACTGGGGGATGCTACCGTAACAGTACTGGGAACAGGGATCAGTCTGGCTGATACAGCGGTAACGATCAAAGACGGCGTTATAACCATCAATACAACCCGGGAGAATGCGAGCATAATCGCTGGCAATGCAACAGCGGGCATGGTTATTTCCATACCCATAAAAGGCGGCACTCTTGAGATAACGCTTAAAGATGACGCAACCGCAGTTGCCGACACTGTTATCGGAAACATAAGCAAGATAAGACTGAACACGCCTCCGGAAGAATACATAACATCAAAGACCGATGTTGGAACCGCTTCCGTAGACCTCGATGTTGAGTTTCAGGGGTCGGTTACACCATGCAGATGCCTCACCTTTAATGCAACACTGGTAGAACGATACGGAGATCTCGAATACCTGGATGTTTCTGACACCTACCGACTGGAGGAAACACTTGCTGCTTATTTCGGCGCTGATACTTCTGCAATTGTTGACAATACCCCAATCTTAGTCTATGCTGAGCTGTCGGCAACGAACCTTGCCCAGTCAGATGTCGCAGGAGTGCCGATCAGCATAACCCTGAACAAAACTTGGTTCGATACCGTGGCAGGAGGAGACCCGAGCAATGTCGTGCTCTTCAAGATCAATGAAACAACAGGCGAACTGGAAGACGATATAACCATGACGCCGGAGTCTATCACTATAACCGATAACAGGGTTACATTCCGTGCGACATTCGACCATTTCTCGGTCTTCGCAATCGTTGCTCGACCATCAGCAGCCATTCACCACGAGGAGGGCGGTGGCGGCACATATCCGCAAGTTCTGTCTGTGTCACCAACAATCACGCCCGCTCCCACTCCCGTGGAGACGACCGTGGTAGCAGAGGAGACATCGACGCCATTACCGGCAGCGGCCTGGGCGACACCGGAGGAAAAACCTGAGCAGGAAGAATGGTCATATCTCATCCGGATGATCCTGCTTGCCATTGCTGCTGGCATCTTCATAATCTTTATATTGCGGAGATCGCGCAAAAAACGCGGGTAGTGTCCTTGCAAATATGGCAGGTATGACGATATTTCAGCCTAAAACTGGAGTTATGCTGCATCAACTACTGATCAGGACATTACCAAAACGTGATGAATGATTCGTGTCCTGGGGCATATTCTCTTTGGTGGTGGTGACCCGAATAACCCTTAATCTGTGTTAATGGCTGCGCCGCTGCTGCCAACGGCTTTGATTCGCAGACCGCGGCTAAAAACTTTTATCAGCCACACTCATGAAATCTTCTGCAACACCATAAAGGGGTGTGACAACCCCATCGCACGACAATCTTTTTATATGAGTGCATTAAAAGAACAATACCACTTATAAAAAGGAGGAGGTTAAGCTATGAGTAGAAGTCTAAAGCAACAACTGAAATATATATTAATTGTGGCATGTGTCATCGCGTCTGTGCCGGCTGCGTGCGCAGAGGGAGAACAGGTGGTTATCAACTCTGGCGACTGGAGGGATGTGTACTCTTCAATGATGTATGCAAACCTGCGCGGGATGCCTGCTGCGTTCATCACAGACGCCCCACACGCAACCGCTCTGCCGAACTATCTCGACAAGGATCCGGGCATCCTGCTTGTCGAGTCCGAAACGTCACCGTTCTTTGCAAATTACGAAGGGATGCTGACCACCAATGGATTTGTGGTTTCAGAGACCTACAAGTCTCCGGGTGGGGTAGAGGCAAACCTGCATTTCATGGGAGAACTTCCTGATATAACGAACTTTATCGTACTGGATGATTCTTATGGGTATAACGCGATATCTGTTGCGCCTTATGCTGTCAAAAGCAGGTCATGGGTCTTGTTTGCCGATCATGAGAACATCGACGAGATATCCGAGTTTCTTGATGGGCGCACCGTTAACAATCTGTTGATCTATGGTCGTGTGGACCGGCAGGTAAATGATTCGTTGAGTATATACAATCCTGAGATCATCGATTATGGTGACAGGTTCGATAACAACATCGCAATCGCCAAAAAATACCAGGATATAGCGGAAGTCAGCCAGATCGTCTTTACGAATGGGGAGTTCATCGAGAACGAGATCATGTCAGGAAGAGAGCCGGTACTGTTCATCGGCACAAACGTCATTCCCGAGCAGACTGTCAACTATCTGAATGAGAGCGGGATCGAGACCGGTGTGGTCATAGGCAATGCCCTGACCGATGCCGCAAGCATGATAACAGCACGCACCGATATGCACGTCTTCATCAAGTTCGGGCAGGGAAGAGCCGGAGGTGGCGGTGGCGGCTTCAGTCTCGTTGAGGCGCTTGATGAATTTCCGCTGCCAAAGTACGAGCTTGTCATGTCTGTCGTCTCTGTGGACTACAATCAGGGCACCGGAGAACTGGAGGTCGTCTACCGGAACGGTGCGAACATCGATATCTTCTCCAAATCATCAGTGAGCGTATTCGTTAATGGTAACGCCTCCGGCGTCGACGCCCGGGACGGAGAATTTTTCACGGGCGTTACACAGGTTGCAACGGTCGGGGATGAAGGGGCGATCATTGTCGCCGAAGGAACTACGTCCGGCGTTTCGTACGACTGCCCTGAACTGGCAGCGCAAGAATCGCTGGAGACCGCAAACATTACGGCTGATGTGTATGCAGTCTTCGGGGAATCAGAAAGATCACTGAACAGATTGTTGCAGCAGACGCTCGGTGTTGGCATAATCACTTTTGTGGACCGATCAAGCATCGATGCAACAGAGGTACTCTACACCAAAAAGACAGAGCGTCTCTCGGTAACCATCACCAATACAGGAGATGTGCCGTGCTATGTCTGCCCTGATGTTCTGTTACGCATCGACGGGCGAGAGCAATCGTATAGAGTGGTTGACGATCCCCTGTATCTGCCGGCGGGAGTGAGTGAGTCTCCATCTTGCAGGATCGATATGACCGATGCGGACATCGCAGACAACCAGATCGTCCCGGTGCATGTCTCTTACGGAGAGCGTGAGAAGATGCTTGGGAAGGGTCTGGACAAGGATCTCTCTCTGGAGATTGCTTCCGGACTGGACATCATGATCATTGCAGGGGCTGCTATAGCAATCATCCTCCTTGCTGCTGTGATCCTGCTGCTAAGGCGAAGAAAGAATTAAAAGTCATGAACAAGAGCGGAGGAAGGGTGGATGGGTAAATTACCGCCGCCCACCATCCCCTCACAGTTCCACGCTCGCTCTACGGTTCGCCCAGCACTGGATGTTCACAGCGACAGGAAGCGATGCGGTGTGGCAGTGCGCATACTCGATATGCACGGCAAGCGCGGTGATATCCCCGCCAAGCCCCATCGTGCCGATGCCGAGTGAATTGATCGCATCGAGTATCTCCAGCTCGAAATCGTCCATACTGCAAGCACCGACGCCGGAGGCGTTATCGTAGATCTCACGCAGTAACGCCTTCTTTGCAAGGCGGGCTGCCTTGTCAAAGGATCCGCCGATCCCGACGCCAACAACAATCGGGGGACACGGCTTTCCCCCGGCATCTGCGACTGCCTCGAGGACGAACCGCTTGATATCCGCTACCTGCGAGGGGTTAAGCATCGCAAGCCGGCTCACATTCTCACTTCCAGCACCTTTCGGCAGCACAGTAATTCTTATGCGATCGCCCTCATTGATATCGAGAATGATGTCAGGAAGTCCTATACCAACGTTTCCGGACGGCTCTCTCGTGACCGGATGCACCGCGTTTGGTCTGAGCGGCACGATATCAGTTGCTTTTTCAACACCGGCACGTATAGCATCTTTAATGTCAAAATTAATCGTGCAATCCCTTCCGATCTCGACAAAGAATATCAATATCCCGGTATCCTGACAGATCGGAACCTTCCGCATCGCTGCGAGTTCGATGTTCTCAAGAATCGCCTCGATCTGCGCTCTTGCGGTGGGATCGGTCTCGCGCCCGTGCACATCCTTTAGTGCTGCCGTCACGTCGTCAGGAAGCCAAGTCTCAGCCCTCAGGAGCAGGTCAACGAC
>Ga0209121_10006727_pt1 | contig 10025 bp, 8 predicted proteins | sample Cruoilmetagenom3_FD_187292 | JGI IMG/M metagenome (GOLD analysis project Ga0209121, IMG submission 187292) | Oil polluted marine microbial communities from Coal Oil Point, Santa Barbara, California, USA - Sample 3 (SPAdes) (version 2) | ecosystem: Environmental > Aquatic > Marine > Oil seeps ...
TTGGCTTATCCGAAAGGTGAAAGCATTGACCGATATACCCGTGGCGGTCATCACCAATGGGTCTTTACTTTACCTGCCGGAGATGCGCCAGGAATTGTCACTAGCCGATGCTGTGTTGCCATCATTGGATGCAGGCAATGCAGAGCTTTATCGCAAGATTAACCGTCCCTATCCCAAGCTCACCTTCGGACGCTTGCTGGATGGGCTGGTTAGTTTTCGAGAAGAATATCAAGGTAAGCTGTGGGTAGAAGTTATGCTGGTGCGGGACATGAACGATAGCGAGGTGGCGCTTAGAGAAATTGCTGCCGCTCTTGAGCGCGTTAAACCTGATGAAGTACATATCCTCCAACCGACCCGTCCTTCAGCGGAGACATTGGTACAACCTCCAGACGAGGAAGGGCTATTACGCGCCCGGGCCATTCTTGGTGATATTGCCAGAGTTGTTCATCCCGCCAGCGGGTCTTTTGATCTTGGTGGGGCTGAATCATTGGTAGATGCGGTGGTTGGTATCATCACTCGTCACCCCATGCGGGAAGAAGAGTTAGTGGAAACGCTCGAGCATTGGTCACCAGGAGATGTAGCTGCGACACTGGATGCACTTGAAAAGAGCGATAAAGCGCAGAGCGTGGAGCGGTATGGTGTCCGCTTTTGGAGTGCTTCCCCAGCGTATTACCCCACCGAGAAGGAATAATGCTGTGCAAGCTGGCAAATGAATTCATTTAGCCAATCGGCTGAACAAAACTTAAATTTTAGGAGAAGTAATGTCAACCAAAATTACAGAATCAAAGATCTATCAGATACTATCGACAATCAAGCATCCTGAGATTAAAGGACGCAATCTTGTAGAACTGGGGATGATTCCAGATGTTGCAGTTGAGGGGGATAGCATTATTGTGAGCCTTGCTCTCCCAACCATGAAGGTGCCCATCAAACAGGATTTGATTGATCTTGTGCAGAAGGCTGTCAACGGCATGGAGGCTGGGTTGGAAGTACAAGTGAAGCTGATAGAAATGAATGCGGATCAGCAAGCCAGGTTTATGGTATTTGCCAAGGAAGCTCAGGTTTCAAGTCAGCCGGTGGGAAGAGTGGCCAAGGTGCTTGCAGTAATGAGTGGTAAAGGGGGCGTCGGGAAATCATCGGTGACTGGCTTGTTGGCTTCGTCATTGCGACGTAGGGGATTGCGTGTTGGTGTTTTAGATGCAGATATCACAGGACCAAGTATTCCAATGATATTTGGTGTCCATCAGATGCCCATCTCAACCCAGGAAGGAATCTTACCCGTTGTAACATCTACAGGGATTAAAGTAATGTCTATTAACCTTCTGTTACCAGATAGAGGCCAACCTGTCATCTGGCGAGGTCCGCTCATTAGCAAGGCTATTGGACAATTCTGGTCCGAAATTGTTTGGGGTGATCTTGACTACCTTGTTGTAGACTTGCCGCCAGGGACGGCTGATGCAGCTTTGACGGTCATGCAGTCGCTTCCATTGGGTGGTATCGTGCTGGTTACTTCCCCTCAGGATTTGGCGGGAATGATAGTGTGTAAAGCTGCTAATATGGCGAAAACCCTAGGTATCCCGCTGATTGGCCTGATAGAAAATATGAGCCACATTGTTTGTCCAGAGTGTGGTGCTCATATCGATATCTTCGGCACAAGCAAGGCAGAGAACACAGCGCATAAGATTGAAACAGAAATGTTAGGACATATCCCAGTTGATCCGAAATTTGCAGTACTGTGCGACAAAGGCATGATAGAGAAATACAACAGTAAAACATTCGAAGAGATTGCTGAAAAAGTAATTCGTATTGTGTCCTAGGGTTTGCATAAGATTGTTCAAACTACAGCTTGCAGAAAGCTATTTAGGAGAAATGTCTCCTACACAATGGAAATATTGCGGTTGATGGGATTTTAATAGCACTTCATCGGTAAACTAAGAAACTTTTACTAAAATGTCTCCAAATGTTGACAAAGTAAAAATGATTTAGTTCTTTAGTTTTAAGTGTATTAGGTGCTGGCGCTCTCAACAGTAACAACTTCAGCGCTATCTGTTTCAACATCTTTGCCCAGTTCAATGATCGATGGAATGAATAAGGACGCAATTCCTGCAATTACACAGGCGACTCCGCCAATAACGAACCAAATTTGAATACCTATGGCGTCTGAAACCGGCCCTGCAATTGCCAAGCCGATGGGTGAAGCTAGAGATGCACCAGCACCGAGCAGTGTAAACGCACGGCCTTGTTTTTGCGGATCAACGCGTGATTGTAAGGCGGCAAAAATAGGTCCGTTGACAAGCGGATTCATAATACCCGCCAAGCCCAACGCACCCGCTGCCCAATAGAAGCCGTTTGGTGGAACAATGCCGACTAATGAAATGCTTACACCCATCATGATCATAGCTGTCATTGTGGTAATCATGCGATTCTTAAATCCTCCCCAAACGCTGAGTACTAAACCACCCACCACAAAGCCGATGCCAAAGACTGATTCGATCACGCCCAGATCCATGACGCCTTTGTTAAAATATTGTGTAACAAGGATGGGAATTAATGAGAAAGCAGGACTAACCAGGAGGTTGATCAGCATGGCAATCAGGATTATTGCCAAGAGGCCTGGCCAACTCACGACATATTTAAAACCTTCAGCAAGGTCTTGCCAGACAGAACTTTTTATCTTACCGTTTTTATCTTTCTCATGTGCGCTGTGCTCTGGCTGCGGGATTTGGAAAAAGAAAAGGGGTGCAATCGCAATAACTGCAGTGCCCACATCAACCATGAGCACACCTTGGGTCGGCATGATGCTGATTAAGAAAGCGCCCAGAGGAGGTGCTAATATGGACATGATGCCTTGCAAGGTTTGATTCATACCGGAAACACGCGCAAGCTGGCTTTTTGGCACCATCAACGAAGTTGATGTGAGCATGGCTGCCCATTGAAAACCGCCAAATGCCGAGCGGATGAACAACACGACATAGATTTGCCAGACCTGGACTGAACCAAAGGTGAAAAGCAATGCTAAGATCAGGGTAACAAGGGCTGTGAGTGCATCAAAAACAATCAGCACGGCCTTTCGGTTCCAGCGGTCAATTAAAGCACCTGCGATAGGGCTAATGATGATATCTGGTACCGTACTAACTAAAGTTCCGATGGCTAAAACTGTTGCAGATCCAGTTGTGGACGTCAGATACCAAACAAAGGCAAAACCTACCAGACGGCTGCCCAGCATCGAGAAAGCCTGTCCTGTCCAGATTGTGAAGAAGCGTTTTTTCCAGTTTGTAATTTCTGGAACTGCTGTTTCAGTTTCCATCAGTGAATTTATCCTTTATTAGTTGATGATATTAAGTTTGTGTTCAGATGAATTCTAATCAGTATAAAGAAGCCATCATTGTTAATATACATTATTAAGCTTGCTCCGCAGAGGGGAATTAATTAGCTTATCGATATGGTATGGTATTTCTCTTGCCATGTCGATGAGCAAGTCTTTGGTATCTATTCTGCGGCTTGGGTTGATCTTTCTTCAGCATTGAGCTTCTCGGCGGCTTTCATATTAGCATCTTCATCCTTCTTAGTGATCTTGAATTTAAACCAGACCGGGATAATTGCCAGCAGGCTTGCCCAGGCAGTGATCGTGAAGGGTAGTTTTGGTGAAACATTTTGATAAAGGGAAGCGCCAATTGCTGGGGCGGGCAAAGAGAATATGCCTAGGCTGGACTGAATCAAACCAAAGCCTGTGCCGCGCAATTTTTTCGGCAAAACCTTGCTTATTATGGATTGGTATGCCGGAGCCATCATTCCCACGCCGACGCCAAATAAAGCCCAGACGATAGCATAATCACGGAATTTGGTTGTATTTGTGAAAAGGAACAGCGAAATAGCTTGGAGGATGAAGCCGATAACGATTGCCAGGCGTTCGCTTTTTTTATCTGCCAGCCAACCTGCGGGAATATTGGTCAGCATATTAGCAACCCCGAAAATCGACGAAAGCCAGCCGATCTGCTGTGCTGTTAGTCCACCGAACTCTTCCATAAAGATGGGCAGAAGTGAAAAGGAAAACGAAAAGGAGATATCGCGGATCCCATCGGTCACCAGCAGCCAGGTGATCAATCCGCCAGCAATAAGAATGCCAAACATTGCGCTTAGATTCCTCCGCAGCGAGGTTAGATTGAGCTTACCGTTGTTGGTTTCCTTTTCGTGCTGTACTGCTCGGCGAGCCATGAAAATCCGTAGAATGGTGGCCATAGTATAGATTATGCCTGCACATATCAGCATGACCCTGAAACTAAATTGATCGACCAGGTAACCCCCTAGTGGCGGGCCGACGACCGTGACGATCATGAAGATGGTTTGCGTAAGGCCATAGACGCGGGCGCGGTTTTCCTCGGAGGATTCTTCAGCAATGAAAGCGCCAAAGCTGGGACCGATCAATGAGCGCGTGATTGCACCAAGACCTTCTCCAGCCAGAACCCACTGCCATGTCGGTGCGAGGATCAGTCCGAAATAGGAGAGGACGCCTGCTATACTGCCTAATGCGATGCTTTTCAAACGGCCGAGGCTATCCGAGATCCAACCGCCCAAGATCTGGAGCACAAGCGGGATGATCTGGGCAATTGTGAAGAAAATGCCTATTTGGGCAACGCTGGCATTGAGAGATTTTAGATAGAGGGGCAGCAGGGAACCGTACATATTGCCTGCCACATTGGCCAGGATCATTGCAAACAGGAAAAGTTTTAAGACAGGTGAAAGGAGAGGTGTTTTCCTGGTAGTTTCTTGTTCCAAGATATATTATGCCCTTAAATATCTGGTTATGATATAGATCTACCAGCAACCCACGAGAGCCAATAGCATTATATCCAATTTTGTTTTGTTGAATTTGATGAAATAACTATTTGATTCAAGATCGATGAAAATATGTAAAATAGTTAATGTGGAAGGTTCTTATTCCAGGAAGACCTCGACGTGTTCTCCGTCCTTTTCGTCAAAAACATCAACGACTTGACCGATTTCACCAGAATTTAGCCAGATTTTGAGGATGTCTTCATCGAGTCCTTCAATTTCAGGAGCGAATTTTGCCCCTAAACGTAACCCTGAGCTGATTAGAGAAACAGGAAGACGAACATTTACACGTGTTTTACCTGAATCTGAGTCGGTCACCCTCACTCGCAGGAAGCGTGGTTTGGGGACACCAGTACCGGAGAGGGAGGATTTGTCACTTGCAGATGATTTGGATGTTTTGGGTTTTTCTTTGATCTCATCAAGGGCTTCAATCAGCCTTGCTCCTTCAGCGGCACTGATCTTTGCCTCTTGGATCATCATTAATATGCGCATTCGTTCTTCTGTTGATGCCATGGTGTTATTCTCCTTTCTTGAATTCTAATTCTAATCCCTGAAGCAGTTGCTGGGCTTGAATGGCGTTGATCTTACCCTTTTCAAGGTCGTCAAGAATTTTTTCCTTGTCTTCAGCAGTTAGTGTGGGTTCTTCGTCTTTCCCAGGTTCAAAGCCTAGCGCCCGGACGACCTCATGAAGACGGTTGCGGATAGTTGGATAAGAGAGATTGAGTTCATTCTCCATGCGATTGAAGCGACCTTCACAGCTTACAAAGGTCAATATAAATTGACGTTGTTCGTCTGTAAGGTTAGCGAAAGGGCCGACGTTCGCTTGGAAGTGGCCTTCGACACTAGTATCACATTGAGGGCAGTAAAAGCGCGTCACCAAAATATCAGAATTGCATATTGAGCACTTTTTTGGTAGTGGATACATTTGGTTTCTCCTTGTTGATTTGAGAACAAGTCACCGAGAAAAAACTGCTTGCTCTCGAATTGCTGTTTGGTTATTAATTTCTGCTGGATCAGCCAATCTGTATGCTTTGAGGTTCTATGATTGGTAAGAAGCTTTTTTTCGGGAAGCTTACTGGGTGGGTTTGTTTGGCTTTTTCCAAAAATCGGTTATAATAAGAAGCGCAAAGTAAATATTTGATTGGTACATTATACTTATTTAATGCCTAATCTTTAGAAAAATTAGGGGTGCTACTTGATATTCTTGACGATATTGTATCACGTTCTCTCAAAAAGTCAATACCTGGCTTGAGAAAATTTAGGGAAATGCATGTTTATCTTGATAAAATGTAACTAAGATTAAGATTATGTGTTGCTTTGTGTTGGTAAGGCTTGAGATCTGTCTATGGTATAGGGTGGATGAAAGTATAAACATATTAGCAAAATGTTAATAAAACCTGAGGGAAGTTTGTGATATAATGCACAATGTCAATAAACATAGTCCTGAATACCGGATTGAATTAAGAATTAAAAGGAGAATTAAAATGAAAAATGTTGTGACAACTGCAAAAACAGCTGGTGGGTTCAAGGTAGAAGTTAAAGCCCGCAACCACACCATGGTCGTTGACCAACCTCAGGCGATGGGTGGCAAGGATGAAGGACCGACCCCATTAGAGTACTTGTTCGCAGCATTGGGAGGCTGCCTGGGTACCGTTGGGATGATCGTTGCAAAACAGGAACGCCTTGAGGTTAATGGTATTACTATTGATATAGATGGTGATATTGATTTGGACGTATTGATGGGGAAATCTACCGAGAATCGAGCTGGTTTCGTCGGATTGAATTTAAAATTTGACATTGATGCGCCCAAGATGAGTGCAGCTGAGAAAGAAGCTTTTGTGGAAAAGGTTGATGCCCGCTGCCCCATTTCAGAAAACTTGATGAATAATACACCAGTCAATTTCGAGATTCTTTAGTCTCTTTAAACACTTGTGTATCTTAAAGCCGCCTGGGGGCGGCTTTTTGCTTATTGACTATGCTTGTTCAATAGACGAAAGCCGATCGCAACTTATTAAGGCTTCAGTCAGGACTCGGCAGGTGGAATATTTCTGTGTATAATGGAGAAGATATTTTAGCAAAGGGAGCTTATATGCCAGTTAAATTAGTAGAGTGTATCCCCAATTTTTCTGAAGCAAGACAGCAGAGTGTGATTGATGTCATCGTTGAGGAGATTCGTTCTGTCGGCGGCGTTCGAATTCTAGATCAGCATTCAGATATGGATCACAATCGTACTGTGATTACCTATATTGGTCCTCCTGAGGCGGTTGAAGAGGCTGCTTATCTGGCAATTGCGAAGGCAGCTCAATTGATCGATCTTGATAATCATCAGGGTGAGCATCCACGTATCGGCGCAACCGATGTGGTGCCCTTTGTGCCTATCTCAGGGGTGAAGATGGTGGAGTGTGTTGAGATGGCGCGCCGCTTAGGCAAACGCGTTGGCGAGTCGCTCAAGATTCCTGTCTACCTTTATGAAGAAGCTGCTTCACGACCTGAAAGGGTTAATCTTGAAAATATCCGGCGCGGTCAGTATGAGACGTTAAAGGAAGTTATCGCAACAGACCCCAGCAGGGAACCGGATTTTGGCCCTAAGGCGTTGACGGGCGCGGGAGCAACAGTCATCGGCGCACGCCAGCCACTGATTGCTTTTAACGTTTATCTCGCTACAGATGATGTCAGCATTGCAAATAAGATTGCACGCATGGTACGCAATTCATCAGGTGGTTTCCATTTTGTTAAGGCAATGGGTTTTCTTGTAGAAGGACGCGCCCAAGTGTCCATGAACCTGACGAATTATAAAAGAACGCCAATGGCGCAGGTTGTAGAAATGATTCGTCGCGAAGCGCGACGATACGGCACAGCTATTCACCATTCGGAGATTGTAGGACTTCTACCAAATAGTGCCTTAATTAACGCGGCTCAGTGGTATATGCAGATGGACCAGTTTGAGCATCAGCAGGTATTGGAGACGCGTTTGTATGAGGACCTGAATACTGCGGAAGGTCCAGGGAGTATAAGGGAGAGCAGCTTTTTAGATGCACTCGCTTCAGGAGCACCAGCTCCTGGGGGTGGGTCAGCTGCTGCGCACTCTGCAGCTGTTGCCGCTGCGTTGATTGCCATGGTAGGCAGGTTGACAGTGGGCAAGGTTAAGTATGCAGATGTTAAAGAAGAAATGTGGCAGTTGATTGAACAAGCAGAGGAGCTGCGAAAATTGATGCTCGAAGCTGTTAAAAAGGACGCGGATGTTTTTGAAGCATTTATGAAAACAAAGCGTCTGCCAAAGGAGACAGAGGAACAAAAAGTTAGCCGCATTCAAGCGATCAGCGCTGCCTCAATCAATGCCGCAGCTGTGCCACTTGAAGTGGTGCAGAATACTTTGATAATATTAGAGATGGCTTTGCAAATGGCCAAAAAAGGTAATTTGAATGCAATCACGGACGCAGGCACTTCTGGAGCTATCGCTCATGCGGCACTCAAGGGAGCTGCTCTAAATGTGCGCGTTAACTTACTGGGGCTTGAGAAAGAAGCTGATCCAGCAAGGATGTTGAGTGAGCTAAAACAATGTGAACGCCAGGCTGATAAAATCACGCAGCAGCTCCAGCAGGTTTTAACTGAGCGCGGTGGTTTGCATTTCTAAAGCGGTCATCTATGAAGCAGCGGTCATCGGAGTTGTTGTTCCTTACAGTATGTGCCTTCATAATAGCAGTCCTTTCGGGCTGCTATACAAATCTGGTTGCACAACCGACTCCAATACAGACAATCTTAATAAAATCTGGCAATACACCTTCAGTCACAGTTGAGGTTGTGTTTACGCCTGTGCCGACTGAAACCAAAACCCAATTGTTATGCGAAACTGCAGCTTTAACGCAAACTGCGTTAGCAAATACGCCAAACCTACTCCCTACAAATAACCCTGATCTTTGCAGCGAGACTTATTGCATTCTCGAGCATGATTTCCCGCTGCAGCGACCGATTTCAGGTAATGACAATGACGGGATCGACTGTTTTTATCCTTATGGCAGTACTGCAGGCGGCATTTACGAACCGCACCATGGGGTTGAATTCAATAATGCCTCTGGGACAAGCGTTTTGGCGGTTAGTGATGGATTGGTTGTTGTTGCAGGGGACGATTTGACGATCAAGTATGCAGATTACAATAATTTTTACGGCAATCTGATTGTCGTTGAACATGATCTGTCAGGGTACGCTGAACCGGTTTTTACCTTATATGGACATCTCTCGGAAATAGAAGTCACAGAAGGGCAGTGGGTTAAAGCTGGCGAGCGGATTGGCGCGGTCGGGGCGGCGGGGGCTGCCATAGGCTCTCATTTGCATTTTGAAGTGCGCTTGGGAGTGAATGCCTACGATCAGACATACAACCCGGCTTTATGGTTAACTCCTAAACAGTCAACTGATGCTGGGGTTCTGGGTGTGTTAGCTGGTTTAGTAGTCAATCAGGAAGGTGAAGCACAACTGAACAGGCAGCTTACGCTCGAGGCCTTGGAAGAAAACGATGAAGGATGCAAATTGCGCTATTATTTTGAGACCTACGCCGATGCTGACTTGAACTCGAATGAGCAGATACATGAGAATTTCGTTTTGGCGGACCTGCCAGCGGGTGATTACCGTCTTACTACGATCGCCGGGAAGGTCTTTGAATTCTATTTAAGTATTCACCCCGGAAAGATCAGCTTTGTCAGTATAAAAATACCGTAAAAATCCATGAGAGTGGATGAGTGAGGAGAAAAATGGGATTAAAACCAGATCATTGGATAAGAAAAAAGGCTTTGCAAGAGCGTATGATCGAACCCTTTGAGGAGGGGCAGGTGCGGGAGGGGGTGATTTCATTCGGTACTTCGTCATATGGTTATGATATTCGCGTAGCCGATGAATACAAGATCTTTACCAACATCTTTTCGGCCGTGGTTGATCCAAAGAATTTTGATCCGCGCTCAATGGTGGATTTTAAGGGTGAGATATGCGTGATCCCACCGAACTCGTTTGCACTGGCGCGCACGGTGGAGTATTTTCGTATTCCGCGTAATGTGCTTACAATTTGTTTGGGGAAGAGTACCTATGCCCGCTGCGGTATTATTGTGAATGTGACCCCATTTGAGCCTGAATGGGAAGGTTATGTCACCTTGGAAATCTCCAATACAACGCCGCTTCCGGCGCGGATTTATTCAAACGAAGGC
>Ga0209121_10006730_pt1 | contig 10023 bp, 8 predicted proteins | sample Cruoilmetagenom3_FD_187292 | JGI IMG/M metagenome (GOLD analysis project Ga0209121, IMG submission 187292) | Oil polluted marine microbial communities from Coal Oil Point, Santa Barbara, California, USA - Sample 3 (SPAdes) (version 2) | ecosystem: Environmental > Aquatic > Marine > Oil seeps ...
CCTGTAGACATGTAGGGACTCGCGAGACACCTTTTGTATATTTCCAGTGATGGATGGAGGTGTTTTCGATGACAAAGAATGACAAACGCGAAGTGCAGCGCAAGCTACGGGTGCTGCAGCACGCTGAACGAACCGGGCTAGTAGCGAAGACATGCCGCTATTTTGGCATTGGCCGGGCCAGCTTCTACAGATGGAAGTCAGCGTATGAACGCCACGGTGAAGATGGGCTGGTCAATGCCAAAACCATTCCAAAAAATCCGCCCAACCAGACGCCACCTGAAGTGGCAGAGAAGGTTCTGCATTTGCGGCGCAAATACCATCTCGGGCCAGAACGGATCATGTGGTATCTGGCGCGCTATCACGGCATCAAATTATCTGACGCTACCATCTATCGGATACTCAAACGCAATGGCCTGAACAGGCTGCCGCGCGGAACACGCCTGCGCAAAGTTCACACCAAGCGTTACAACAAACAGGTCCCTGGCCATCACATCCAGATGGATGTTAAGTTCCTGACTTTCATTGGAAAGAAGGAAGAAAAGATACGCCGCTTCCAATATACCGCCATTGATGATGCCACCCGCGTTCGCGCGCTCAAGATCTACCAAAAACATACCCAGGCTAACGCGATCGACTTCGTAGATCACATCATCGAAAAGTTCCCTTTCCGTATCCGCGAGATCCGCACTGATAACGGTCATGAGTTCCAGGCGAAGTTCCATTGGCATGTCGAAGATCTCGGTATCCGGCATGCCTACATCAAACGCGGCACGCCCCAGCTCAACGGAAAAGTGGAACGATCACACCGCTCCGACGGCCAGGAATTTTACCAGCTGCTTAGCTATAAAGGCGACGTCGATCTGGAAGCCAAACTCGATCAATGGGAGAACTTCTACAACTTCCACAGACCTCACGGCGCCTTCAAAGGAAAAACGCCCTATGAAGCGCTCCGCGAAAGGCTATGATCGCATAACGGCAACGTCTCGCCAGTCACTCGATGTTACACTTCGACATTTCGCAGACTCAGCGGAAAGCGGACATACATCATCATAACCAAGCGGATAACGTCCGGTGATGAGTTAAAGCGTTTGAATGGACTAGGCGGTTTGGCTCTTGATTTACGGCTCATCCGTCCTTGCTATCAGCCAGCAACTTTCGCCGCCACGTTAGTCTGACAGTACCGGTCCGTTCATTGGCGCGACTGACTATATTAAGGACATTTTTAGCAATTCCTGCGACAGCTGCGTGGGTGTACGAACCCAACGCCTATCCTCCGAATCTGCGCCCGCTCACCACCAATTGGCTCGCAACCCTTGGTGTGTTCGTGTCGATCACTGTATTCATCACGGCCACCAACCCAAACTATGGTCCTTTTTTTGCAGGCCTCCCACTCTTTGCACATTTGTGCCACCTCGTAGGACGCTGGAAAGGTAACCAAGTCGAACCAAAGACACAGCCGCTCATCGCTCTAGATTGCGAAAGTGTTGAACAGCCGGCCGATAGTCTGAACCGGAACGATTGTTCTGGTCCGGGACTAGTCAATGATATGGCGCGCTTGCGTTTGATCGCGGCGCAAGACGCTTTAACCGGCCTAAGCAATCGTTCCCATTTCAAACAGATTGTTGAGCAACATATACAATCCGCCAACGATGAATGCCCACATTGCTTGCTCTTCATTGACTTGGATGGGTTCAAGAAGGTCAATGATTCGCTCGGCCACAGCCAAGGTGACAAGTTGCTAATTGCTTGCGCCGATCGTTTAAGACTAGCGACCACTATACTGCCCTCAGATGATGACGACGAGGTCAACACTCAGATCGAAATCGGGCGTTTTGGAGGGGACGAATTTGTCGTTTTTGTCGGAAACAACGGAACTGGTAACACTGCCCAACGCCTGTCCAGGCGGATATTGCGCGTCCTTTCCGATCCTTTTCATCTCGGTGCGCGATCTGTTCAAATTGGTGCGAGCATAGGAGTCGCATTTTCCCCAGACCTCGGGGTGAACTTCGATGAGCTAGTTCGTAGAGCTGACACAGCAATGTACCAAGCCAAAGGGCTTGGCCGGAACAACTGTGAATTTTTCAGCGACGCTTTGCTCGCAAACACGCGGCAAGCTGAGCTCGAAGAAAATGAAGTGCGTGAGGCATTTGTTCGCGGGGAGTTTGAACTATATTTTCAGCCCCTGTTTGATGCGCGGACTATGGAAATCACCTCTGCCGAAGCACTGCTCCGCTGGCGGCACCCGCGTCGCGGGCTTCTTTTGCCCAGTTCCTTTTTTCAAGCGATCGATCGCGCTAATATGAACAACCAAGTCGGCGAATGGGTGATCAACGAGGTAACGCGGAAAATTTCCGAACTTGATCGCGCAGGCACCCCGTTGATGATCGCCGCCAATGTGTCGCCAACGCAACTGGAAGATATCGAGTTTACCTCGCTCGTTCGGTCTTGCGTTAGCAGGTGGAAATGTCCTCCAGAAATGTTGCAACTTGAAATCACCGAAGACACAGCGATGCGCGATCCGGAAATGACAGCGCGCAGCCTAAGCAGGCTGAACGAGATCGGCATCAGCGTGGCGATTGATGATTTTGGGACCGGATATTCCAACCTCGCGAACCTGATCACTTTGCCCCTTTCGCGATTAAAAATAGATCGCTCCTTACTTCATAGTATCGATGATAGCCCCGAAGGGTTTATCCTAGTCCAGACCATTATCAATCTATCGAACAGCCTAGGCTTTCATTCTGTCGCCGAAGGGGTTGAAAGCGAGGAACAGCAGCACATTCTGCAATCGATGGGCTGCGATATCCTGCAAGGCTTCCTGCTTTCTCACCCCATCTCTTTTGAGAAGCTCCGACTACTGTGTATCGGCACTTCGCAGAAGCGAAATTTACCGGATCCTAATAAATTCCCGGAAAAGGTGCCCGCATCGTCGCTTAATTCCAGTCACAAAGAATTTTCAATTCGGAGAAAGCATGAGAATGCTATTTAAACTTATGCGCCTTTCTACGGCAAGCGCTGTATTGTGGGCATTATCGGTCCCCGTGCAGGCTCAAGACGATGGTCAGATCAGCATTGTCACCGAAGAGGGCGTTGTTACCGAAGGGGACTCGGCACTCCTTGACGTGGAACTGGAAGACTTGTTGGTCCTTGAGACCACATCAGTTGCCAAGAAACGTCAGAACGTTAGCGTTTCCGCGGCGGCTGTTTATGTAATTTCGCAGGAAGAAATTCGCAATTCTGCAGCCAGCACAATCCCTGATTTGCTCCGCTCGGTTCCTGGCCTCGAAGTTGGGCAAATTGCCAACGGTGCGACCGCCGTATCAATACGGGGCTTCAACGGCAGAAACTCAAATTCACTTCTTGTCATGGTTGATGGCAGGACAGCCTATGTATCCTCACTTTCAGGTGTGTTTTGGGATCAAATGAACCTGCCGCTGCAGGATATCGAACGGATTGAGGTTGTTCGCGGTCCAGGGGCTACGCTCTGGGGTGCGAATGCCGTTAATGGCGTCATCAATGTCATCACTAAACACAGCGGTGATACCTTAGGGCCGCGGGCTCACACCAGAGTGGGTGATCGCCGCCAAGAGGCCGCTCTGTCATTCGGCACACATATCGGCGAAAATGTGACTCTGCGCGCCCATGGCAATTTCCTCCGCGAGGAGGGGCTCATGCGGGCCGACGGCGAAAGCCTGGGCAGCGCGGCAAACAGTCGTGAATTTGGCGTGCGTTTGGATTGGCAACCTAACCAGCGTGACGCCTTCACACTCCAGGCCGACTTTGGAACTGGATCATCTGAGAGTACCGGTGAAATTTTTGACGTTAATTTTATTAATCCGGAACCTATAGAGGTCGAAGCAGAATTCAATTATGATCAGACCAACATTCTAGCGCGATGGAGCAGGCAGCAGTCTGAGGATTTCGAATTCTCGCTTCAAGCTTATTACTCAAACATCCGCCGTGCAGAAAGCGTCTTAGCTGAACTCGAATGGTCCATAGCTGATTTGGATTTTGGTGCTAATTGGCGCCCAAATGAAACGCATGAAATCACCTTTGGCATCAATGCGCGGGCAATCTGGGATGACTTTGACAACGGAGGCCTGCAACTCAATTTTCAATCCAACAAAAACACTGACCTCTGGATTAGTGGCTATGTCCAAGACGACATTTCTTTAATTGAAGACAAGCTGCGCCTGACGCTTGGCGCAAAGCTGGAACGGAACGATTTTACAGGATTCGAATTCCAACCGGGTGCACGGATATTTTATAGCCCGACCGAGACAATCGGCATTTGGGGTGCGGTCACCCGGGCCGTGCGTACGCCTTCTCGCTTTGAGCGCGATTCAGATCTGCGCTTCTCTCCGCTACCTCCATTTTCGCGCAGCAACCCATCGCCGCTTCCTGTCTTTGCTAGAATCTTGGGATCAGAAGACCTCGTAAGCGAAAATGTCACGGCAATCGAAGCAGGGTTTCGAGCAGACATCGCACCCAGCTGGAACCTCGATATTGCAGCTTACTATAACCGGTATAGTAAGCTCAATGAATCGACGACGATCCGAGCAGTGCCTGTATTTGTGCCGGGTATTCCATTCCCTGTCAGTGTTGACGCCTTACTTGAATTCCAATCGCGCGGCGAGGCCGAGACGTGGGGCTTTGAAGCTGTTCTGAAGGGTCAAGTTGCACCCTGGTGGAAAACGCAATTGTCCTATTCAAACTTTAACAGTCAAGCAGGCTTTGACCCCCTCACGGGTGCCCCTTTTGCCGGTTTTCTTGCGCTCGGAGCTTCGCCAGAACACCAGGCGGCCTTCACCAATAATTTTCGCATTGGCTCATCGGTCTCGCTGCATACCCAGCTACGTTATATGGATTCTCTGCTCTCCGGCGACGTTCCATCCTATGTCGATGGCGATATCCGGCTCCGTTACGAGGCCAGCAATGGGCTAGATATTTCCTTAGTGGGAGAAAATCTCTTCGATGATCGAAGGCTTGAATTCCTTCAGGATTCCTACCCTGCACCAGCTTCCTTCAACCCACGCCGTGTTTCTGTCGAAGCCCGCTACCGTTTCTGAGGGGCAAGACCATGAACATGACTTCTCGCCTCTCTAGAACCGTCCGAAACGCGGCCCTTGCCCTGTGCGTAGGTTCAATGTTGGCCGTGCCGACATCAGCTCAAACCAGTGACCCTGACAGGTTGCGTGCCGCTATCGTTTTCAACGTGTTGAGGTTTATCGACTTTCCCGACACCAGTCGGGGACAGATAGATTTTTGCGTCGCATCAAACCGCTCTGCTGCTTCAAACTTCCAAGCGTTCTCCGGTCGAAGGGCAGGATCACGAACGGTTTTGGTTAGGAGGGTGCAAGGTACGGCATATGCTGGCTGTGATGTCGTCTACCTTGGCTCCGCAAGTTCATCTGAAGTTGCGACAGCTTCCCGTTCAGGACGTTTGACCATGGGCAATGGTCGCAGTTTCATTGATCGCGGCGGCATGGTTGGCCTGGTTCAAATGGGAAATCAGGTGCGGTTTGAGGTCAACCTTGAGGCTGCTGGAGAATCTGATCTTCGTATCAGCTCAAGGCTGATCCGACTTGCTGCGAGAGTGAAACGATGAGCAAGCGGTCAGCGGGGGCGCTCTTTGCCAAGATGCGTTTCAAAACGAAGTTAACTGTCATAGGCTCATTGCTTATGTCGGTTACAATGCTTTTTGCATGTATCGGCCTGCTCAGCCTGCAATATTTTACGGAACAGCGCCTTTCTTCTCAGCGGCATGATCAGGTTATTCGGGTCCTCGCAGCCAATACTGGGCCGGCCCTGATGTTCGTTGACCACGAGGTAGCGCGCGAAAACCTCGCATCGATCAATGGTCTAGAAGATGTTGCGGCAGCTTCCCTTCGCGATGCCAATGGACAATTGTTCGCTCATTATGAAAATACAGCTTTGGATTCTGATGTGCAGCCGAGTGCCCTCTCCAATATTACACGAGAGGTTGCAGTTGACGGTGAATGGCTTGGCACCTTGGAGATGGAAATAAGAAGCCGCAGCATATTTGATATTATTAGCGACACTATTCCCGCCTTGACGGTCCTGTTTCTGCTTTCCTTAGGCATTACAGCGGCAGCTGCTCGATTTATGAATAGGGTAGCATTCCAGCCTATTATTGGGTTGATTGACGCGATGCATAAAATCACCATCTCTAGTGACTATAGCATGCGCCTTACCAATTCTGAAGATCCAGACTTTGCTGCAATTAGTGAAAATTTCAACGCTATGGTTGACGCGGTTGAACACCGTGATGAGGTATTGACCGACAAAGCCAAAGAACTGTCTGTAGCCCGCGATGAAGCCGAAGAGGCCAATGTCGCGAAGTCGCAATTCCTCGCCAATATGAGCCATGAATTGCGCACACCTCTCAATGCTATCCTAGGTTACACTGATGTATTAAGCGAGGAACTCAAGAATTCTGGAAATGCTCGTTCACTTGACGATGTGCAATGGATTTATAGCTCAGCCCAGCAATTGCTCGCTCTGATCAATTCGATCCTCGACCTGTCTAAGATCGAAGCGGGTCGAATGGACCTCGACATCCATGAATTCGACGTGTCGCGGACTGTGCGCGAGGTTGAGAAGATGCTTACGCCGACGGCAGATCAAAGAAATAACCGCATCCATGTGCAAGTTTCCGACAATATTGGCATCGCGCACACGGATTCGGTCAAACTCAGGCAAGCCCTCCTGAATTTGGGCTCTAACGCTTGCAAGTTCACAGAAAATGGCCAGATTTTCCTACTCGCTCAGCGAGAGGGTGATGATCTCGTGTTTGCAATGTCTGACACCGGCATCGGGATGGACCAGGAACACCGTGCAAAATTGTTCCAACCATTCAGTCAAGCGGACACAACCACCACCAGGCGGTTCGGTGGGACTGGCTTGGGCCTGGCTATCACTCAACGGTTTGCGGGTATGCTGAATGGCAGCGTCAGCGTGGAATCGCAGCCGGGCGTAGGCTCAACTTTCACGCTTCGGATAAGCGCTGATCTTAGGGCAGTGGAGACTGATCCAAAGGGTGAAGACGCCAGCGAACCAAATTCACACAGTCACAAAAATTCTCTGGTGATCGACCCCTCCAAACCCCTCGCGATAATTATCGACGATGAGCCCAGTGCAGCTCAATTGCTTGTGCGCATGGCGACGCAAGCTGGGTATTCGACATTGCTTGCTGTCGACGGACAGGAGGGGCTCGAACTCGTTAGGCGTCATCGCCCCACGATAATCCTGTTGGATATGGCAATGCCGAAGGTCGACGGCTGGGATGTTCTCGATGCCCTAAACAGCGATGACGAGCTTGCGTCCACTCCCATCGTGGTTGTTTCTGTCAATGACGATAGGAAAAAGACCATTCAAGCTGGAGCAAGCGATCATTTAATCAAGCCGATTAGTAGTGCAGAAATCAGCAGTGTTCTTCTGCAATATTCTGAGTCGAAGTCAGGTCGCGTCCTAATGGTCGATGATGATGAGGCAACCTGCAGGCTCTACAGCCGTGGTATCGAGCAAGCGGGTTACACAGCCTCATTCGCCCTCAACGGCAAAGCCGGACAAGAGCTTTTGTCAAAGCATGAGTTTGATTTCGTCATTACCGATTTGCGTATGCCTGAGATTGATGGGCTCGAATTCATCGACTGGATTGGAAACCTCCCGGTCAAGAAAAAACCACTGATTTTCGTGGTGACCGGTAAGGCCATGAGCACCGAAGATACGAACGATCTGGAACGCAAAGTTGCCAGCGTGATTCAAAAAAACGGATTGAGTCCTAGAAAGCTCATCAAGATCCTGTCTGAGGCGGAAACCGACAAATTGACTGAAGCAGCATGATGGAAAATTTCGACATCGAGCCCAACACCCAAGGCAAGACCGTACTGGTCGTGGATGATATGGAAGCAAACCGTTCGGTTCTTTCGCGTCATCTGGAGATGCACAATTATGCTGTGCTTAGTGTGGATAGCGGCAAAGCGGCACTAGAATTGCTATCTCATTCACGCCCTGACATCGTGTTGCTCGACTACATGATGCCCAACATGAACGGCATTGAAGTTCTGCATCAGTTACGCGGAAACCCCAGCACAGCCGACTTGGCGGTGATCATGGTAACGGCGCGCGCCGAAAGCGAAGCCACTGTCGAAGCACTTGCTGCAGGCGCGGACGATTATGTCACGAAACCGATCGATTTTGTCGCCTTGCGCGCCCGTATCGAACGGCTTGTGGAAAAGCGCAGCGATACGACAGACCTGCGCCGGTCCAATGCTGTTTTAGATGAACGTATGACCATGCGCAGTCTCGTCTTAGCTGACATGGAAGTTCAGCTAAATGAAGAGGTTAGACGCCGCGAGGAACTCGAAACGAAATTATCCCAACAGCCTCTACCCGATGTCTCAGCGGCCAGTCCAAATCCCAACGCGCAATCGCAATTACAAGCGGTGAAAGAAAAATTCGGGACTGTTTTTGAAAATATCATAAACGGCCAAGCCCCCAACTTAGCACAGATGTATGAAATAAATGCGATCCTGTCGGATTTGCTGGAAGCAAATATTGAGAGTCCGGACCCAGAGTAGGCTGAAAGGCGCTGTCACGTTGCTGAGGCTCTCATGGTGGCGCTGGTGGTTGTAATGCTCGACGACGCTTCGATCTGGACCTCGAGGTCGCCGGGCAAGAAGTAGTTCTCCAGCAGGATTCGGTTCTTGAGCGTCTGATGCCCCGTATGATTTTTGGCGCTCGACCTTGCCTTGGGTTTGCGGATGGAACGGAGCACCGCGAACATGGCTCATGCGGTTTGCCTCGATGTAATCCGCCAGCCCGCCTGCGATGTAACTTGGACCATTATCGCTGAGCAGTCTCGGTTTGTGTTTAACACTGGCTTGATCACAGCCTGAGGCAGCCAGCGCCATATCCAACGTCCCGGTGACGTCTTTAGCGCGCATGGTAGAACACAACTTCCAGGCGATGATCTAGCGTGAGTACCCGTTCTTTCTATTCGCGCTGTATATCGGTCATGTGCCGCATGACGGCAGGTTTGGTTTCAATTGTTTCACGAAATTATTGCCCGAAAAATGGTGCTGTCAGTCTAACGCTAACTCGTCTCCACTTGGAGAAGATCACCCTGCCCGTATGGTCGATCAGGCCATAAGGTTCCGCCACTCGGCCAGTGCGGCCGAGCGGTTCGCTTTGTAAGTTTGGCGGTCGGTTAGGTGGCCCGCGCCGTGCTTGGAACCGGATGCCTGACAAGGTGCAGGACCAGATACTGGCGATGGCGTTGGAACGCTGCGAGCTAAGCCCGCGAGAACTAGCGGTGACGTTTACGGATGAGCAGCGCTACTTTGTATCCGAGGCCAGTGTTTACCGCTTGCTCAAGGCGCATGATCTAATCACCAGCCCTAACTTCATCGTTATGAAGGCGGCGAGTGAGTTTAAGGACAAGACCACTGCACCCAACCAGCTGTGGCAGACTGATTTTACCTACCTGAAGATCATTGGCTGGGGCTGGTATTATCTGTCGACCATCCTCGATCATTACTCGCGCTACATTATCAGCTGGAAGCTGTGCACGACGATGCGCGCTGAGGATGTTACGGACACGTTGGAACTGGCTCTCGAGGCGTCAGGCTGCAACCAAGCGCATGTGCTGCACAAACCGCGCCTGCTGTCCGACAACGGGCCAAGTTACGTTGCTGGCGAACTGGCAGACTATCTGGCCGAGAAGAACATGCGCCACGTTCGCGGCGCTCCGTTCCATCCGCAGACGCAGGGCAAGATCGAAAGATGGCATCAAACCTTAAAGAACCGCATCCTGCTGGAAAACTACTTCTTGCCCGGCGACCTGGAAGCCCAGGTCGAAGCGTTCGTCGAACATTACAATCACCAGCGCTATCACGAGAGCCTGTAGACATGTAGGGACTCGCGAGACACCTTTTGTATATTTCCAGTGATGGATGGAGGTGTTTTCGATGACAAAGAATGACAAACGCGAAGTGCAGC
>Ga0209121_10006731_pt1 | contig 10021 bp, 10 predicted proteins | sample Cruoilmetagenom3_FD_187292 | JGI IMG/M metagenome (GOLD analysis project Ga0209121, IMG submission 187292) | Oil polluted marine microbial communities from Coal Oil Point, Santa Barbara, California, USA - Sample 3 (SPAdes) (version 2) | ecosystem: Environmental > Aquatic > Marine > Oil seeps ...
CGTGGTCCCTCAGGCTGCGGACGGCATTCCCTGGGGTGTCAGCCGCATCGGTGCACCGCAGGTGTGGGATCTGGGATACCGTGGGGAAGGGGTGGTGGTCGCCGGACAGGACACCGGATACGCCTGGGAGCACCCCGCGCTCAAGACGCAGTACCGCGGGTGGGAGGGCGGAGCCGCGGACCACGACTATAACTGGCACGATGCGATCCACGAGGGGGGCGGCATCTGCGGTGTGGAGTCTGCAGTTCCGTGTGACGACAACGGCCACGGCACGCACACTATGGGGACGATGGTGGGCGATGACGGTCTGGGGCACCAGATTGGGGTGGCCCCGGCGGCGCGCTGGATCGGGTGCCGTAACATGTCACAGGGCGTCGGCACGCCCGCGACCTACGCGGAGTGTTTCGAGTTTTTCCTGGCGCCCTACCCTGTTGGTGGTGATCCTTCACAGGGAGATCCTGATCGGGCCCCTGATGTCATCAACAACTCGTGGAGCTGCCCTCTCTATGAGGGCTGTGGAGTCGAGCAGATTGCTTTCCTGGAGCAGGTTGTCACGGCGGTGCGGGAGGCCGGTATTTTGGTGGTGGCGTCGGCGGGGAATCGTGGTTCATCTTCACCTTTGACTTGCGGGACGATATCGGAGCCGGTTGGGATGTACGACGCGGCATTCACGGTCGGGGCTACGTCCAACGACGTACTTGACACGATCGCGGATTTCAGCAGCCGGGGGACCGGGACCAGCCTGATAAAGCCGGATCTTGTTGCGCCCGGGGTCGGTGTTGAATCGGCGTTGCGGGATGGGGGATACGGCGACAAGTCGGGGACCTCAATGGCAGGGCCGCACGTTGCCGGGGCGGCAGCCCTGCTGTGGTCTGCGTTGCCCGAGCTACGGGGCCAGGTTACTACGACAGAGATACTGCTGGCGGCAAGCTCGCGGGCGCATACGTCCACACAATGTGGCGATGCGGTGGACGCCGTGCCCAATAACGTGTACGGCTGGGGGCGGCTGGATGTTTTGGCTGCTGTACAGCGAGGGTTCGCCGAGGCCACGGTACTGGTAGGAACTGTTATTAGAGAGATTGACGGTGCGGCGTTGCCGGGCGCGACCGTGCACGTCACGCTGGATGATCCTTACACGTGGACAGGGGTCTCGGACGCAACGGGCTTCTATGTGATCCGGCCGCTGTCCGGCACGTACACGGTGACCGCGTCACATCCAGGTTATCAGCAGGCTGTGACTGCAGGCCTGACCATCCCCGCGGGGATCACGACAACACTCAATATCACGTTGACGCGTACCGTGCCTGTGGCGACGCTCTATTTTCCAGTGATCTTCAATTGAGCTCTTCCACCGTGGACAAAAAAAGACCTCTCAGAACTACGGGATAGACGGTTACTCCGTCGGGCTTGGCAGGCACTATCTGGCGTGGCCGACCGGGTTTCCCTGTTCTGAGAGGATAAAACTCTTCCATCTCTAATCTCATTATAGGGAGTGCCGGATGTGCTGTCAATAGAACGTTTGGTATGTTGTCGTTTAGGTCTTCCGATGTATGATGATCGGCAACTATGAAGCGACTTGCGTTTTTCTTGGGTGGCATCGCCCTCGGTGCACTGCTGGCGGTGCTGATCGGCTGGGTCCTGCTCCCGCAGCAGCAGCAGGTCTCGCCGGATTCCATGCGCCACGACTACCAGGTGGAGTATGTGCGGCTTGTCGCTGTCGCCTATCGAGCTGAGGGGGATCTGGTCGTCGCTGAACGGCGCCTGCGTGAGCTTGATGGTACCCCTTTCACGGCGCCATTGGTCGATCTTGCCGAAACCTGGATTGATGCTGAGCGTTCTTCTGATCTCGTTACGCCCTTGGCTGACCTTGCGCGGGCGTTCGGCGTCGATACGGTGGCCATGGCACCCTATCTGCAGGATGTTTCCCCATGAAACCTTGGGGCGTTGCCGTGATTGGCCTGCTGCTGGGCCTTGGCGCAGGCTTGATCGTGACGTGGTTTGTGGTCCCGCTTGAGTACTACGATACCTATCCGCCGATGTTGGATGCCTCGTATCGTCACGAGTGGATTCGGATGACTGCTTGGGCCTATGGGCTCGAGGGGGATTGGGAACGGACCGAGGCACGCCTGCTCAATCTTGAGTCGTCCGAGATCCGTGTTGTGGCGGCAGATGTGCTGGAGCAGGCAGCTGTGACCGGACAGCCGGTGGAGGTCTTGGCCCGGCTGGCGGGATTTGCTGCCGCTTATGGCGTCTTGACCCCCGGAGTGGCGATTTATGGCCAGGGGGACGCTGTCGCTGGCACGCCGGCCGCGATGACGCCGATTGCCGGAGCAGTGTCAGCTCAGGCCACGCCGACGCAGGCTCCGGTTATTCCTACCCAGACTTTGACACCGGTGCCCACCGTGACGCCGTCACTGACACCAACGCCTGTCACGGAGACCTCTGCGATTCGCATCATCTCTGAGACGTTGACCTGTGCGACGGAGCCCTCCATCGCGGTCTCGCTGGAGATCTCGCGCACGATCGAAGTGCGTGGCAAGGAGCAGCAGGAGATTGTGGGCCTGCCCATGCGCGAAGTCTGGCTGCTCTGGGACGACGGTGCGGATCGCGCCATCACCGGTTTCCGCCCTGATTTGGGGCTTGGCTATGCGGATTTCGCCGTTATCCCCGGTCGCTCCTACAACCTCTACATTGACAGCCCGCACGGCCGTCCGGTTCTTGCTGTGCAGGTGGAGCCGTGCCCGCCCGATGAGGGCACGGGCTGGGTCTCACGGTATCTGGTGCTGCGAGATGAGACGGAGGAGCGTGCCGTGTCGGACACCCTCACGGTGACGTCTAGTCTGACCGGTACCGGGGGGCTGGCGGCAACGGTGTCGCCGACCGCCACGTTGGTTCTGACGCAGACGGTGACGCCGGTTCCCTAGGTATTGCCACAGACTTGCCCTGACGTATAATAGAGAGACTGAGGTCATTAAGGGAGGTGTATGATGCGGAAATTCTTCGTCTTCTTGGTTGGATTCCTGGTCGGTGTGTGGACCGGTGGTATGCTCTCGCTGTTATTTGCTCCAGAATCTGGCTCCGAGCTACAGCTGCGGATTCGAGAGGGGGTTGATGAACTGGTGAAAGAAGGTCGTTCGGCGGCGGAGATTCGCCGACACGAACTGGAGGACCAGCTGGAGTCGTTCAAGCAGGGGCGGCCCATTATTCTGCAGACGGTGGATGAGACGGTCGAGACGGCGTAATCGCGTCTTGAGAGAGTGGTGCAAGGCAAAGCGGCGGGGATCGATTCCCCGCCGCTTTTTGATTGCTCTGGATGTTGGCTAGTGGGCCGCGTCTACAAAGGCCGCAAAGAGCGGTCGCATCGTATCTGAGGTCTTGAGCATTGCCTCGGGATGCCACTGCACACTGATGCAGAAGGGGTGTTCGGCGATCTCAGTTGCTTCAATAATACTATCTGGTGCCCTGGCCACGATGGACACACCGCGCCCTGGTTCCATCACAGCTTGATGATGTGCGCTGTTGACGGCGAAGTGGGTCCCTCCCAGGACACGGGCCAAACGGCTGCCGTCGACCAGATCGACGGCGTGGACGTCTCGCTCCATTGGTCTCGCCGGTGTATAGGCGTGGTCCAGTGCGTCGGGAAACCGCGTCGTGATGTCTTGCAGGAGGGTGCCGCCCAAGGCCACGTTCAATACTTGATGGCCCCGGCAGATTGCCAGGAGTGGCTTGCCAAGTGGTAGCCAGGCTCGCAGTAGACCCAGTTCAGCGTAGTCACGTTCCTCGTCCACGCGTCCTGTCCAGGGTTCGAGTTCCTGTCCGTAGTGGTTGGGGTCTATGTCCTCTCCGCCACTGAGCAACAGTCCGTCCAAATGCGCCAGAAGACCAGGCCAATCGTCGCACTGTGTCACTGGGGGGATAATGAGCGGGGTGCCGCCGACCTGTTGAATCGCATGCGTGTAAGTTGTGCCAACCGAATGCATCGGGGCATGGACCAACCGGGCGGAGGCATCCCGCCGCCCGGTAACGCCGATCAGTGGTCTGACCCGCGAGGTCAGTTCGACGCTCCTAGCGCCGTTCCTTCAGGCGTGCAGCACGTCCACGGAGATCGCGCAGGTAGTAGAGTTGGGCGCGGCGGACCTTGGCATGGCGTAGTACATCAACCTTTTCCACGCGAGGCGAATTCAGCAGGAACGTGCGCTCAACGCCAATACCGTGTGAGGCAATGCGACGCACGGTGAAATTACCGTTGATGCCGTTGCCCCGGCGAAGTCGAATGATGGTGCCCTGAAAGGGCTGGATGCGCTCGCGCTCTCCCTCAACAATGCGAACGTGGACGCGAACGGTGTCGCCAGCGGCCAGTTGGGGTACGTCCGACTTCACCATCTGGCGTTCTAATGATTCAACCAGGTTCATTTCTCTTTATCCTCTCCCCGAAGCGTTGCCATGATTGCCTCGTCACTGTGTGGCAGCTCGCCATCGCGTGACAGCAAGTGGGAATTATACCACACTCCTTCGGAGCAACAATGCTCACTTGATGCGGAGGCGCCATCCTCCCTGAAGATAGTCTGGGTCGCGCGGCAGTCCGCGGCTTTCCCACAGATGGGCGTTCCACGTCCAGAATTGCTCGCGTTTCATCCCGTGGCGTGAGATGATGCCCCACACGGTATCGCTGGTTTTCGCGGTGACATAGATCGGCTGGGGAATCGAGGCAAGCCCTTGGCCCAAGCTGACTATGCTCTCTTCCGGGATCGGGGCTCTTCCGCCGGTCTCCATACAAGGGATGTTGACGGCCTGCAGCATTGGCCACAGGACCTTCTCTGCCTGGGCCGCGTGGTAGATGCTGAAGAAGTCCACCCCGTGGCGTGCAATGGCTTCGATCCAGGGAATGAAACGCTCCGGGAGCAGATCATCTCCACCTAGTCCATAGCTGGGAGAGAGTACCGGATAGATCTCCGGTGTCTTGTTCCACAGCAAACTTAGCTTGTCCAGGGCGTGATAGACCTCGCGGTCAACCACTGTACCGGCGTCGTCGCCCCAAGCAGCGAAACACATCGGCATCCATCCCCCTTGGCAGACGGGTACAAGGGCTTCAAAAGCGGATCTGTCCACGAGGTAGCTTGGGGGAGGTGAGGCCAGGAAGAGCCGATCGGTCGGAATATCCATATTGATCAGGGCGTCGGTCAAGCGGTGTAGTCCCACTTCAGAGCCTGGCTGCGGCCCCAGGAAGAGCGCCACGGCCTCGTAGCCCAGCTCCAGAGAGGCGACGATGGCTTTCTGAGCTTCCTGTGGCACATGCTGGGTGAGCTGGATCCAGGCCAGAGGGGTGAGCCCGAGTGTCCGAACCCGCTGCAGGTGCTCCCGACTGGTTTCTGGGAAGTAATATGGACCGTGGCCAACTTTCACAATGAGATGTTTCCCGCCGATGTTGGTCGTCATCTCCACGGCGCGCTGCAGGTCGTGAGCGTGTGCTAGCCAGATACCCTTACCACAAAGTTGCGTCATCCATCTCTCCGTTAGTGTTATCCTGCCAATTATAGCTGTCACTTTGGGAACGACAACCTGACGTTATTGAGCACCTTCTTGACAAGGCCCTCCAGCTCCTTACAATTAAGTAGGAAGATGGTAAGAGACGCTGGGGATGCCCCGGTTGTGCCCCGGGGGTAGAGACCTTTGTGGGCGTTCAGCGAGAGGCGTTGGTATGAAGTGGTATCGAAGTCTGACACCGACACAGCGGAGGATTCTGCTGGCGTTGGCGCTCAGTGTGGTGGTCGTGGTGGGCTTGCTGGCCTGGAGGGTTCGGTCGATGCTGCAGGCGGCGCAGAATCTCTCACCGCTGCCGACGCCGGCGGCTGTCGGCGATTCAGCTCTCCCGACGCCAACCCCAGCCTGCACAGCCGCGCCTAACGTGGTCCCTTCACCCACCGCAACCTCTCCGTTCGATATCTCTCGCGCCGGTATCGTGGCCAGTGAAGTTGCGGATGCGCGGCAACTGACCACTCGTTGGGGAACGCCGTTAACGGCCGTTGATGACACGGGGATGGCGCGGGCCATCTATGCCCACTTCCGGAGATGGGCACCGGTGGCACTACGGGAGAAACTGGTGCTGGAGGCCCTGCATCTATGGCGCTGGGATCCACTGCGCCTGGACGTGGTGACGCAATCCGAAGAGGCCGTGGCCTTCTATGCACCGGAGGTGGAGGGACTCTATCTGCGCCGGGATTGGGACGGATCGTTGGCGACCTTGGAGACGCAGTTGGCCTATGGGTACGCGCGCGCGCTTCCCGACCAATATGGTGACCTTGTGGCTCTGATCGAGGCGGCACCCTCCCTCGATAGACGCCTGGTCCTTATGGCGATTGCAGAGGGGGATGCCTTTGTCTCAACGCTGCTCTACAGGGGGCTCACGCCGGGAGGGGGGGGGACTGATGCCGTTTACGAAGAGATCTCACGGGCTGTTTGCCCGCAGTGGCAGGCAGAGGATGCTCTGCTCGACGATCTCTCGTGTCTGTCGTTTCGGCTTGGGGTGGATTTCGCGGTTGCCCAGTACCAGTCTGGCGGAGTCCAGGCTCTTGATGATATGATCCTGCGGCCACCACGGTCGACGGAGCAGCTCTTGGATCACGCGCGCTATGTGGGTTCTGAGGAGCCGGTGGTGTTCGTTCCGCTCGATGCGGGCCTTGGAGGAGATTGGATCCTCACAGCTACGGAGACGTTGGGGCAAGCATTCATCGAGATTGTGCTTTCGGAGTGGAGCAAAGGCATGGCAGGCGAGGATGTTGCTGTGGATTGGGGCGGTGACTTGCTGCAGGTGTGGCAGGGGCCCGACGAGGGTGCGCTGTCGGCCTGGCAGATTGTGTGGGATGATCCATCCGCCGCGGTGCGGTTCTACGCGGATTTGGTCGAGGTGCTGCCGCGCGCTTTGGTTCCCGGGCTAATTCGCGATACTACGGCCCCGGCGTCCTTGCCGCGCGGGCGATGGTGGTCCGGCGGGCAGGGATCGGTATTCCTCTACCGGCGTGCAGATACGATATGGTTGATCTGGGGGACTGATACCACCGCAGTTGAGACGGTGGGGGCGGCCCTTCCCCTGAGGACGTATTTCACTTCAGGGACAAAAGGCAGATATGAGTCTACGCGATATGACCGCTAGGCGGCAGGTCTCGGAATGGGCGAGGGGCACTCAGACGCTCTGCCGATGGGCTCATTCTGGGTATTTGCACTCACTCTGAGATGCGTCCGACTGCGGCTGCGGGGTTGTCTTCCAGTCAGGCTCAGTTATTCTTTGTGAATTGGGCTGCCTTGTGGCAGGATTCGGCTTCCCGGCTTGCTGTAATGCCGTGTTTGGACGAGCAGGGGCGGCCTGGCCACCAGAGCTAGGCCGCCCTTTAGGTGATAAAGGGATACGAATGTGCAACATAGAGACAGGGATCTGAAGTCCAGGGTGAAGCGCGAGTTGGGTAAGATCAGGCCCACCCTGAAGAGAGATGGCGGTGATGTAAAGTTTGTCAGCGTGAGTAATGATGGCGTCGTCAAGGTGAGAATGTTGGGGGCTTGCAGCCATTGCCCCGCCGCCGCTATGACCGTCAAAGGTGTCATCGAACGCCGTCTAAAAAAGGCAATTCCTGAAGTTAAGAAGGTGATCAGCATATAGGGGCGCCCCGATGGTCTGATGATGAACCCTTTCTTGGGTATTCGCCCTCTCTCTGAAACACGCTTGAGTTTGTTTGGTACTGTATCCCTTTCTTAGGGAATAGGTCCCATATGCGAATGCGCACACCACGCAGGCATGAAAATGCAGCGCGAAGAGCAGAGCGGGCAAGATACCGGGCATCAGAATGCCTTCGGTCCGCAGAGCGGATCGCAGAAGGCAATTCTCGGAATAGTATCTCTGGTCCCCTCTCCCATTCCGTCCGCGGAGTATGGGAGAGGGTTAGGGTGAGGGCTCTGCGGGGGTTATTTTCGAAGTAGACGTCATGTGCATCAGCACACCACGCAAGCATGAAGACGTGACGCAAAGAAGGCCCTAAAGCCTGCAGCCAAGCCTTTAGGCCCGGGAGCGGAAGCTGTTTTCGAAGTAGGCGACGGAGATCCCAGAGAGGCGGATTGTGTCCGCCTCAAGCCTAGAGAACGGGGCACTGACTTGCGCTGGACCACGCGGGAGACCTGCTCGGGACGTCCAGCGCATTTCCTGAGGGAAAGACAAGCTGTCGCTTGTTCTCCTGAATTTACCAGATGTTTGTTTGTGCTATCACGCGTTTTCATCCCTGTGAGAAAGTGTGGGTGGCAATTGGTGCTATGACGGACGGAGACAGGCGGCGGAGGTGGTCACGCATGGCTATAGTCGCGGTCGTGGTGCTGGCTTTTGGATTCAGTCTTTTCGGCTGGACATACTGGACGGTTCACGATCGGTATGAGAAGCAGATTTTCACGCCTGCGGCTCTGACTGAGATGCCTGAGAAGTCGGTCGCTATCGTTTTCGGGGCAGGCTATTGGTCAAATGGCGTGTTGAGCACGATCCTGCGTGAGCGATTGGATGCTGCCATCGAGTTGTATGAAGCCGACAAGGTTCAGGTGCTGCTGTTCAGCGGTGATAACCCGGTCGTGGATTACAGCGAGCCGGCAAAGATGCTGGAGTACGCGCTCTCGCAGGGCATACCCCGCAAGGACATCGTGCTGGACTATGCCGGGCGCAGGACCTATGATACCTGTTACCGGGCACGGGACATCTTTGCGGTCACGGATGCCACGCTTGTCACGCAGCGGTATCACCTGCCGCGCGCGCTGGAGACGTGCCGTGTGCTGGGATTGGATGCTATTGGCTATAGCGCAAACCGCTATGAGCATCAGGGTTACTATCTGATCTTCTATCGTCTGCGTGAGATCCCAGCGCTGTGGAATTGTTGGTGGGATCTCTATGTGACGCACCCCACACCTGTTTTGGGGGACCCTTTGCCGATCTTCGGTGTTCGGGGTCAGGAGAATGGCAACTCAGAAGTTGCTTGGAGATGAATGGCAACTCAGAAGTTGCTTGGTGACAAGCGGCGAATCAGAAGTTGCTTGGAGGTTGTGAATTGATGAGCGAGAACCACGGATTTCAGTTGCTAAAGGCGCAAGAGATTGCGGAGTTGAATACAGTTGCCAAACTGTACCGTCACATGAGGACGGGCGCGGAGCTTCTGTCATTGGAGAACGCCGATGAGAATAAGGTTTTCGGGATCACGTTCCGGACCCCGCCTCCTGACTCGACCGGGCTACCCCACATCTTGGAGCATTCGGTGCTGGGTGGGTCGCGCAAATACCCTGTGAAGGAGCCGTTTGTGGAGTTGATGAAGGGATCACTGAATACCTTTCTCAACGCTATGACCTTCAGCGACAAGACGAGCTATCCGGTGGCCAGCCAGAACCTGCAGGACTTCTACAATCTGGTGGACGTCTACCTCGATGCTGTCTTCTACCCGCGCATCACGCCCGCCGCTCTGGCACAGGAAGGGTGGCATTATGAGCTGGAGACGTTGGATGGACCTCTGACCTACAAGGGCGTTGTGTTCAACGAGATGAAGGGGGCTTATTCATCGCCCGAGAGCCTGGTGGCGCGCTATGGCCAGCAGTCCCTCTTTCCGGATAACGTGTACAGCAATGACTCCGGCGGTGATCCTGCCGTGATTCCCGACCTGACGTACGAGCAGTTCAAGGCGTTCCACGAGACGTACTACCACCCGTCCAACGCCCGCATCTTCTTCTACGGAGATGACGACCCGGAGGCTCGGCTCCGCCTTCTGGACGAATACCTCAGGGATTACGACGCCCTGGCGGTGGAGAGTGAGATCGGGTTGCAGGCTCACATCGATGAGCCGCGCCGGATCGTCGAGCACTACCCCGCCGGCGAGGACCAGGCGGCGAAAGCTTTCCTGACCGTCAACTGGCTGCTTTCGGAGAACGTGGATCAAACTGAGACATTGGCCTTGACGATTCTCTCACATATCCTGGTGGGCACGCCGGCATCGCCACTCCGCAAAGCGTT
>Ga0209121_10006732_pt1 | contig 10021 bp, 12 predicted proteins | sample Cruoilmetagenom3_FD_187292 | JGI IMG/M metagenome (GOLD analysis project Ga0209121, IMG submission 187292) | Oil polluted marine microbial communities from Coal Oil Point, Santa Barbara, California, USA - Sample 3 (SPAdes) (version 2) | ecosystem: Environmental > Aquatic > Marine > Oil seeps ...
TTAGACCATTTTTGAAAAAATACACCCCCTATCACAGAAACACAAATCAAATTCTGACAAAAAAGGTAACTTCTCAATAAGTCCGGGCAAATCATATTTTGCGACTATCCAATGGATTCCGGCTTTCGCAGGAATGACAGGCGTTCACACCCAATCGTCATTCCCTCGAAGGCGGGAATTCAGTGACTGGTACCCGGACTTATTGAGAAGTTACCAAAAAAGGCATTAAGACAGCAGACCTTCAGACTTCTCACCAAAGATCTCAGCACTGAAGATATTGATCTGTGTTTTTGGGTCTTTCCAGCAACCAGGGGGCAGACCTGCCTTCATACAGGTCTGATTCAGAAAAGTAAGCCTGTCCCATCCATTTTTTGTAGCTACCTGAGGCAACAGCACACCGTGAAAGGGTTCCTGAATGATATAGATCCCGTGGGTACCTATCTTGATTTCATTCATATCAGTTATCGGCATCAGGGGAGTGAGTGCGGATATCTCCAAATCTATCTCCTCAAATTCAGAGGAACCGAGCGGGCGGAATCTCAGATCTTTAAAAGCTGATGATATGGCCATGTCGCCAACTACTTCGTACAGGGGTCTGTTTGCTGAAAAGGTCCCGATACATCCCCTGAGCCGGCCATGTTTGTGAATTGTTACAAATGCCCCCCTGTGTTCGACAAGATTTGGATTTGTCACCCCGGGAAGACTGAAAGGAAGGCCTGCCAGTTCTGTCTCTATGGCCTGCCTTGCTATTTTGAGTAACAATCGCCTTTCAGGGCCGGTGAGCTTCCCCTTTTCCATGCTTACAGTCTCCAGTACCTGATAGTCTTTTCCTTAAAATCATCAGGGTGATAAAAACCCTTTACATCTATTACCACACCCCTGTCAGGAGTGAGCATGTCTTTTATTACTGAAACCCCGGCTTCTGCATAAGTTTTGTGGGCTACTGCAAGTATGGCTGCATCAACATTGGCAGGCAGGTCCTTCAGTAAACGAATGCCATATACGGATCTGGCCTCTTGCGGATCGGCCAGTGGATCATGCACCAGGGGCTCAATGCCATACTCCCTGAACTCGTGGATAATATCTATCACTCTGGTGTTTCTTATATCAGAACAATTTTCCTTGAATGTAAGCCCGAGTATAACGACCCGGGCCCCTTCAACCCGTACCCTGGCATGGATGAGTTCCTTGAGTGTCCTCTGCGCAACATATGCGCCCATTGAATCGTTGATGCGGCGTCCAGCCAGAATGACTTCGGGATGGTATCCTGTTCGCTGGGCACAATAGGTGAGGTAGTAGGGGTCAACTCCGATGCAATGGCCCCCAACCAGACCGGGTGTAAAGGAGAGGAAGTTCCATTTCGTGCAAGCAGCCTCCAGCACTGATTGTGTATCAATATCCAGGCGATTGAAAATAATGGCCAGCTCGTTCATAAGGGCGATGTTGAGATCCCGCTGTGTATTTTCTATAACCTTGGCTGCTTCAGCCACTTTTATGCTCTCTGCCCTGTATACCCCTGCATCCACTATCAGTTCATAAGTGCTTGCCACCTCTTCCAGTGTATTCTGATCTTGAGCTGCCACAACTTTTACTATGTTGGTCAGAGAGTGTTCCCTGTCTCCGGGATTTATCCGCTCAGGAGAGTAGCCAACCTTGAATTCTTCGCCATACTTGAGTCCGGAGACCTTTTCAAGGACAGGACCACATGTATGCTCGGTCACACCCGGATATACTGTTGATTCGTATACAACAATAGCTCCGCGCTTCAGGTTTTTTCCGACAATTTCCGAAGCGGAAACAAGGTGTCTGAGGTCAGGCTGCTTGTTGGCGGTAATCGGAGTAGGTACAGCTACAACGACCAGGTCTGTCTCTTTTATGGCGGCAGGATCGTTTGTGAAGCTGAGATGCACCGCCTGATCGAAGTCTTCGCGGTCAACTTCTGCAGTGGGGTCAATGGCTTTTTTGTAACTGATTATTTTGTCTTCAGATGTGTCAAAGCCGATGGTTTTTATTTTCTTGCCAAAGGCTATTGCCAGCGGGAGTCCGACGTAACCCAATCCTACTATTGCTACTGAATTTGCCGCCATGTTATAAATACTCCTTATAAATGTTTTAATATATAATGTTATATAATGTGTAACTTCTCAATAAGTCTGGGCAACAGTCACTGGATAGTCGCAAAATATGATTTGCCCGGACTTATTGAGAAATTACTATAATGTTAAATAAAAGTGATATCAGAAAGGCTATGGTCTTGGCAAGTAAGTTGTGTCAATTTACTCAAGTTTCCAGCAGGAATGGAGAGTAATCGTGGATCTGGAAAAAATATTCAGCCTGTTAAAAAATAGTTTTTTTCTGGAGAAATCGGTCCTTATTTTGGGCCTTCTGTTGGTGTGTTTCGTAAGTTACTACGCTACCAGAAGATATCTAATTCAGGGGCTATATTATATCCTTCGCCGGACAGAATATAAATGGGATGATATCCTTATTGAAAAGGGTGTATTTAACCACCTGGCCTACCTGGCCCCTGCCATTGTGCTCTATTACGGCGTGCATCTTTTTCCCTCCATTGCGGAGCATGCAAAGAGAATTATCAGCGCGTACGTCTTTCTCAATATTATTTTGTGGCTTGGTAAATTATTGACTGCCGGGGAGGCCATATACAATACATATCCAATATCAAAAAAGTATACAATTAAGGGATCTGTTCAGATATTAAAGATAGTTCTTTATATATTAGGTCTAATAATAGTAATTAGTCTGCTTATAGATAGGTCCCCATGGGTATTTCTAAGTGGAATAGGTGCTATCACTGCTGTACTTCTCTTTGTATTTAAAGATACCATATTATCATTTATGGCAAGTATACAAATATTAATGGATGATATGGTCAGGATTGGTGACTGGATAGAGATGCCCGAGTATGGAACCGATGGTTCTGTCGTAGATATGGCGCTTCATACAGTAAAGGTTCAGAACTGGGATAATACAATAACTACTATTCCGACTTACAAGTTGATAGAAGATTCCTTTAAGAACTGGCGTGGTATGAGTGACTCAGGAGGCAGGCGCATTAAGCGTTCTATTTTGATAGACCAGTCGAGTATTCGATTTTGCGATGATGAGATGATTGAGAAATTTGAAAAAATACAGATGCTGAATGAATACGTCAGATGTAAAAAAGCAGAACTGGATGCGTACAACAAGGAGCATGGTATAGACACCAGCCAGGTCGTAAATGGCAGGAGGATGACCAATGTGGGAACCTTTAGGGCCTATGTGATAGCATATCTCCGCAACCACCCGAAGATTCGACAAGACCTGACCTTTCTGGTGCGTCAACTGGCCCCTACACCTGAGGGTCTGCCTCTTGAGATTTACGTATTTTCGAACGATATTGTCTGGGCGAACTATGAGGCAATCCAGGCGGATATTTTCGACCACATACTGGCAGTGGTGCCGGAATTTGGACTCAGGGTCTTTCAGAAACCATCCGGACACGACCTGGGAAGGATATCCGGGTTAGGCATACAATGACGTAGACTTGACAGCCCGTCATGGGGCCGGTGTTATAATCGTCGCCGCAGAGCGAAAACGCAGACTCGCATGGGGTTATCCTTAGTGGTGATAATGGCAATGGCCCTTGGTCATATTAACTATTTCTGAATGCCTCAGTAAAACACATACTGAACACAAAGAAGAGTTGAGTTCTTTACTCACATTAAATTTTCAAACTTTTAAAAAAGAACAAATTGTAAATTTTTGAAGAAAAAATATTGATTACACTGTAACAGATCTGTGTTTACTAAAGGCATAACGAAACGTATTCATGATGTATAAATTATGCATACATAACTTATATAGCTATTTCAGGAAAGGGGCTTAAAATAGACTTTTTTCAGTATAATCAATATCGATTTAAAAGCGCAATTTGAGCCCTCATACAGTATAGTTCCTCCGCGCCGGCTTCTTTTAAGCTATCGGCAATCTGGGCAAAATAACGGCAATCCTTCTGATACTGATATACCCCCGCTTTCCGCTTTTCTCTTCTAAGGCGTTTGACCCAATCGGCTGATACCATTTTTCACCACTTTCGTTTCAATCGGAGCCGGAAAGAACGGTCGAGATATTGCTTGATCATTTCAAACCGGTTGCTTAAGCGGCCTTCAAGAGCATACCTTCACGGGTTTTCACAACTTCCGTCCTTTCAATATACTCGTCGAAAGTCATGAGTTGATCGATGACGCCACCGGGGGTGATTTCGATAATCCGATTTGCCACGGTATTCACGAACTCGTGGTCATGGGAGGTAAAAAGAATTACATCCTGGAATTTGAGCAGGCTGTTATTTAATGACGTGATCGATTCCAGGTCGAGGTGGTTGGTGGGTTCATCCAGCATCAGGACATTGGATTCGGAAAGCATCATCCTTGAGAGCATGCAGCGAACTTTTTCCCCACCGGAGAGTACGCCGATCTTTTTAAGGGCCTCTTCCCCGGAAAAGAGCATGCGTCCCAGGAATGTCCTGGCAAAGTTCTCGCCCTCTGTTGGGGGAGCGAACTGCAGGAGCCATTCGATCAGGTTCCGGTCACCGTTGAAATAGGCGCTGTGTTCTTTGGGAAAATAGGATTGGGTAATAGTGGTTCCCCAATGGAAAGTACCGCTGTCCGGTTCCATCTCCCCAGCCAAAATTTGGAAAAGGGTGGTCTTGGCCAGGCTGTTCCCGCCCATAAAGGCGATCTTATTCCCACAGTTCACAGTAAAACTGACGTTGTCCAGCACCTTTTCACCATCGATGCTCTTGGTAAGTCCGTCCACTTCCAGGATCACGTTGCCACAGGTTCGTTCGGGCTTGAAACAAATAAATGGGTATTTTCTTGACGACACCGGCATGTCCTCAATGGTGAGTTTTTCTAAAAGTTTCTTTCGGGAGGTGGCCTGCTTAGACTTGGAGGCGTTGGAACTGAACCGCTGGATAAAAGCCTTCAGTTCATTGGCCCGGTCAGTGATTTTCTTGTTTCCCTCCTGTTTCTGTTTCAGATTCAGTTGGCTGGCCTGGTACCAGAAATCGTAGTTCCCCATGTATACCGAGATCTTACCGAAATCAATGTCTGCAATGTGGGTGCAGACCTGGTTCATGAAATGACGGTCATGTGATACCACGATTACCGTGTTCTGGAACCTGTAGAGAAACTCCTCAAGCCAGGCAATGGACTTGATGTCCAGGTTGTTGGTGGGCTCGTCCAGAAGCAGGACGTCCGGATTTCCGAACAGGGCCTGGGCAAGGAGCACTCGCACCTTTTCCCCGCCCTCGAGTTCCTTCATCTTTTTCTGATGCATCTCTTCGGCAATTCCCAGATTGTTTAAGAGAACCGCCGCTTCAGACTCTGCCTCATACCCGCTCATATCCGCGAATTCAACCTCAAGCTCACCTGCTCTGATTCCGTCCTCTTCGGAAAAATCCGGTTTATCATAAAGAGCTTCCCTCTCTGCCATAATTCCGTACAGCTTTTCATGGCCCATAATTACAGTGTTTAAAACCGCCTCCTCGTCAAAGGCAAAGTGCTCCTGTTTTAAAACCGCGATTCTCTCCCTGTATCCCACGGAGACGGTTCCCGAGTCCGGTTCGATATCCCCAGAAAGAATTTTCAAAAATGTGGATTTTCCTGCTCCGTTGGCGCCGATGAGTCCGTAACAGTTGCCTGGTGCAAACTTTATATTAACGTCTTTGAACAGAACCCTCTTGCCGTAGGCAAGGGTAACATTGGTGGTGCAAATCATTGTTGTTGTTTCCTTTTCGTTAAATATTAAAAACCACAGGAACGGATCCTGTGGCTCGAAAATCATAGGTATAGATTGCGCAACTCATCTATCGATATTTTCCCAAGTAGGTTGAAGATTCAGAGGGATCAACCTGAAACAAACTGTTTGATAGAACTTATGGAAATGTTAAAAGGGATGTATCATTTAGCAAAAAATAATTTAAAAAGCAAGCATATTTTGATATCTTGTCAGGAATGAACATATCAATAGCATCAAATGGATGCGACATACAATAATTATAGCTACTTGGAGTCAGGTTCGTTTTTCATCATATCAAATGGTTTTCATGATATGGGACAAATAGCAGTAGTCACCACTTTTCAAAATCAAGATTTGGCTTGGGGTTCATCTATCGGGTCATCCTGAGCTTTTGTGTGTTCTTTGAGATCCCTTCATAAGTGATTCAAAATAGGCAGGAACCTTTGCTGTGAAGTCATCTTCTCTTTTGAATACGGATGAACTATTGTAATGGAGGCCGCATGAAGTGTGAGCCTTCTATTGCCCTTTTCCTTTACTCCATACTTTGTGTCGCCAACCACAGGACAGCCTTTGTCCGAAAGATGGACCCGAATCTGATTCTTCCTGCCGGTCAACAGATCTATTTCCAGAAGACTGTACTTTGGTGATTCTCCCAGAACTCTATACCCGGTCTTAGCAAGCTTACCCCTTTTCGGATCAGCAACAGAATACATCTTATAAGCACGGTTCTCTGCAAGATAGGAAGTAATTACACCCTCCTTCTCCGGCAACGTTCCATGTACCAGGGCATAGTACTTCTTTTGAAATCCCTGCCACTCTTCCTGAAGATAACGCTGGGCATTCTCATTCTTAGAAAATACGATAACACCGGAAGTATCTCTATCCAGACGATGCACGACAAATACCCGGTGTCTTGATTTCGGATTCCCTTTGCGCATGTATTCATTCAAGAGATAATAAGCTGTATTGTCTCTGACTTTCCCATTACTCACTGTCAAAAGACCGCTCACCTTATCCACAACCAGGATATCTCGATCTTCATAGAGAATAGAAAGCCCCCTCGGCTGATATCTTTTTGGGGGCCTTTTAAACTGCTTATGACTTTCGCTCATAATGTTTACTCAAGACGCTCGGAGGCTCTGTCCATTTCTGCTTTCATCGATCCAACTAGATGATCACTGGATTTTTGGAGCGTAGCGGAAAAAATTCCAGTGCATTAATTTGTTATAAAATACCACTTAAGTTAATAAGTGAACTCCGTCCCTTACTCCCCTGTGGAGGCCTAAAGCTTTACCCACGGTAAACCCGGATGGACCTTTTTTTCTTTATTTCTTTCTTTTGTCTTTTAAATAAATTGCCTTTGAGGGTCCATCGCCAACAGCTCTTTCTTCGATTTGGAATAGCTTTGTTGCTGATGCAAGTTCCCCCAACTTTTTGTAACCATAGTTTCGCGGATCAAACTCTGGTGCCTGCTTGGCAATGTTACTACCCACGGATGCAAGATGAGCCCAACCAGAATCGTCCGAAGATGCCTCAACAGCGTTTCTTAATAAATTAACGAGTTTCGTGTCTTTCTTAAGTTCGATGGTTGTCTTGCGTCTTATTTTTTCACTATAATCATCTTCGGAGCGCAACACTTCAGTGAAAATAAACTTATCACACGCAGAAACGAATGCTTTAGGGGTTTTTCTCTCCCCGAATCCATACACAAAAAGACCGGCTTCCCTTATCCTTGACGCTAACTTAGTGAAATCACTATCGCTGGATACGATGCAAAAACCGTCAAATTTGCCCGTGTAAAGTAAATCCATTGCGTCAATTATCAATGCACTGTCGGTTGCATTTTTCCCTGAAGTATACCCAAATTGCTGTATGGGCTGTATTGAATACTGTAAAAGAACTTCCTTCCACCCTTTAAGGCCTGACAGCGTCCAGTCACCGTAAATCCTTTTTACATTAGCTGTCCCATACTTTGCGATTTCCGATAGTAGCCCGTCAACAATAGAAGGTTGGGCGTTGTCTGCATCTATTAATACGGCCAATTTTTCAATTTTTTCGTCTGACATATTTTCCCTTTTATGATTCTAATCGCGGACGAAGTCAGCGCCGCGATTGTCGAGGGCGCGGAGCGTCCTCGACAACGCTTAAATCACCGGCAGCAACAGACGGAGGCAAAGCCGAAGTTTGTTGATGTCCGCGTGCATTTTTTTGTGTACGCCCGGCATGGGCGTGAACTTATGGGGGTGAAAGTCCCCTGTATATGAACCCCATTCCATCATTTTATGATGGTAACGAAAGTACTAGCCGAAGGCAAGGACATCATCGCGAGGTAGTGTCTGAAGGAAGCCGGAGTGCAAAGCTATGAACCGACCTGTCTGCGTGCAACGCACAGGCAGGCGGTTGTGTAGCGAAAGTTCATGTCCTTATCCGGGGAGACCTGTCTGGCTTTGCTTTTTGCAAAGAACCGTCCATTTCTCCAGTGAAAATGCCGGTAGGGCTTGAGGAAGGCGATCTGGAATTCAGGTTGGCTGCATAGAGGCGATCCTGTGACATTTTTGAGATCGCTTCGCTGATGCACACATCGATTGCACAGGTCGAAAGAATATGGGCATGGTTCGTCATCAATGCACCCCAAGCATATATAACCGTCTCGGTCTCATGAGCAACCTGTCCCATATGCGGACGAAATTATCTCGATCTACTTTATCATCAACGATTCTGCGCTTTTCTATGCCTTTGACAATAACATGATGTAAGGTCCCGGAGGCATGAATCCTGGCCTGTCTCGGCATAATAAAAAGAATTATCAAATTAGTTCTGCGTTGGCCTTGATAGATAATTTTGACAATATGCCCTCTATGTTGTACATTTAAATGTGCAATTGATGAGGTGTTGCGATGAAAACCATTACATTTACCGATTTCCGTAAAAGGGCTTCCGGTTTCATAACCGAGGTGGAGCACGGAGAGACGTTTGTCCTTCTTCGTCATGGGAAGCCAGTTGCCGAGGTAGTTCCGTTTTCCGACAGGTCCCGAAGGACACCCTCCTGGAAGCAACCGGGAATACGTTTGCGAATCCGAGGAAGCGATTTATCCTCTGCTATCTTGGAAGAGCGTGAGTCCGACACATGAAACTGGCAGTTGATTCATCCTCCTTTGCCAAGAGGTACGTTCAAGAAGTTGGCAGCAACAACCTGGATCGTCTCCTGGAGAGCGCTTCGGAGTTGGCTCTCTGCGTCATTTTGGTACCTGAGATTATTTCCGGCCTTAACCGACGGTTGAGAGAACGCGCCTTGTCTCCTGCGGACTATCGGGCGGCAAAGAGACAATTGCTGAATGATGTTCACGACGCAACTATCCTTCAGGTCACTCCCGCAGTAATCTCGCGTTCGGTAAAGCTTTTGGAGAGCAATGTTTTGCGTGCAATGGATGCCCTGCATGTCGCTTGCGCTCTTGAGTGGCAGGCGGATCTATTTGTCACCTCAGACAGAAGGCAATTGATTGCAGCCATGAATACAGGACTTCATGCCGAATATGTGGGCCGACCAGACGCTTCAGGCGACGGCTGACAACGGCTAATCGCCGCGGCCGATCTTTACGTTATCCGTAAGGATTTGATGACGGCTATAGACATAAAATGGTTCCCTCCTTCTTGGTTTCAGATAGAGAGCAGAGATAAAATAATATATATCGATCCAGCTTATCTGAAAAAGTATTACACAAATTATCCAAAGAAAATTGAGTTTTATAGTTGGCCGGATCCAATAGATGGATTGCCTGAAAAGGATTTAGAAAGAGCTGACATCATCTTGGTAACACATCACCATAAAGATCATTGCAAAAGCGTGACAGTAAACAGACTTAGGAAGAAGCGTACCTCTGTAATAGCACCTAAACGTTGCCTCAAAGAATTGGGAAAAAACATAACCGTCATTGAGGCAGGAGAAGAAGTGGCGATTGACAAGGTACGAATAAGGGCCGTTGAGGCATACAACAGAGAAAAGAGTGATAAAACTAAGGCGGCTCACAAAAAAGGCATAGGGCTCGGATATGTAATATATATTGAAGGGAAATCCATTTATCATGCTGGAGATACATATCTGATTCCAGAAATGGAGGATATTGATTACACTGCAAAAAGTCTGAGTTAACCAGGATCAATATAGTTGACAAATAAGCGTATATCTATTATATATTGAAACTAGAGTCTTGAGTTAAAT
>Ga0209121_10006735_pt1 | contig 10019 bp, 12 predicted proteins | sample Cruoilmetagenom3_FD_187292 | JGI IMG/M metagenome (GOLD analysis project Ga0209121, IMG submission 187292) | Oil polluted marine microbial communities from Coal Oil Point, Santa Barbara, California, USA - Sample 3 (SPAdes) (version 2) | ecosystem: Environmental > Aquatic > Marine > Oil seeps ...
CATATCCAAAATCGATCAACATCAACACAGCCCAGCCAGACGCAGAGCCGACGCCAACACCACCCCCGGAAGAAGCCGGCACCTACGCGGTCGCTGTATTCGACACGAACCACTTCATCACAAGAGACCTCGAACTGTCAGGAACCATCACCGGCTACAATGATGTCACACCGAAACTCGGTGCCAAGAAACTCGTTGCGACAGGCGAGGGAAAACCGGTCGTCTGCGCGTGGAGGTACGGGCTTGGGCGGGTCGTCTCGTGGAGCACTGATAATGGCAACGAGTGGAGTTCCTCGCTCTACACCGAGAACAACTCGCAACTGGTCTCGTCCACGATCAACTGGGCGATCGGCGATCCGAGACCGGAAGTTGGCATGGTGATCGAGGCAGACGACATATTTTTCGGCGAGAGTTCCCGGATCATCATCATCTCTGATACCATGCCAAGCCTGAACTTTGGCGGAAGTTCGCTCGATATATCAAGGATCGCTGAAAACACGTACACAACAGAGATCGATCTGGGTGAGCAGGGTGTTTATTATCTCTCTGATTACGGGATCGCTGTGAACTATCCGCTCGAATACAGGGACGTCGGGATGAATCCGGATGCGGAAAAGATCATCCAGTCGTACGGCGGGAAGGTCTACAACGAAAGCGAGGTTGGGATGCTGCTCTCTGATGTGCGGCGGAAGTCTGTGAGGACCGTGTGCGAACGACTGGATCAGAAGGTGCCGTTTATCCTTGCAGCGCTTGCGCTATTCTTAATCGAGGTGATCGGACGAAGGGTGCGGGAGATTATGAGGAAGAGGGATGAATGAGCTTTCGGGGCGGTCGGCAAAGCATGATTCAACCAGAACGTTTTTTAGGGGTCTGATTCGGGACGTGACCGAGCATAAGATCAGCTATTATGAACACGTCATTAAAAAATTCGAGAGAAGATACGGTATGAGTTTTAGCGATTTCTCTAAGAAATTGGAGCAGGGAGCTACGATAAAGGAAGAAGATGACTGGATGGAATGGGAAGCTGCGATAAACATGCTCGACGCATAAGCGACCAACGCCTCACGTTTCACAGGTGAACAGGCTTTCAGCAATCGCATCTCTTGTCAACGCGTAACGCCACTCTTCGATGATTGCCTCCCACGCCATGCCGCTTTCAACCTGTTCCAGCACATCCGCGACCAGGATGCGTGTGCCGCGGAATGTTGGTTCGCCATGGCAGATGGCGGGGTCGGCTACGATGTATCGCCCCAGTGTTTTTGTTTCCATCGTTACGGTTTCCATTGTTTTCACCTGATATAATCTGGTTCGATTCTGCGACCTCTCCAGTCACAATCATCCGACCGAGCGCAGTCCCGAGCCTCCGTCCGGATTGCCCGCTTGAGCAGTCTTGTTCCGTAGATGGGTGTGTAACTGACACCTGCTATCGCGCACGCAGTTTCACCCTTTTTCAATCATTTCCATCACAATCCGATAAACCCTCTCTGTCATGTACAAACTACTTCTTTCGTGCAGCTCGTGCATGACCTGTTTCGTTTCCTCGTAACTCAACAATCCCAAACTGTGCGCTCTTGCAACAATACCTGCCGTACCATGGACTTCGATATCATAGAGTTCGGAAACGTCCCTCGCACCGGAGTCATCGGTGAAGAATAGCTGATACTTTCCGTAAAGACAAAGTGCAATTGCTTCAGCTTCCCCGGCATCGATCCCATACGCACCACACAATCGCCTGGCAAAGATCTTCTCTTCTTCGTTAAGCCGGATAACTGGTATGTGTGAGTTTCGCAGTTCCTTTGACCCGGGTTTATCATGGCGGGTCACCTCGTGGTACACAGCAGATGGGATTACCACGTCTGCTATCTGTAGCGCATCAAAACAGTTGACCTCTGAGAGGTGTATGATCGGACCGGAGTTTGAGACTGCTTTAACCATGCAGTCCCCATTCAACATCTTTTATGATGTTCCGCTCCTCCTTCGAGAGTCTTCTTTCCATTATGAGCTTTCGCACGGCATCCCTGATCGCCTCGCTCCTGTCGGTGTACCATCCTTCTTTGATGATGTTCTCCAGTTCTTCAAGTAGTTTGGGCGTTAGTTTTGCTTCTGTTGTTATGGTTTCCATTGTTTTTCACCTGATGTGTGTCTGTTGTGATCTTGTCGATCGATCCACAAAGCGATCCCCGTCGGAAAGTGTGTAAATGTCCTCTTCGGGATCTTTCAGGAAATCGAATGCGGGGTTGGCGGCTGCTGCATGGAGCCATTCAGTCTCGTTTATATCGGATTCTTCGGGTGGCAGGTGACTTACGCGAACGGCTTCGGCAATCGCATCGCTTGTCAAGGTTCCACGCCACTCTTCGATGATCGCCTCATAAGCCATGCCGCTCTCAACCTGTTCCAGTAAATCCGCGACCATGATGCGTGTGCCGCGAAAGGTCGGTTCGCCATGGCAGATGGCGGGGTCGGCTACGGTGTAGCGTCCCATGTTTTTGTTTCCATGAATTACCTCCTGCTTGGCTCCCTCATGATAGCTCAAAGCCCCAATGCAATCCGCAATCGCTCTTCGAGTTCATTCATCGGATCCCGATCCAGCTCCCCTAAAACACGCAATACAAGCGACTTATCGAGTAACGCCAACTTGTGCGTCCTGAATACCGAGCGATATTTCAAACCCGCCCCCGGAAATGAAGAATGCCCCGGTTCAAGGATGAAATCAGTCGGGAGTAATTCTGCGGGCATCGATGATGAGACGAAAAGACAGAGAACGTCATCCAGTCTGCGCATCAGGTGGTCAGGCGTAAGCACCACCGCGGGACGGACTTTTGTGCCGCTCAGGTCTGTAAACGGGTAGCGGACGAGAACTATACTACCTCGCCTTACGATTCGCTGAGCCATTTGACTGCCTCACCATCCTCACTGGAGTAAACATCCTCGCAACTAACATCCAGCCAGTCGAAACTCCCGGATTCCATGACGAGCCGCATAAGTTCTTGAGTGGAGATCTCGTCAGTCAGAACCGAGAGATTCCGCAAACTCCGCCGCGCTACCACAAAAGCCGCGAAGGTCTCGACTTCTGCACGTTCCGGAGGTGCCATATTATCGAGTAATTGTGAGAGCCTTTTTGATACGGGCATGATTTACCTCTCTATCATTATTTCTTAAAAATAATTTATCTTTACGCCACAATGGTTCAAATTCCACTTTTTGGGTTGGCATGATGTTGTTCTCCTGATTGTGAAAATGGTGCTCGGTTATACGCCGCGCCTTTGATAGACATTTCCAACTCGCGACTCATTCGATTTGATGTATCGACCATCAGTTTTCATCTCCATTTTTTTCAAGTTCTGCATCAAGTTTCGAGATGAATTTAAAATTATGTTCACGCAATTGCAATTGAGTAAAGTAGTAATCATAATCTTCTGGAGTTAAGAAATTAAAGAAATAATTAAGCTCAGATTGTTGTTCGTTCAAGATTTCGAAATGTCGCTTCGCGGCTTTGTATTTTGCCTTATTTTCATCAGATGGTTCCTTGATTTCTTCGCCTCCTTTTATTTCCACGATGAAGATGTTTGTATCCATTTTAATGAAAAAATCTGGATTAAATCGACCACGCTTTGGATGCTCGCCCTTTTTCCATGAATATTCAATCGGGTAAAAATCTTGATCGGTCGATTTAATCCAACTATCGATGACTTGGGCATTTTCCTGTTTAATAAGTTCCCTGATAAAAAGGCGTTCTGGCTTATGATCCGCAATTATAACATTCAAAGGGGTCTTAAAATTATAGACATTTTCTATTTTTTCTATTGCCGATACAGGCAGTGATTCATCCATCTCAAGTTCGTTTAAAAAAGACACAACATCCACATCGCTTATATTCTTTGAGTTATCATCCCAGAAAATTGTTGCATCGCCTCGCCTTATAGAAGCAAAGCCAACACTATCCTTATTTCGACCAGATGTCTTAATTTCTTCTAATGCTTTAGGTGACATTTTATATCGAACGGCTTTTGCTGCCGGGCGATGTAAAACGCCGAACGCTTGGTAAAGTTTCTGTCTATTTTCATCGCTGATTTGATTCTCTTTTTCGCCAATACGCTCTAAAGAATTCCAAATTAACTTCTTTAACCAATCAATATTATATTTTTCTGCGTATTTAGTTGGATTTTCTATTTCGGCAGTTTCCATATCTATGGACTTAAAACGGTTATGAAGTTGTTCGGCGATTTCTTCAACAGAGAACATCTTATATTTGACAAGGGTTTTCTTTTTTCTGCTTTCACCAGTCATTGCCCGGACATATTCAGTTTCTCGTTCAAGCGCCGGAGCCTGTCTAATCAAAGTGATAAAACCTTTAGTAAATTCGTATTCCTTCTCTTGTTTATATTCTTCTGTTTCTGCTAGCCGCGCGTAATCGATGTTATGAATAGAGAAGTTATAGTCAGGATCTTTTAGAACGGGATGGGAATAGATTCTGTTTTCTATTTCAAGTACCTCGTCCACGAGATGCTTAATTCTGCCGGACCAACGGTCATGGTTAAAAACTGTTACCACCGACTTTTGACCAAGGTAAACCTCTGGAATCCGTAGCCCCCTGCCCAGAACCTGTGCAATGAGAAGTTTACTGTTGAAAGCCCTTTCTTCATGAGGAACAATTTGGAAAACATTTTTCACGTCCCAACCCTCAGTTAACATGCTTACCGAAGTAATCCATTCAATCGGACTGTCTTTTCTGTCTACATCCGCCAGTTCTCGAACATTCTCTTTGTGTTTTGGGGATGACGTTACCTCTAATACTTTTTTGGCAGCGTCTTCTTCCGAAATACCCTCTTTTTCAGATAGAAACTTAATTAACTCATTTGTGAGTTTATTGCAAGCACTGATGTTTTTTGTGATTAAAATAGTAAGGGGTTTTACCAAACGATATTTAGCGTTTTTGTTTTCCGCATGATTATCATATATTTTTTGAAATTTTTCATCCTGCGTCCTGGAAGTATCCTGAGCAACATAATCAATAGTCTTTACAAATCCATTCTCAATGGCTTCTCGAAGGGAATATCGACTAATAACGTCAGTGAAATACTTATCCTCGATGTAACATGTCCCCGAAAGTCCAACTACAAACTTGAATCCAAACTCCCCGTCCAAAAGGAATTCCTTCCATTTTTTGAACTTTTTGTCTGTTTGATTGTATACATGATGTATTTCGTCATTAATAGCGAGCGTTCGATTGCCTTTTCCGATGAGACTTTCTCGAATAGATGATTTCACATGCTCATAAAGTGCATGGCGGTTTTCCACGCAAATTGCTCCAGTAGTAATACTTTCATTGGCGTTAATGATGTGGGGATTTTTGATAACCGAGTCCTCTGGCAAAAGGCTTCTTAAGGTCTCGTCTCCAGAAAGAGATTTGAATTTTTCCATCAGTCCTGTCTCTATAGTCGTGGAGGGGCAGACAACCAATACATGGTCAACCGCACCTTCGGCTAACATGATACGAGCAATCCCATAAATTACGTAGCTCTTTCCTGTGCCGGTTGCCAAGTCTAAGGAGCAAGAAAGTTGTTCCGGTAGCTGGAGATGTTTTTTCATTTCTGTAAAAGAGCCGTACAAATCTCTCAGTGTCTCATTTGAAGTGAAATTCTCCTCTGCAAGTTCTGTTAAGTTTCGATATCCCCCGCCAAGCATATAACGGAGTGTGGTTCTGATGGCTTCTTTTTGATAATTCCGTTCACCGCAGAGAGCGTCAATAAACCCCTCATATTTGTCTATGTCAAAAACTGTAGGATCGATGTTCTTACTCACCCTCAGAACCAGATCCTGGTTGAGAAATCGTTTTTGATCCGGCATTTTACTTTTCTCCCTTTGAATTTGTTTCATTTAGAGAGGATTTAAAATCATCCAAACTTTTAATCTCGCGATACTCATTTCCATAGATATCCAGATATATGATCATCATTTGATCTTTGATGGACTCAATCGGCAGGTGGACTTCCCAGCCATTCTTTTCAATCTCGCTGACATAGTAGACCTTGTCCAGATTAAAGATATCTCCATCATAGTCAAAATCTACCATAACCGTGGAAAGAGATTCCAGATTACCAAGTCGACTGGCACCTTTGAGCATAGCTTCGCTCTTGAAAGTTTTTATTTCGATTGTAGCCATTTCTTGTAACTGATCTTTAAGTTTTTTTGACAAATATTCACATTCCACCTTTGGTGGGCGGATAAAATCGAATCCAACCGCATCCACGGTGTCGTTGACATGGCTTTCGTCGATAGGTTGCTTTATTGCTTCAAAGTCCCGATTGTGAAGCTCATTTATGATGGAATAAGGTATGCGGAGAATATAATAGCGAGTAGAGCTTTTGTCAATATAATCCTCTAAAAATACCACGCTGGCAGCCGGTGCAATGATGAAAAACTGCTTACCAACCTTAGATCCAATCATTGAATGCAGGTCATCTATGAAACCATAGTCCAGCACTACCCCCCCATCCTGTTGATAATTGAATACCATTACATCTGAGCAACCCTTATAGCCGTCCAATTCAATCCCAGAAACAGTATGTTTCTCGTCTCGGCAATTGAACAGATGCAGGGCAAAGAGACGCCAATCTTTCCATGGAAGTTTTTTTAGTTTAGGAAAGTCATAAAGACCTGCATTATAAAGAGTGAATGGTTTTGGTTTCAGTGGTTTTCCTTTGTTGGCTATTTCGGTTTTGAGGTTGAGCAATCGTTTTTGAATTGTGTAGATTGCCAGTTTGCCACAGTCAACCCCAATCCAGCGGCGGCCTAATTTTTCTGCCACAGCAAGGGTGGTGCCTGAACCTGCGAAGGCATCGAGGACAAGATCGCCCTTAATCGTTGAACATTCTATTATCCTTCGTAACAATTCTTCTGGTTTTTGAGTAGGATAATCAATAAACTCACTGCTTCTTTTTTTAGTAACACTACTTTGTCCAATATCCCAAACATCGTCGGCATATTTATGGGTAAATTCCTTGTAAAGCAACTTCCCATTTTCATCTCTTGCAGCAACAAGACTTTGACTCTCTTTATCCCATATTCGAACATCTCTCTTAATTTTCTTCTTTAGCGGTATCTTTACTCTTTTAATCTTAGTTTGTTCAGATATAGAATAGAAATAAATGACATTATGGTTATTCGGGAACCTATTTACATTTCCTTGAAAATTATCAGGATAGTGCCAAATAATTTCATTCTCAATTCTTTCATGAAATATTTCATCCATCACCACTTTGATATAGTGAGACCGTTTTAAATCTAAATGTACGAATAATACGCCATCTTTTGACAACAATTCCCTAAAGAATAATAAACGTTTTCTCAAGTGTTCTATAAATTGAGCACCAGCAATCTTATCCTGATATGCCTTCTGATCCTGACTCCCTCGAAATTCCTGTTTCGTTGCAAACGGCGGATCGATGTATATTAGCTTCACCTGCCCTTGTACATCGGGATCATCCAGTAAAGACTTCATCACTTGAAGGTTATCACCAAAGATGAGTTTGTTGGTCCAGCCGTTACCGTTCTTTCCAAAGGTTTTGATAGGTTGCAGGGGCACAGCCATTGTATCGGCTAAAATATCTTCTTCTCGTTCCTTACCTGCATACACCAGTTCATATTCTTTTTTCTCAGGTGGAAATAGAATATGCCTGTAATCAATGGGTAGCTCTTCCCCTGATTCCAGAATTTCCAAAATCCTTTGCCGATCCCTTTCCGATAGATTTGTCATCTTATGCCACCTCCAGTTACATCTTACTTACTGCTTGTATCTCATATTCTTCTATAAACCCTTCATCGGCAAAGCTGAAATATCGATCTTCACCAACAATGATATGGTCGAACACTCTTAAATCCATTGCAATTGCTGCCACAATCAGGTCGCGGGTTAAGACTTTATCAGCATCACTGGGTTCAACATCCCCTGAAGGATGGTTGTGAGCTACAATTATTGCGGGTGCCTGATATTTCAAGGCAGTCAGTAGAATATCCCGTATAGATGGATTGACTCGATCTATAGTTCCCATTTCCATATTAACAACATCGGTAATGCTATTTCGCTTATCCAACAATATTACCTTGAATAACTCTTTTTTCAGGTCACGCATTAAAGGCATCAAATAATCTGCAACATCAGAAGATGATTTCACAGCACCTTCAAACGCTTTTTCCTCGCTCATCATCCGCTTGCCCAATTCAATCGCTGCCTTGATCTGAGCGATTTTCGCATCCTTCAGACCTGATATCTGTTCGAATTCGGAAACATCAATGCCACTCATGGCGCGAAGCGTTTTGAATTTATGCAATAACTCTCTCGCAAGATCGACGGCGCTCTTTCCAGAGATGCCTGTTCTGATAAGAATAGCCAGCAATTCAGCATTGCTCAAAGTATGCTCACCATACTTGAGCAGTTTTTCTCGGGGTCGGTCATCTTCTGGCCAATTGCATATTGCTTTTGGATAGGATGTTCTCTTACTCATGATTGTTCATCCAAATTACATACATATTCCTCTGATCGAACTTCCCTATCTTCAATCGGGGTGTTACCGCGTCTGCCTCAAAATCAAATATACCGCTGTTATATTTGGATTCTGCAAGTCTGAAACGATTTAGCAAATCCGGGTAAACGCCAGTGGATTCGGCTGTCGATTGCAACTGCCCGTCTGGTTCGATCCCCCTATCTTCGCAGATCCGCAGGAAGATGACCCGGTCTATGATCTTCTGTACTGCATAGTTTAACTCGTAGATAGACACATCGGGATTCCTGAGAGCGATGTTTTTAGCCAGCAGTTCACGCCAGCTCTCAATCTCCTTTAAAAATTCGCTATCGACTTCTGCTGTACCCCTCTTGCCTTTGGTCGATTGCGCATACCGATCAAAGCTTCCTTTGAGAATCGCATCATTGGAAAAGACATCGTATATCTCATCAAACTTATCGAGATACTCCTCAAACGTATAATATCCAATCCTTCCTACGCTGGCTTTGTCTTTCGGACCCGGCTTGATCCGGCAGTCGTAGACCGATAACTCCTCAAAATCCGTTACAATGGACAGCGGAAGTTTTGCGCTCCATGCATACCGTCTCAGTTGGTATGACGGGCTAATATCCTCTTTTATGTTTACAAATGGTTTCTTCGCTTCGATGAAGAACTTCCTCTGACCTCCGATTCTGAAACTGTAATCCGGCGCTCTGGTCGAACGCCCCACTTTTATCGCATCCTCGTGAACAACATCCTTGTACTGTTCTGCGTGACCTTGCTTATTGCTCACATCCCATCCCAGAGCTTCAAAGAACGGGTCAATGAATTCCCGTCTTACCTGCGTTTCATTATATGATGATTTTTTGTAGACGTCAAGATTATACCTGAACCGCTCAACAAGTTTCTTGACCCTCTCTTTTGCGTGTTCCTTCATTCCACCCTCCGGCATAATATTGAAAATGGTAATCCATGATTCATTATAGTTACTGTAGGCTCTCTGGTAATTCGCGTTGCACACACTTTTTCACTCTTCCAGAGGATCTGGTCATGGTAAGGAAGATTAAACCACAGAGGACACAGAGGGTCACAGAGAGTTGTTATTTTTCTCTTTTGCCGCCTCTGTGTCCCTCTGTGCTCTCTGTGGTTTTCCAAAACCTTATTTCGAAAATATCAAAAAGTCTCATGGGTTTTAGTCACTGCAACGCGAGATACCAAAGACCCTTACTGTAGACTCCCTACAGACTTTTCCAAAACTTTCCAGCAGATAAAGAAAAAATATCGTATCCCCCCCAAATCAGAGGGTAAAGCGTATGCGGGCTTCAATTCACCTAAATCTTGTGTCATGACCTGCTTTAATTCCTAAAGAGTGTCTGTCATCGGCTCGGTAGCATTTTCTCATACTTTTAAAGTTTAAATCAACACTTATTACATAATTTAGAACAATATTTGTACAAATCTGTAACAGCAAGTCGCCGATTTTTAGATAATACCCCATTTACCAATCAATTTGGAGGG
>Ga0209121_10006736_pt1 | contig 10019 bp, 7 predicted proteins | sample Cruoilmetagenom3_FD_187292 | JGI IMG/M metagenome (GOLD analysis project Ga0209121, IMG submission 187292) | Oil polluted marine microbial communities from Coal Oil Point, Santa Barbara, California, USA - Sample 3 (SPAdes) (version 2) | ecosystem: Environmental > Aquatic > Marine > Oil seeps ...
CGACTACGGAGAACTCCACGTAGTGGATAAGCTTCCAAACCTCAAGCTCAAGGCTTTTGGCAGAGGAAGATTCATAACAGAAAGGCCTCCGGAAAAGGAAGACATGAAGCTCGCCGAAGAGGCGTTGGCGCTCGCTGAAGAAGTTATCGGAAACGGTGAATACGACATAGTCATACTAGACGAAATCAACGTGGCGCTAAACCTGAGACTGATAAACCTTGAAAAAGTTCTGGAACTGATAAAGAACAAGCCTAAGTATGTTGAACTCGTGTTAACCGGACGTTACGCACCTCCAGACATCATCGAAACAGCGGACCTAGTCACGGAGATGAGAGAGGTTAAACACCCATTCAACAAGGGGTATCAAGCCAGAAAAGGAATCGAATACTGATGCCTCTAAATCGGTATACGTAAATGAATAAAATCCGTCAAACGTGAAGATGCCCCCGCAATCCCTCTTTTTTCTTGCGTGTCTAGCTGGTCTCCACTCGGCAAAAGATTTAAGGCAATTCAATGAAGAACCTGAACATGTTGCAGATAGGGAGGTGAGATGTTATTATGATTAAGAGGATAAATCACATTACCTTGGCTGTTTCCGATTTGAAGGAGACTACTTCGTTCTACGAGGATATTCTTGGTCTCAAGAAAACTGGGGAATGGTCCAGCTATGTAATTTTTGATGTCGGAGGAGTGGAACTAGCCTTCGAACCTGGAGGCAAGAAAGGACGTAAAGAGGGCGCTCCAAGCATTTTCATGGTTGTTGACGACGTCGATGACGTCTATAGGAAACTAAAAGAGAAGGGTGTAAAATTTGCTACTGAGCCAAAAGATCAGTATTGGGGCGGCCGGACAGCGACTTTTCTCGATCCAGATGAGAACATGTTCATTTTAGTGCAAAGAAAGGAAGACGAGTAAAAACGGAACCAGGTTCCCCTGATAGTTTCAATTAGCTTTCGCCTTGGAATAATACTTTCTTGTAGCCCTGCAATATCCTTTTTTCGCCTCACACATTTTTGATTTCAACCATTCCGCCATACCAAATTCCTTGAATCTTTCACACTCTTCAGTGATCTCAAGCCGTTCTTTATCTTCGAATCGAGAAAAACGCTTACAAGGAAATTCACTACACTCAAAACAGATTTCAATTCCCCTCTTTTCAGCACAATCTTTGATTCTACATGGCGCTCCACAGCCTCCTTTACAAGGTACTTTGGGATAGCAATCACTGTTTTCGTTTGCAAAATAATCAAGCCCCTTTTTGAACTCGTCGAAGTTGAAATATATCCCGAAGAATTTAGAAAGCCAATCTTGAGTGAGTGTATGAGCCTCCATCAACTCTTTGAGATCGCTGGCAACGTCCGCCATGATTCTTCCTTTGTATAAACCAGATTCACCGCAAAACAAACCACAATAACCGGTCAGTTTCCTTGCCTCAGCAACATCCATCGTTCTTCACCTCCTACAAGTTCAATCAAGCTTTGCGCATACGATTTAGTGACCGTGAAATGAGAAGACCGACAATCCCTGGTACAGACTTTTCATTATCATCAAAGTTCGCAATGTAATTCCGCTTACTGTCTGAAGCTGTATCAATCGGTTGAGTCCTTTCCTGACCTTCTCGTGGTCTAACCCGTAGCCGAGCATGGACAGTGGTATGAGAACTCCTCCTGTTGTAGCTATCTCCACGATCCTGTCCACACTCTTACGTGATATCGATCCGATGTCCGGAGGAACGCATCTCGGATCATGCCACGCGCCTTCAAACGGAACCAACCTTTTTTTGATAATGAACCTAAAATAGGGCGGCTCAATGTCCTCATCTATCTCGTACTTATAGCCGTACAAGCCTAGGAGATAGTTGACCCCGCGTTTCGCAGCCTCGCTTCTCCTTGTTCTTTCTGCGGCGCTGAGTCCAAGCAGAACGTTGCAGGTCGCGTGTAAGCCGCAGTAGGGGTGTGGATATCCCTTTCCCTCATCTCTCCTCCTCTTCGCTTCCGGAGAAAGCCAGCTTCCGTCTTCCTGCTGCCAGCCGCACAACCACTCATAGCCCTTGGCAACTCTGGCATCACTGGAATATCCAGCCCTTGCAAGAGCCAGCAAAACGGCGTTTGTCGTAACTAGATTAGCTCTCGCACCGCACATCGTCCTACCTTGTATGAAGGCACCGTCTTCAGCTTGAAATTTGAGCATATACTCCACCGCCTTCCTAACGTGTTCATCCTCGGCTGTTAGGTCTAACTCAATCAATCTCATCAGCTGATGCGTGGTCCCCTCTTCATAGTCGTACACCTTGTTGTTCCACGAGCCATTCTCAAGCTGCTTACCGATGATTTCTTCTATGAGAGATTTTCTTAAGCCAGCCACTTCGGGATCGCTTTTAGGCTTTTCCATAATCTCCGTCAGAATACAATATCTGCTCATAGGTTCGGCTTCTTTCAGAAGCCTTCTTCCCGCAGCTTGCAGAATACTCCACAAGTCATTCATAACTGCATCCTTCCTAAATCAAACAGCGTTGAAGTATACCTGCATACCATTTTAGTTTTTCTTGAGCAAACGAAGAAAATATACCTAAATACTGATTTATAGCATAATCAAGAGTGTCAGAGCATCACTGAATTGATCTTCAGCTAAATTTGAAACAGGAACATCCCATCGTGTAGGTCTAAGAGAACTGGCATGGGAGAAAAAATGGATTGGGAAAAAATAAACCGTTATGTAATGGAAAAGCAGCATTTGACAAGCAAGTGCGATAATGTTCTGAAATGTGTCGAGGATATCGCAGGACTTAACTCAGTAGTAGCCGTAACCCCCTATTTGTCCCTCTTTAATAGAGTGAGGGATTTCAAGAAGTCAATGCTCGACGAAGAAATGTACGAAAAGAAAAGACTCTACAGATTAAGACTGATGAGAGGCACCTTGTTCGTTGTCACAACGAGTTTTCTTCCAATAGCATATTCAGCCACTATTGACAACACACAGAGAATCTACGGCAGATTTCGTAAGTATTGCAGTGTTTCCGAGAGAGAGCTTCACAAACTCAGGAATGAGATAATAAAAATCTTGGAAAAAGGAGAAGGAACCGCCAAAGAAATACGGAAACAAATTGGAATTGATAACAAGAACGTTTCGCCGGTTCTACGTTGGCTAATGGAGGACATTCCATTAGCAAGAGGGAGACCTCTCGGCACATGGAAGGGCGAACAATTCAGATACTCTTTATTACCGCAAAGCGTTGAGTTGAACATGGATAAGAAAAAGGCGAAAGTTCTGCTGGTTGAAAAATTTCTCAAATCTTTTGGTCCTGCGACCCTAAAAGACTTAGCATGGTGGAGTGGGCTTGGCAAGAAAGAGTCAAGGAACATCTTGGGAGAGATCAGCACAATTGACGTAGGAGACGGCTTACTATTGCTTGAAAAAGAAGCTAAAGACTTCGACAATTTCAAAGCCGATGATGAAAGTCTACTATTGATGTCGGGCTTTGATCAATACGTGATTACCTACAAATACTCGATATGCCCTAGGCTGGTAACCGAAAAAAACCTGAGTCACATCTACAACAAGTATGGAGAACCCCACGATCTCATAATCAGAAACGGAAGAATCATCGGAAGATGGTGCGTTGAAGAAGGGAAGATAAGTTACCTACTCTACGAGAAGATAACGAATAAGACGGAACTCTATCAGAAAATTGAAGAAATGGAAGAATTCATTAGGGAATAGCTGTCTGAGGAGAAAAGTTATGGCTAACGTCAAGATATTGATACACGAGTTTGGAAGCTTCTACGGTTTCAAAAACGGTTTTCCCGTGCTCATCCGTGGACACCCGTTTCTGATGGCAAGTGAGGAGTTTAACCGTCTGCTTGAGAACTGCTTTGATTCGTGGATGATTTTCGGCTCCTGCAACACCGTGCTAATCGAAAGCGGCAAAAGGATAATCGTTGACCCGGGAGCAAGAGAGGTGGGTTCATGGGGAGTTTTAGAGTCGAGGCTTAAGGAGTTGGGGTTAACGCCGTCCGACATCGACATAGTAGTTAACACACATCTTCACGGCGACCACGCCGGAAGCAACTTCATCTTTAGAGGAAAAAAGCTGATAATACACGAAAAAGAAGCTCTGCCGCTGACGCAGTCCAGATGGCGGCTTGAGTTCACGGATGCCTGCATTAAGCCCTTAGAGGTTGAGAAAATTTCGAATGACACACAAATAACTGAAGACGTTAGGGTTGTAACGACTCCGGGGCACACTCCTGGAAGTGTAAGCGTCATCGTTGACACGCCGGAAGGACTCGTGGCCGTAGTCGGCGACGCCGTCACGTCAAAGGAGGAGTATCTCAAACGCAAGGTTCCAGAGTGGGTTGAGGACAAAGAAACCTACCTAAGGAGCATCGACAAATTAAGAGAATTGAATCTTAAGATCATCATTCCCGGACACGACTCACCCTTTTCTATTTAAAATGGAACAAAGGCTAAATGGTAAAGGGATAGGTTTCCTCTTCGTTACCTTCACCATTTTGGATATTAAGCCTAGTGGTAGAGCATCACCGGCAATCCCTTGATCCAAATCGGATGGGTCTCTTCATTGAGAAGGAGACTCTTTTAGTTTTTGTGGGTTCCGGTTTAGGATATTCGGTTTCTGAGATATTGTTTATAAGTATGACTGCTGCATAAATCTTATATGCTCAGAGGCATATCAAGTATGTTATCAGCAATAAAATTATTTCGGAGAGTTGAAAATGAAACCATATAAACGAGTCCTTATATCACTATTCATGTTTACACTCATTCTCCTATCAGCAAGTTGGACAACACCCATCTTAGCACAGGAACCTCCCAAAGAAAAACCACCAGAAGAACAACCACCTGAGGAACCGCCGCGTTTTGAAGATAGGCAATTTAACGGAACCTTCATCTCATGGAACAAAGAAGAAAGCACTATGACAGAGCAGTGGGCATGGCAGAACCAAGCGTGGGAGTTCGGACCTTACCCCACATTCGCCATATTTCTCCTAAACGGAACCAAGGTCACCGACATCAACTGTGTTCCACTAGGCGAGCTGTTTAAAGTCGTGATAGATGTTAAGAAAACAATATTCATAGGAAACATGACTCTGGGACGGGCTGGCCTCAACTGGCACACTGACCTTCAAGCGAAAAATGGAAGCTAGATGGGCCACGCACACTGTAGAATGGTCTACGTCAACCAGATAGTTACTCCCTACTGGAACGAATCTGACACATGGCACATAGAAAGCTTCGTTTTCAACCAAAGCGAGGTTTTAGCGCCTCCAGGCGAACCTCTACCTCCTATGGAGAAGGGTGAAGCCAGCTTTTACCAATTCAACGAATCGTTAAGCTCGGTCAATGAAACCAGTGGAATGTGGAGGATCGAGATAGTCGGTGCTTTCGACGCCGAAAAGACTCCGGTGGGTCCTTTCTGGGTTGATCTCGAGGTGACTGATTCGTGGGACAACTGGATTGACTTCGGCTACTCAGCTTGGAGCGGCAGGATATCGCCTCATCGCATGGTGGCGGTGGGCAAGCCTGGGCTTGTGTTCAGTGGCTTCGACGATAGGTGGACGTTTGAAAAGCTGGATATGGAAAACAATACCGTGTATTCTGTGTCTAGGGGCGCACCGTGGAAGATGAGGGTTAACGTGACCTCTTCCGACTTGGTTAACGTGACCTTAGCGTTCGATCTTGACTGGGGCGTAAAAACTTATGTGAACGTGACTGGGTGGTACCAGAAGACCGTGACTGAATACGGTGGGTGGATATACAACAAAACTTCTGGCACCTACTACTGGAACAGCACTGTGCCTGTCACCCGCTCCGAAGAGGTGTACGGTCCACACCTTGAGGAACGCTGGACATACGTGCCGCACGAGCGCTGGGTGAACGTTACTCGCTGCTTCTGGGATCCCGAAGGTGGAGAAAAGTATGAAACCGTAACGGAATTTGCCCAGGAGAGACTGTACCTAATCTATGATAATGCATCAGGCAGCTTCACGGTTAAACAGGGATACTCGTACTGGTCTTACGATCCTGAGCTTCACAGAGACCGAGACTACCTGTTTTTGTATCCTCTGAACACCTCCGACCCAACTGTACGTTTTTATAGTCTGTCCATAAGCGATTGCAGCTACAGTAAAATCGCACCCAACAAGCACGTGATAGAATTCGTGGGTTCTTTTTCCAACACCACCTCTTCAGATAGAGACGAGTACTGGATTCAACAGCCTATAGTGTACAACACACGTGATCAAATATGGGCTGACTGGGAAACAATCAATCCCAGCGACTTCGATGTCGCCGTGGACCAACTGGTGGCGATCACGACCATAATCGACAAGAACGGTCAAGAAGCAAAATGGCATATGTTCCAAGCAAATCCAGATGAGTTCTTCATAATTCAAAGCAAGTTACAGGGAGCAAACGTGAAGTACGCGGACATAGACGGCGTCGGCGTCGTTTTCCGCACCGGTGAAGGCCGATGGGCTTCGAACGAAACCTACTGGTCTGATGTGGCGATTAGGCTTGTCTCTGATCTAACAACGGGTGAGCTGACTTCGGTTACGTACAACTGGACACGCAAGGAATCCTACGTTTACGGACCACACAGGGGATGGGAGCTTGTAAACAAGACAGACTGGCATGAGGAATACAACCAAACCACAGGTGAGTGGGATTGGGTGGAAAGCCCCTTCCTCGAGTGGAACGAAGCAACAATTACAGACTGGCACTGGGAGAATCTTATCCTTAACCAAACAGAGTATCGTATTGATCCGAACTCTACAAGTGCATGGATCAACAGAGAAGAACAATGGGTTCCAGACGAAGACCGAGCTTTCATAATGTCCACTAGCTACGCTAACCTAAACTCCGCTGACATATCCCTTGTAGAAGGACTGGTCACTGTTAATATGAACATCACCTTCTCGACAGAGGCTCCTCAAAGGAACTACTGGTGGGAAATAGGCTTCAAAAACATGACTTACGCCCAAGATTGGAGTGTAGGTTGGGGTGAGCACACGGTTACAGAATGGACCTCTGAACCTGTCTACTACGTAAACGGTACAGACACCGGCAATCAAGCATGGTACATGACCAGCCCTTCGACGCCGCTTTACATAAGCTACAACGGAACGAAATACAGATTGGATGAAACCCCCTACATCACTATAGGCGGCAGTGATTTGCTCATAAAGACGCGGACGCAATACGACTGGTGGAGCAAGGAAGACCGTACCGAGTATATGTTCCGCGATCCATACGACCCCAAGATTGGAACAGAGCCTAGATACTATGAGCTGACGAACGGCACCAAAATCTACATCACAGAAGCGTACCAAGTCTTAATCCGCACTATCACCTTGAACGCCACCGGCGCGTATAAATTCGATGGTACAGACATCCTGACCATACCCAACGGAACCGTTTTCAACACTTTTATGGATCGTGCGGAGCAAGACTGGTCACGGGAATATTGGAACGAAACCCTTGACTGACATGTCACGCCACATTATTACGAACTTCTCAACGGCACCCGCATCTACAGAGACGAGGGGTTTGAAATCCAAATTTACAACATGACGACTGACCGGTGGGACTTGTCCTATTCGGCTTATACAGAGAACGCAACATCCCTGCTGGTCGACTACGTTGGATATGGGGTCGCTTTGAACTACACAAAGATCGTTCTACTTAGGGAGAATAACTGTTGGTGGCAGCCTCTTCCCGATGGCACCGGATACTACCTCGTCATGAAGAACGGTACCCGCATCATCCATCAAGACCCGTGGTCTGTTCCCGATGAGGAACGTATCGTAACTATAGACGGCGTGAACTATCAAATTAGCTGGCCTGAATCATATTACAATGGAACCTATGAAGGCGAGGCTTTCTTGATTCGAGGAGGCGGATGGGAAGGCTACGTACATTCATTCTACTATACTGACCTTGGCGGTGTGATGCATGAACTGCCCTATCCAGGGGCGATGGCGATGTCTTGGTGGGACTTGGAAGGCATTGAAGGTGAAGGTCACAGGTTAAAGACGGTCAAGTCATTCACGGTTGACGATGCAAAATATAGGCTCTACCTGAGCGAAGACAAACACGGGTACTATATAATTGCAAATGGAACTCGTACCTCTGTTGATTGGCCGAGAAAGGATGTTGGATACTACTATGCCAAGATAAATGGTGAAGAATACTGGAACCTAACTCAAGTCGGGTGGACCCTTCAACTTGGCACAAATGTGGATAGATCGGGACAGTTTGAACCTGTACAGTCGTTCACAACAAAAACAGGATATGACCCCACGTCGCGAATGTGGAATGAACACAACAAGTATGGGTACGACTGGGAAAACGCAACACTCTACCTAGAAGCACTCAACGGCACACGATACAACCTCCATTCTGGAATCTATTTGATAATATGGGAGGTTCAGGTAGGCAATGAAACATATTATACCACAGATCAATGGGAGCGTTGGGAGCAGGTGTACATCAACGAAACAGGTGAAAACCTGCAAAAGCCATACATCACAACTCTAAACGGAACCAAGATATATTTTGACTGGGAAACAAAACCAGCAAGCTGGGGCAACGAGATCCACTGGAAAATTCCTGGAACAAACTATACAAGGCTCATCCCGTTCAATTGGACAACGCAACCAGTTTTCGACACAGTCTACATATTCAATATAACAATTCCGGAAGATCCATCGAATCCAGGACATACAATGGTCTTCTACGAAAACGGCACCGAAGTGCCTGTCAATGCAATCTTCAAAGCGTTTGGCACACACTGGGGACCGGGGGTACGTCAAAACTACCATCACGAGAACAATCAATGGACCCCAAACTGGGGAGGCAACATGCCAGGCATAGAAGCCCCATGGAACAGTAGCCTCAATGTAAATTACATTATAGCCTTGAATGGAACTCGCCTCTACAGTGAAGATTTTGGTTGGAGAGGAGATCACTGGGAAGACTCCTCTAAACGATGGGAGTTCAATGGTGCTTCGGCAAACATAACTGCGGGAGTTGTGGAAGGTGGGTACTCCGTCTACCTCAACGACACAGTAAAGGTTGATGTTACGACCCAGTGGCCTCAAGGAGGAATGCCTGACCAATACTTAGTAATGAACAACGGTACCTACTTCGCCGTACATTGGAACGATGGAATCCAGCGTTACATCACTGTCATAAACAACAACACATATCTGTTCAGAAACGTGGTGACCTACTACAATCTTAAACATTTAGGCACAGTATACCACATTGTGGACCCAATTAACCCCGATCCTTACTCCTTAATATCTCATACCAATCGTCAAGTGCCCACGATAGCTTCGGATAAGTTAACTTGGCTTTGGATGAACACCACATCCGATGCCATGCTTTATGATACGGGGTACTACCTTAAGAATGCCTCAGATTTATCCAGACTAGATCTTGGAGTTGTAAGTGACTGGTGGACTCTGCCCGAAAGTGTTCGAAGAGACATGTTCCGCGATGTATGGGAATTGGAAGAAGGCCGCCCAAGATACAACAAGACGATCAACGGACAAGAATACTTTATAATCGATCCCAGCCCGGTTGTGGATCGATGGGACGGAGAATGGACCATAGAGGATGGACGGAACACGTATAGATACCCTGACCTCATTAATGTCACTCTTGGCGGAACGACCTACACAATAAATCTATTCGAGGGTGGATGGTGGAGAAACGACCTCCGCTGGAGGCGGTACGAAACCATTTCATTGGGTGGAACAACGCTTGAGGTGGAAGAGCAACATCGGTGGAAGCCCGCTTATCAATGGAATGAACTTGACGTTCAGTTGGAGGATATGAACATTTACAAGAAACACACCACGTGGGGTGAAGCCTACCGCTGGATGCTGACCGACCTAAACGTGCACAGCGTTCAATCCATCGGGGACATCGTAGTCGGCACACCTGAGTGGGGAATGTGGGGAAACCGCGCCTTCGGAGTGATCCCAGACACGGGA
>Ga0209121_10006737_pt1 | contig 10018 bp, 9 predicted proteins | sample Cruoilmetagenom3_FD_187292 | JGI IMG/M metagenome (GOLD analysis project Ga0209121, IMG submission 187292) | Oil polluted marine microbial communities from Coal Oil Point, Santa Barbara, California, USA - Sample 3 (SPAdes) (version 2) | ecosystem: Environmental > Aquatic > Marine > Oil seeps ...
GCAACATTCGGACCCATAGCATGCATTAAAAGATGGTTCTCCGGGTCGTCAATTCGACCAAAATTCTCTACAACCCTTGCTGAATCGGGCACAGCGGAAACACCTGCAGCACCAATAAGCGGGTTTATTTTCACTTTAGAAAACAGATTCATCAATTTTGCAAAAAGCACCCCTGATGCTGTCGCAATGCCAAAAGCAATTACACCTAATAAAAATATTTTCATCGATTGAAATGTAAGAAATACATCTCCCTGTGTACTTGCTCCGACACAAACACCTATTAAAATCGTGAATATATTTATTAATGAATTACTTGCTGTCTTTGCAAGTCTACCTGTAACACCACTCTCCTTTAGTATATTTCCAAGGAAAAGCATTCCGAGAAGTGGCAAAGCAGCCGGTGCAATAAAAGCACTTATTAAAAAGGCTACAATTGGAAATATTATTTTTTCCTTTTTAGATACGGGTCTAGGTGGAGCCATCCTAATTAATCTTTCCCTCTTTGTTGTCAGTAATTTCATAATCGGGGGTTGTATTACAGGGACCAATGCCATATATGAATATGCGGCTATCGCTATTGGTCCGAGTAATTTCGGAGCCAATTTAGTTGCTATATAAATAGATGTCGGTCCATCAGCACCACCGATAAGTCCAATTGCAGCAGCAGCGGGATGTGAAAAACCCAGGCAGACTGCGGCAATAAATGTACCAAATACACCAACCTGAGCTGCTGCTCCAAGTATAATAGTCTTTGGATTGGAAATTAGAGTAGAAAAATCAGTCATTGCACCTATTCCAAGGAATATAAGCGGGGGATATAAACCGGTTTTTACGCCCCAGTATAGTATATTCATTACCGAACCATCTTTGTAAACTCCGACTACAGCTGAAGCCGGTGCAGGAATATTCCCAATTAGCATGCCAAAACCAATAGGAAGTAATAGCAATGGTTCATATTCTTTCTTGATTGCCAGATATATAAATATCATACCAATAATGATCATTACGATATTTTTTATATCGATATTATAGAATCCGGTATTTTGAAGAAATTGAATCAATATATCCATAATCCGTTCTCCCTATGATTCAATCTCTATAAGTGGGACCTCTTGCTGAATAGTATCACCTTCCCTTACATAGATCTTCTTAATTGTTCCACTAACATTAGCCTGAATTTGATTTTCCATTTTCATAGCTTCCATTACAATTATATCCTGTCCTGATTTTACAATATCGCCTTCTCTTACCAGAATTTTTAGAATTACGCCCGGCAATGGTGCTTTTATTTGATTCGATCGTTTCACTGCTGGTGGTTTATCTTCAATTTGTACGGATTTTACTTTTGAAGTCCTTGTACTTCTTACCTCTTCCTTTTTACCCAGTTCTTTAATATTTACAGTAATACTTTTTCCATTTAATTCAACAACAGCTAAATTTCCTTCTATACTTTTCACATCAACCTTATATTCTTTACCATTGATTATAAATACATACTGTGCCATATTATCTCCTGTTATCAATATATCCGGATAGACGCCATCCCTGGATATTTCTGTTATTATGTTCAAAGGTTAAATCGAATAAATTATCTTCATAATAAAGCAAACACTCGATTGCGAGAGCTGTCACAATTGCAGTAATAATATCTTCATCAAGATTCTTTATCTCATTAATTTTTCGATATATTATTTTTTCACTTATTTCTTTATCGACCTTTTTGCTTTTGTTTATTTCATGTTTATTGATTAATTTAAAAAACATCAAAACAATTGACAAAACAGATAAACCTGCCATGACAAAAAGAATACCCGTAACGGAAAATAGCAAAAGATCATTTACAGTTTCCAATTTTACATTATGAATTATAATACTTAACAAATAAATCATGCCTTTCTCCTATAAGGGGATATTACCATGTTTCTTGAATGGTAAATTTTCCTTTTTGTTTCTCAACAATTCCAATGCTTTTATAATCCTATATCGTGTATTTTGCGGTTCGATAACATCGTCTATATAACCCTTTTTAGCTGCAACATACGGGTTTGCAAATTTATTCTTGTAATCATTTTCATATTTTTTAAGATCTTCTTCTATATGTTCCGAGTGCAATAACTCTTTCCTAAATATAATCTCGACAGCTCCTTTTGGTCCCATAACAGCAATTTCAGCGGAAGGCCAGGCATAATTCATATCACCCCTAAGATGCTTTGAACCCATAACATCATAAGCTCCACCGTATGCTTTTCTCATTATTACTGTCACCTTTGGTACGGTAGCTTCAGCATAAGCGAATATTAACTTTGCCCCATGTTTAATAATACCATTATGTTCCTGTCTTGTCCCCGGAAGGAATCCCGGAACATCTTCAAGGGTAACAAGAGGAATATTAAAGGCATCACAAAATCTAACAAATCTTGCAGCTTTCATGGATGCATTTATATCGATGACACCTGCGAGATGTTTGGGTTGATTAGCTACAATACCGACGGATTGTCCATTGAATCTTGCAAAACCAACTATAATATTCGATGCGAATAGCTTATGTACCTCAAGAAATTGACCATCATCAACGATTTCCTCTATAACCTCAATAACATCATAAGGTTTATTTGGGTTGTCAGGAATGATATTATTCAGTTTAAAACATTGTCTATTAACAGGATCATCCGTTGGTTTTTCAGGTGGCAACTCAATATTATTCTGAGGAATATAGCCGATTAACTCTTTGATAGTTTCTATTAATTCATCCTCATTATCGCAGGAGAAATGGGAAACACCACTTTTTGTATTGTGTATTTCGCTTCCTCCGAGGTCCTCTGTTGACACATCTTCGTTTGTTACCGTTTTAACAACCTTTGGACCTGTAACAAACATATAACTTGTATCCTTTACCATTAATGTAAAATCCGTAATAGCAGGTGAATATACCGCTCCTCCTGCACATGGACCCATAATTGCGGATATCTGTGGTACCACTCCCGAATAAAGTACATTCTTAAGAAATATATCACCATATCCTGCGAGTGAATCTACCCCTTCTTGAATCCTTGCTCCGCCCGAGTCATTTATTCCCACCACAGGTGCTCCGATCTTTGAAGCCAAATCCATTATTTTAACAACCTTTGCAGCAAATGTCTTTGAAAGCGACCCGCCAAAAATGGTAAAATCATGGGAAAATATGTATACAATTCGTCCATTAATTGTCCCATATCCTGTAATTACTCCATCTCCGGGGTAATGAATCTTTTCCATACCAAAACTGGTACACTCATGCTCGACAAATGAATCGAATTCTTCGAAACTTCCTGCATCAAGCAATTTCATAATTCTTTCTCTTGCTGTATATTTCCCCTTATCATGCTGTTTCTGTATCCTCTTTTCTCCACCCCCGGAGTATGCTTTTTCTCTTAACTTTTTAAGATTTAGGATTTTCTCCTCAATACTCATTTATCTTCCTCGCAAAGTTCGGTTAATACTTTTATTGTTGATTTGGGATGAATAAAAGCAATTTTCTTATTCCCTGCACCTTTTCTTGGTTTTATATCAATCATTCTTAAACCCTTATCAATCAAATTTTTTATAGATTTATCCAAATCATCAACCTCATATGCAATATGGTGTATACCAACACCCTTTTTCTCAATATACTTAGCAATCGGACTATTCTGAGAGGTTGGTTCAAGCAATTCAATGTCAACATTACCTACCCTAAATTTAGCCACATTAACCATTTGTTCCAAAACTTCTTCTCTCTCTATAAGTTTTAGACCTAATTGTTCTTTAAATATCTTAATGCTTTCATCGAGATTTTCCACAGCAATTCCGATATGATCAATCTTCTTTATCATATATCCTCCTTAACATCCAATATCATATTATCTTTTATCTCTCTTATAATTTCATATGGAGTTGATTTTTTCGAAATTACAAGATTGACCCATTTCTCAATATTTTCAGGATATTTTAAGTGATGTTGTATAAATTCATTGATTTTCCTCTTCAATAGGATATTTATATCGTCCTTAATTCTTTTTTTTATTTTATCTCTATCTATTCCATTTTTTTCAATATAATTTTTATGATTAAGAACTGCTTTAACGATATCTTTTATGCCGGTATTATTAGTAACAGAAGAAAGAATGACAGGCGGCAAGTATGATTTGTTCCCATAATTCTCTTTAAGAAGCCATTTTACTGTTGTTGCTAATTTTTCAGAACCGGATTTATCTGATTTGTTTACAACAAACACCTCTCCAATCTCCATAATCCCTGATTTCATAACCTGTATTTCATCTCCATATCCGGGAACAAGTATCAATATTGTCGTATCTGATAGTTTCACAATATCTATCTCACTTTGCCCGACACCAACCGTTTCAATAATAACAAGATCATAGCCTGCTGCCGAAACAATTTTTATAGCATCCTTTGTCGCTCCTGATATACCTCCGAGATGCCCCCTTGAAGCCATGCTTCTGATAAATACGGACTCACTCATAGCGTGTTGTTGCATTCTTATTCTATCTCCGAGAAGTGCTCCTCCTGTAAACGGAGAGCTTGGATCGACAGCTAAAATAGCTATCTTCCTAAAATGATGTTTAAATTCATCTATTAAAAGATTGATAAGTGAACTTTTACCAGCACCGGGAGGACCTGTTACTCCGATAATATATGAACAATTTCGGTTATATAATTTATTAAGAAGATCATCGGATTTAATACCCCCACTCTCAACTATAGAAATGCCTTTTGCTATAGACCTTATATCACCATTTACTATTTTATCAGGGAAAGTCATAATGCTTTTCACTTATTTCTTTTTTCAACCTTCTCGTTTATAAAATCGACTATTTCACCTATTTTTGTTCCGGGAGTAAAAACAGCTTGAACACCTTTTTCTTTGAGATATGAGATATCCTCCTCAGGAATAACTCCACCACCCATAACAATAATATCTCCTGCATTTTTTTCTTTAAGGAGAACAACAACCTTTGGAAACAAGATATTATGTGCTCCGGAAAGTAATGAAAGTCCGATAACATCCACATCCTCTTGAATTGCTGTTTCTACTATCGATTCAGGAGATTGTCTTATCCCTGTATAGATAACTTCCATACCCGCGTCTCTTAGTGCTCTTGCTATAAATTTAGCCCCTCTGTCATGTCCATCAAGACCTGGTTTCGCTACCAATACTCTTATTTTCCTATCCATAATATTTCTCCTTAAAGGACAATATTTTCCTTGTATTCTCCAAATACTTTTCGTAATGTATTGCTAATTTCACCTATAGTTGTATAAGATTTAACTGCATCGATAATTGTCGGCATAAGATTTATGTTACCATTAGCTTCTTGTTCCAATTTTTTTAGGATTTTATCAACCTTTATATTGTCTCTCCGCTCTTTTACCTTTCTTAATCTCTCACACTGTTTTTTCTGAATTGACATATCAACCTTTAATAACCCTTTTACCGGCGGTTCTTCCATCTCGAATTTGTTTACTCCTACGATTATCTTATCATTACCCTCTATTTCCATCTGATACTTATATGCACTGTTCTGTATCTCTTTCTGTATAAAACCTGCTTCGATTGCAGACACCACTCCACCCATCTTTTCAATTTTTTCGAGATATTCAAATGCCCCTTTTTCAATTTTATCCGTTAAACTTTCAATATAATAAGATCCTGCCAATGGATCAATCGTATTCGAAACACCCGATTCAAATGCAACAATCTGTTGAGTTCTAAGAGCAATTCGCACAGAATCCTCACTCGGTAAAGCAAGCGCTTCGTCCCTTGAGTTTGTATGTAAACTTTGAGTTCCTCCGAGAATAGCTGCAAGTGTTTGGATTGCTACTCTAATAATATTATTGTCCGACTGTTGAGCAGTAAGTGTCGAACCGGCTGTTTGAGTATGAAATCGTAATTTCATTGATTTGGGCTTTTTTGCTTTAAATTCTTCTTTCATTATCTTCGCCCACATTCTTCTCGCTGCGCGGAATTTGGCAACTTCTTCAAGAAGATCATTGTGTGAATTAAAGAAAAAAGATAATCTTCCTGCGAAATCATCGATATCAAGCCCGGCATTTATAGCAGCTTTACAATATGCAATACCATCTGCAATTGTAAATGCAACCTCTTGAGTTGCTGATGAACCAGCCTCCCTAATATGATAACCTGATATTGAAATGGTATTCCATCTGGGGATATTGATTGAGCAAAATTCAAATATATTTGTGATTAATCTCATGGAAGGCTTTGGAGGAAAAATATATGTTCCTCTTGCAATATACTCTTTTAAAATATCATTCTGTATAGTGCCTGTAATTTTATTATGTGAAACACCTTGCTTTTCAGCTACGGCAATATACATCGCAAGCAAGATTGCTGCTGTCGAATTGATTGTCATTGATGTAGATACTTTATCAAGAGGGATATTCTTAAACAAAATCTCCATATCATCAAGTGAATCGATAGCGACACCAACCTTCCCGACTTCTCCTTCACTTATAGGATCATCCGAATCATAACCAATCTGTGTTGGTAAATCGAAAGCGACCGAAAGACCTGTTTGTCCTTGTGTAAGAAGATATCTATAACGCTCATTGGATTCTTCTGCAGTACCAAATCCGGCATATTGCCTCATCGTCCAATACCGCCCTCTGTACATTGTAGGATATACACCTCTGGTGTATGGATACTGCCCCGGGAAATTTAATTTTGTAATATAATCATCATCCTGATCCAATGGAGTATATAATCTTTCTATGGTTTCACCGGAAGAGTCTTTCAAATTTTTTCTTTCTGGGGTTTTTTGCATAAACGGGTCTACCGTATTTTTATCCCATTTTTCCTTTTCGGATTTAATAATTCTTTTATCCATCTGTATACCTCTTACTTTTTAATCAATCTTTCAGTATCTCTTGCAATCATTAATTCCTCATTCGTCGGAATTACAACAGCTTTTGTTTTTGAATTTTCCATTGTAACTATTTTTTTCTCCCCTTTGAATTTGTTTCTTGTCTTATCAAGATGAATGCCCAAAAACTCCATATTACTTAGAATCATCTCCCTCATTTCCCAACCGTTCTCTCCAATACCTGCAGTAAATACTACGACATCAAGACCATTCATAACAGCTGCATACATCCCAATAAATTTTTTAACATAATATGCATAAATATTAAGTGATAATTTAGCATTTTTATCACCTTCCATAGCTTTTTCTTCTATATCTCTCATATCGCTAGAAATCTGAGAAATACCTAAAAGTCCGCTTTCTTTATAAATCACTTGATTAATTTCCTTAACGGAAAGATTTTCCTTTTCCATTAAAAATGGAATTATAGCAGGATCGATATCTCCGGCTCTTGTTCCCATCGGAATACCACACATTGTTCCGAATCCAAGCGATGTATCTACACTTACCCCCTTATCAATGGCAGTGATACTCGAACCATTACCAAGGTGGCATGTAACTATCTTTAATTCTTCCCTTTCTTTACCAAGTAATTTTGCCCCTTCTATAGATACATAATCATGGCTTGTTCCATGAAAACCATATCTTCTGATTTTGTATTTTTTATAATACTTATAAGGTATAGGATAGATATAAGCATATTCAGGAAGTGTCGAATGAAATGCAGTATCAAAAACCGCAACATTCGGTACTCCGGGAAGAAGCTCTCTCATAGCATATATCCCATGAAGATTCGGTGGATTATGAAGTGGAGCCAATTCACTACAAACCTCCAAAGCTTTGATTACCTCATCATTTATAATTGTTGAACTTGAAAATGATTCTCCTCCATGAACAACCCTGTGACCAATAGCATCGATTTCACTTAGGGATTCCAAAACACCATACTCTTTATCGCAAAGAACTTCAAGAATCAGTGTGATTCCCTCTTTATGGTCTGCGATTGACACTACCTTTTTGAGTTTGTTTTTCCCACGCTTTGAATGTTCTATAAAAGAACCGTATATTCCTACTCTCTCAATAATCCCTTTTACAATTGGTGTTTCTTCTCCTCTCTTGAAATATTGGTATTTTATTGAAGAACTACCACTATTAATAACCAAAATATTCATAACTACTCCTTTTATTTTGTCATTATATAAAATAGGAGATTAATGTCAAGAAATTTATTGCCAATAACTAAATTAATTCGCACCTCTTCAATATATTATTAATTGTTGCAAAAACATAAATAATTTATCCTATTAATTGTTGCAAATAATTCGAACGATTCCTTACAACATAATCAATAATATCCTTCTTAATTCCCGGTATCATTCGTATAAATAACTTATTCTCTTTATAATTCTTAATATTATCAATTATACTTATAAACAATTCTTTTGACCTTCTAAAATCCCCCATATCATAATAAATATTAGCCAACTCATATAAAGCAGGGATGAAATGCTTTCTCTCATTTAATAAATTATTGAATATTTGAATGGAATACTCCCTTTCATTGTTCTCATTTTTCAAATATCCATATATAAACATTAACCATATATACTTTTTATCACTAAAATTATTTATATTATTCTTTAATATCTCAAAAGAGACATCTCCCTTACCAATTTTAAACATACTTAATACAAGCACTAAAATCATTAGCTTTCTATTTTCATCAGTAGAGACTTTATATGTGTTTTTTATCATATTCAAAACTATTCCATACTCTTCTTTTTCATAATTGTATACTATATCATTTATATTAATTGACAATTTATGCTTTTCATCAAGCTTTATTTTGCTTTTTGAAATTATTTTACTGTATATATTTTCAATCTCATTTTCTTCGATTAAATTCTGTTTTATATGAAGAAAACCATTTTCTGAAAATACTGTTTTAAAAGATTTTCCCATACGACATACAGGATCGGCAAGGCCTGATATAAAGTAACCTTCATCAACAAGCATGTTACATATTTTCTTAATAGTATCATTTACATGTTCAGTATCCATAAACATCAAAACATTTTTACATATAATTATGTGGAAATCCTCTTCATTTTTTTTATTTAAATCAATAATATTAAATGTATCAAATGTAACCATCTTTTTAATATAACTTTTTAGATGATACAAATTATCTTTATATAAAAAATAAAGACTCTTATAATTTTTAATAGGACTTTCATCTCTAAATGAGAATTTACTATAAATACCCTCCAAAGCGTCTTTAATAACAGTATGAGAAACATCACTCGCCCTTATTGTGATACGATCCTTGTATTCAGGATAAAATGCATCGATTATCATTGCTATAGAATATGGTTCTTCTCCACTGGAACAACCCATACTCCATATTCTTAAATTATCATATCTATTTAATAATTTTGGCAAAATATGAATTCTTAAATTCTCATATATATCACAATCCTTAAAGAAATATGTGTCCTTTATAGTAAGCTGATCTACAACATTATCAAACTCCTCGTTAATGTTGTTTTTTAATATATTATAATACCCGTCAATATCTGTTTTAAGCATTGTTAATCTCTCATTAACAATCTCAAAAAGTATATTCTTGAAATTATACTCTAATACAATACCTGTTCTTTTTTCGAGGAAATTTACAATATCATCTAATGTCACATTAACCTCCCGGTATATTATATTCTAACGGTTATATTATTTATGGCAAGTATATAAATTAATTTTTAGTAGATAAGCATAGACATATACAAGTTACAAATGGCAAGTTACAAGAGCCAATAGCATTGCTATTGAGGGAACACCAGTGCCAACGGGAATAGAGCGTAAACTGTAAACCGTAAATTGTAAATTGTAGGGGCAGACCCCTGTGTCTGCCCTCTTTCTCTTCGTGTAATTTAGCAATTAATGATTCCCCTCTCTTAGTGTAATTCGTTATAAATTCGAGAATTCGTGGTTGATCTCTCATTTTCCCCCTCCCTTCAGTTCCCTCCCGCCTGTGAGGGAAAGTTACTGTATATTATATTACCCAATATTTCTTCCTCGCCCTCGACGGGAGAGGA
>Ga0209121_10006739_pt1 | contig 10015 bp, 8 predicted proteins | sample Cruoilmetagenom3_FD_187292 | JGI IMG/M metagenome (GOLD analysis project Ga0209121, IMG submission 187292) | Oil polluted marine microbial communities from Coal Oil Point, Santa Barbara, California, USA - Sample 3 (SPAdes) (version 2) | ecosystem: Environmental > Aquatic > Marine > Oil seeps ...
TTAGTTGGAGCGATTTAGCTGCAAATGGTCGATATTGGTCAAGTAATTTTCAAAAAAAATTAGATGATCAAGTTGCACGATTAGATAAATTTCTTACAATCAGAAAGGTGGTGATCATAGGGAATTGATGATCATATGAATTTTGAACACATTTTATTGAATTAAGTCAAAATAAACAAAAAAGGAGACATAAGTTGAAGAACATAATGAAATTCGTATTTTCATTGGTTGTGATAATATCTATTGCACTGACTGGTTGTACTGGAACGGGTGATACAGGAGCCGACAGCGATCAGGAACCAACCAGAGTTGTTTATCTAATAAATGGTGCCCTGGGTGATAACGCGTTCTACGACTCGGGTCAATTGGGAATTGATTACCTAGAAGAAGAATATGGTCTAGAAACAAGAACGATTGAATGTAACTTTGATGCAGGACAGTATGAGCCATCACTACAGGCTGCAGTAGACTTTGCTGATGTGATCTTTGTGATATCTTATGGTTTTGAAGATCAGCTAAAGGAATTTGCTGATCAGTACCCGGACAAAATCTTCGTAAATCTTGACACTGTTGTTCAGAATGAAGGTAACACTATCACATCCGTGGATTTCATTGAAGAAGAAAGCGCATATTTGGCTGGTGTTGTTGCTGGTATGCTTACTTTGGATACATCAGTGCCGAACATTAATGAAGATAAGATCGTTGGTGCTGTAGGTGGCGATGTTGACCCAGTGATTGATGCCTTTATGTTTGCTTACGAAAACGGTGCACATTCTGTAGACTCCGAGATCGTTGTGGAGCGGAAGTACCTGGGTGACTGGGAAGACTCTGCAAAAGGAAAACAAGCTGCATTACAATTGTTTGATATAGGGGCAGATGTTGTGTTCCAAATAGCTGCTGCAGCTGGTATGGGTGTACTGCAAGGGGCTGGTGAACGAGATCTTTATGCCATTGGCGTAGACACAAATCAGAACGATATTGTCCCAGGACATGTTGTTGCAAGCGACATCAAAGATGTCGGATTGGCAATTAGAAATGTTTATGCAACAATCGATGACGGTACATACACTCCAGGAGAGGTATTAAAGTACGGTTTAGCATCTGGAACAATTGATGTTGTATTTGATGCCGAACAAATGATTCTTCCTCAAAATATTATTGACAGGGTTGATGAATTGCGCCAACAAATAATTGATGGAGAATTGGATATCGAACTCTACACACCATAATTTTATTCAAAATACTATAGTGACAAGAAAAGATTTTTAGAGATGTCAAAAGCATTTAAATAATGTCTATGACATCTCTACATTTTGAATTATTGAGGTTTTTTTCTTCCTATCAGTTTATGAAAGGAATGGTCTGTGCGCTCTCTAATTGGAATGTTAAAAATTATCAAGGTTTTTCCTCCCAATGTTGTTGCCTTGGATGATGTCTCTGTAAAATTTGAAGAAGGTGAGATTCATGCTATTGTGGGGGAAAATGGAGCGGGCAAGTCAACTTTGATGAAAGTGCTTTTTGGCATGCTTGCCCCAAATTCTGGTGAAATTTATTACCATGGTAACCAAGTTAATTTCCAGAATCCTGGCCAGGCGATTGCCAACGGTATTGGTATGGTACATCAGGAAATTCTGTTGGTGTCAGAGTATACAGTTTGGCAAAATGTAATACTGGGCGTTGAAACCATCAACAAATTTGGCCAAATTGATGAAAAGGAAGCTATCGAACAGGTCCGCCAGCAAATTGATGAATATCACTTCAATTTAGATCCTCAGGCTTTGGTTGGTGAAATTTCTGTGGCAGCTCGGCAAAAAGTAGAGATACTCAAACTCCTTTATCGTAATGTGTCGGTTTTGATTCTTGACGAACCCACATCAGTATTGACACCACAGGAAATTCCTCAATTATTTGAAGAATTGCGAAGACTTCGGGATAACGGCCATACAATACTTTTTATTTCTCACCACTTAGATGAAGTTTTATCTCTAAGTGATCGGATAACAGTCCTACGTCGGGGAAAGAAAGTGGGAACTGTCCAGGAAGGAGAAACTTCCAAATCAGAACTGGCTAAAATGATGGTTGGACGTAATGTAGTTTTTTCTTCCATTAAGAGTGAGTCTCACAAAGGAAGAAAAATTTTCGAATTAAAAGATTGGACTTCCATAGATACAGACGGGCGCACCAGGCTGAATTCAGTTGACATCAATGTAAGGTCTGGGGAGATTGTAGGGATTGCGGGTGTGGAGGGTAATGGTCAACATGAATTAGTTAATTCGATTATGGGGTTGTATTCTCCTTCTGAGGGTAGCTTGAAAGTGGAAGGGATGGAGTTGACAAACGCACCTATTCTCGAACGTAGAAAGAAGATTTCCTTTGTTTCACAGGATCGAGGTAATATGGGCAGTTGCCTGGATGCGCCAATCAGAGAAAATGTGCTTATGACCCACCATCGTTTAAATAAGCGTTTTGCGAAATTTGGTGGATGGGTACTAAATTACAATGAGGCTGAACTTCTAACTAAAGAAGTCCAAGAACAATTCACAGTGCATATGGATACTTCGGATGCCGAATTTCAATCACTTTCAGGTGGAAATCAGCAGAAAGCGATCCTTGGTCGAGAATTATTATTAAATACCCCTTTTATTTTGCTAGATCAACCGACTCGTGGCCTTGATGTCGGGTCTATTGAGTACATGCATCGGCAAATTTTGGCAATGCGGAAGCAAGGCCGTGCTATATTAATGCTCTCTGCAGATTTGGAAGAGTTGTTTAGAATTACTGATAGAATTCTAGTCTTAAACCGGGGCGAAATTGTAGCAAATTTACAGACAGAAGAAACATCAATAGATGAAGTTGGATTCTTGATGTTGGAAGGAAAACATTATGAAGCAAAGACTGATTAATGGTCTAGCGGGTATTATTGTAGCTATGTTGTTGGGGGCAGTTGTTATGTTTGTACAAGGTTACAATCCAATAGAAACATATTATGCTTTGTTCGAGTATTCATTGGGAGATTGGTATTCCTTTTCGACAATGCTGAGAAATTCTGTTCCCTTGGTGCTTACAGGTTTATCTGCATCGGTAGCTTTTGCATCAGGGCCAGTAAATCTGGGACAGCCAGGTCAGTTATTAATGGGTGCTTTATTTGCAACTGTAACGGGTTTGTATCTGGATTTACCTGCTTTTTTACTTCTACCACTTATGATCTTTGCAGCATTGATAGGAGGAATGCTATGGTCTGGTATTGCTGCCCTTCTCAAGCGATGGTTCAATATGGATGAATTTATTACAACATTGATGTTGAACATGATCGCTGACTATTTTACATATTGGGCAATATCTTATCCTTTTGCCGAACCTGGTGCATATTCTCCTATGACGCCGCAGATCAATAGAAGTGGTTGGATGCCTGAATATGGGCACTTCAATTCCAATGTTATCATGATGCTATTTGTAATTATCATTGTTTGGTTTTTATTCACAAAGACTATTGCAGGGTATGAGTGGCGTATTTCAGGGAAGAATAGCTTGTTTGCTAGACTGGGAGGCGTTCAAACTAAAAAGAATTATATGATAGTAATGTTGCTGACAGGAGCATTAGCTGGTCTAGCGGGTGGATTGGTTGTAATGTCTGGGCCACATCGTTTTATAAAAGATATCGGCGCAAATTATGCATGGGATGGTGTCATGATTGCAATGGTTGCTAATAATGGAATTATTGCTACGGTGCTATATGGTTTATTCTTTTCCACTTTACAAAGCGGGGCTTTGGGCATGGAATTGATCACTGCAGTTCCTAGCGAATTGATCATGGTGCTTCAGGCGGTGATTGTCCTTTTGGTTGTTGCAGGGCGTGGGTATATCGACATCCTTTTACGTAAACAAGCTGAAAGAAGGAAAGTGAGAGAAAGAACAACATGAAGATCTTTATTGGCTTAATTAATGGAATGATTGCAGCTGCCACACCAATTTTATTGGCAGCTCTTGGGGGAACCATAACCTACTATGCTGGTATTTTTAATATCGCTATGGAAGGTATGATGTTGGGGGGGGCTTTCTTTGCTGTGTTAGGATCCTATTATTCCGGGTCATGGGTTATTGGGATTATTAGTGCTATCTTTGGTGCCATTTTATTGGCTTTGATTTTCATATTGTTTTCTGTTGTTTTGAAGATGGATGAATTTATTACTGGGATTGGCCTAAATTTATTTGCTCTTGGAGCTACAACTTATATGTTAAGACAGATCTTTTCGGTGAAGGGTGCCTTTGCTGGACCTGGAATTATTCCAGTACCATATCTGGATATTCCTCTAATCAAGGAAATTCCAGTACTTGGCGAAATACTTAGCGGACAAAATTTGATCATTTATTTAACTGTAATAATAACAATTTATATTCATTACCTGGTTTTTTCAACCCGCTTCGGTCTCAGATTGAGAGCCGCAGGTTATAATCCAACTTGCCTTAATACCAGTGGTGTTTCAACGGCCCGAGTTCGGGTTTGGTCCCTTATTATATGTGGTGTGCTTTGTGGTTTAGCTGGGGCTTATTTATCACTTGGGTATGTAACTTTGTTTTCTGAGAATATGTCTGCAGGTCGTGGATGGATTTCACTTGCAGCTGTAATCTTAGTGAATGGCAATCCTCTTGGGATTGCATTGATTTCTTTAGTTTTTGGCTTTTCTGATGGATTGGGTTTGTACCTCCAGCAGGTACTCCCTTCACAATTCACATCAATGGTGCCTTATATTGCAACCTTGATTGCTTTATTTATTTATTCTACTCGTCGAAAGGAGCGAGAATTATATGAGTAAGAAGGCATGGCAAAGAGAAAGAGAATTGAGGGATGCTGCAATCCCAATGGATCGACGAATTCATGGTAGTAATTGGTATGATTCAGAATTTTCTGTACCCTATGGTGATGATCTAATTTCAATGTTTTGGCAGGCAAATGTCCCAGGTTCTGGTGCCCCTGAAATACCTTATCAGGAAATGGTTCAGGCAATGGGAAATAAAGGTTTTGATGTCCAAAAAGCCGAAGAGCTAATTGAAGATGGAATCATGCTCCACAAGGTAAAAAATTTTCCTGAGTTACGAAAAATTACAGCAGAATTATTGGCCGCCTTATTTAATGCACAAAAATATCCTGAACATAATTATCACACATATTCCCACCCTGAATCTTGGGAGAACGTATGCAAAGAAATGTCCCCTTTATTGTTGGAAGATCAATGGGGGGATTGGGGCTCGGATTTTGATAAAAAGATATATCAAGGATGGCTTGGGCAATTGGCAGGGGGTTCTTTTGGAACGGCTATTGAAGGTTATACCGGGGAACAAATTGCTAAGGTTTATGGAAAAGTAAATAGTTATATTACAGAACCAGAAACCGTAAATGATGATGTGGTTTATGAATTGGTATTTCTGGATGTATTTGAGAAGATGGGTCGCCATATTACTTCTGAGGCAATTGGTTTAGAGTGGGTTAAACAAATTAAATTTGGCTGGTCAGCTGAGTGGATTGCTTTAAGAAATTTAAATCAAGGAATTTTGCCACCTCATTCTGGTTCATGGCATAATCCTTTTTCAGATTGGATAGGGGCTCAAATGCGAGGGATGATTTGTGGTCTGCTCTCACCCGCTTTACCTTTTGAAGCAGCCCGATTGGCACATATTGATGGTGTTGTATCTCACTCAGCTAATGGTGTGTATGGTGAAATGTATGCAGCAGCAATGACCGCATTGGCTTTTATCCATAATGATCCTTGCAAGATTGTTATAAAGGGTTTGGATTATCTACCACAAGATAGTGAGTATGTTACATTGCAAAAAAAGGTTGTAAGTATTTTAGAAAACAATAAAAATGCAGAGAAAGCTTGGGCAACCATAGAACCAATTTATAATCGATATAATTGGATTCATGCCTATCCAAACGCGGCTGCTGATATTTTTGCATTATGGTACGGTGGTTTAGATTTTTCTGAAACTATGGCACTATTAGCTCATGCGGGAAATGATGTGGATTGTAATGCTGGTTTAGTTGGGACAATTTTGGGTGTAATTTCTCCAGTCCCCCAAAAGTGGGTTGCACCTATTGGTGATTTGTTGGAAACCTACATAAAGGGTAAAGAAAAGCTTTCGATTCGGGAATTAGCCAAGGAAACAGCGCAGCTTGCAAAGGAAAATTGGCAATAAACCTCACAAATGTTTTTTATTAGCTACTTACTTTTTTGCTACTGGTGAAAAGTTTTCAAATAAAAAGATAAACATCGGTTTACCTCTTTTGATAATGAAGATTATTATTCTTCAGGCGTAAACGATGTACTCACGCTGTACCCCTCAATACTGACATCAATCCTCACTGTATATCCCACCGTCGCCCTGCTGATATACCGCTGACAGCTTGCCATGCCATCCGATCCCGTCAGGTTACCATCACAATAGGATGTTGTTGTTTTATAATGCCAGGTCGAGTACATCGGCTTCCCCGATTGCCCTGCACCATCAATAAGCAGCCGGCCGTAAACAGTGACATATGAGTATTGTTCTGGATTAGCATTTGAAACCGAAGCACAGATCTGCGCATTTCCAACCGTATTGCACTGTACATTCTCTCCAGGCATTGGTTCAGGGGTGGGTTCTGGAGTAGGCTCTGGAGTAGGCTCTGGTGTAGGCTCTGGTGTGGGCTCCGGGGTTGGCTCACTCTTCAAAATTAATGGCAGGTATACAAAAGCCTCTCCTATTGAATCAGAACCATAAAATGTAAATGTCACATTTCCATCTTGATCAGTTCGATATATAGCTGCACCTGAAGCAGTTAATCGACTAATTGTGTCAGGACTTGGATGCCCATAACTATTATCACCAACAGAAATGACAGCGTTTAATGGATTGATAGCATTCAGAAAATCCGTACTCGTGCTGTAGGCGCTTCCATGGTGTGCAACTTTCAGCACATCCAACGGTGAATGCAAAACACCACCATTGATCAACAAATTTTCCGTAGTAAATCCGATGTCCCCGGTGTAAAGCAATTCAGTATCATAGAATGACACATGCATTACGATAGAGTCTTCATTTTCATCACCAGTAGGTGGGGATTGCGGATTGAGTATCGATGCCGATAAAGACCCCCATTGGAAGTTATCCCCTTCTTTCACATAAGTTGGTGTAATTCCTCTTTGGTTCATTGCATTCCATACATTAGTACAGGTATCTGTTGTACAGCTGTTGCCGTTGTACAAAACGACATCTATTGGGATCTCTGACTGAAACACATCCAGCAATCCTCCAATATGATCAGCATGCTGATGGCTGATCACCACAATTTCGATGTCATCTACTCCTTGAGAATTGATGTATGAGAGCACAGTTCCCCCTGCACTTGAAGGACCGCCGTCAATGAGCACATCAATCCCATTACTTGTACTTAATAAACTGCTATCACCCTGTCCAACATCAATAAACGTAACAAACAATTCCTCACTAGCTTGCGCCGCTACAGGTAATTTGGTTTGGATTGAAAGGGATATAAAAACAAATAGGATGACAATAGAGCAAACAAATAATCTTGCTTTGGATTCATAAGGTTTTCTAACCATTGTGAAGGTCTCCCGCCGATTTCCTGTAATGATTATTTCCACTTTATTTATATCATAATCAATTCGCAAAAGTTTAAATACAGTAGGCTCTAAATACTTTCTGAATTCTATGATTATGTTCTTAAAGACCAAAGAACTCTACAATCTTTAAAAATTCTGTTAATGTAAACATACATTGCGAATGTAATCCATATCCCGAAAAGCTTGCAATAAAAAATTTTAGATCAAAAATCGGAGATTTGCTGTAAGTTTGAAACTCTGGGTCATTGAGGACATGCAATAATTGTTGACTTCTCGGATTGTAGTTTGCAAGAATGAGAATCACTTCCGGCTTTCGGGTAACGATTCTCATGGCTTGATAGTTTTCAAACTTTATAAATTTGATCAAATCTAATTGACTAAGCTGGTCAAATTGATTTTCCAAGGAGTGAATCAAATCATTATAAGAATTTTTATCATTGATAAGGGTCTCAATATCTTTGAGGTGTTTTATTAAACCAGATTTTCCAGATTTTACACTGCTAGCACCATACTTCAATTCAATGATTGCGGGTCGACAATGTTTAGTTGATTTTCTCTTAGATGCAGGCCAATGAATGGCTAGCATGTCAAAGCGGTTCCTGTATCCAGGAGGAGAATATTCGATATCCGTGATGAAATATTCACTTTCTTTTGAGATTGATGATAAATTGTTTTCGTGGGCTACAAGTTGTTGATATTCTCTTTCTGACTTCTTGTTTACCACAAAGTATTCATCCATAGTTACTTTTAGTTTTGGAATACTATCTGCCCAAATTTCTGCTTCTCTTCGATTAGAAATTATTGATGGCAAAATTGGTACTACCTGCCCAAACCTTCCATAGTTTTCATCAAACTTTGCTTGATAAGAATTTTTGTGAAGTTCACGCAATCTTAGAATATTGCCCCCACGATAATAAACATTGATATAGTTTTCTCTGATTGTAAATAGTAGTGTGTGGTCTTTTTGGACTTTTTCTAGAATTGGTCTTAAAATCCCCTTTTTGTTTTGTAGATCATCCATATAGTCGTTCGATATTTTTCTCATCGAAACTCCTTTTATTCTTAGATTCAATTCATTATTGGATAGCCATTTTTATTGTAATTGTTCCGAAAAGAGTATCTGCCACAGGCACCAGGTTTAATTGTTATTTGGCCTTGCTGCCATAGCAACGACATTATATACAGCCGGAAGAGTACTTAGCCTCCCCGAAGGATCCATCAGATTCAGCTTTTCTCCTGTGGCGTATTCCCACTGATAGATATCCTGGGTCATAAACTGAATTACATCACCAAGATCGACCGTCTTGAAAAGCTGCATCCATTGCTGGTTATCGACCGGCAATACCAACTCCGGTAATACAGAAAAGAGGATCTTGCTGGCACCAACAAGGCCATAGGAAGCCTTGGACATAGTAATTGGCAAAAGATCTTTGGTCATGGACCAGATTCGAGAGGTTATTTCATCAAGCTCTGTTTCACTAATTTCCAATAAATATCGATCCCTGGACTTGCCACTGTCATTAATTTGGCTTTTGATCTCGAGTAAACTACTGCCGATTTTTTCCCAACAAGTCTGTAATGTATCGTGAGGATTATCTGAAAAAACCCCACGCCGAGTCATCCCAAAATTCGATAGGATAAGCGAAGCACATTCAATGAATACTTCTCCATTTTCATCTAATGACTTTGAGTTTCTAATTATCTGATAAGTCGCATTTTTGTAACTTTCACCGAATTCAAAAATTAAGTTTTTAATATTTTTAGGCAATATAGCATTTCCATTATTATAGATAAGAATATTACAATGTTTCATTTTTCCCTCTCTAACACTTCTTAGTTCCTAAAAAATCAAAACAACCATTGAACAAAATCACACATTCTAAAAAATGCTTTGATAAATGAAGATAATAGTAAATAGAATGAAATTAGGACAGAATATTATTCTTGATTTGGATATGTAAATAATTCTCACCATTGTGTAAATATCCCAACCGTGTCCCATAAGGATTCTCTCATAAATAAATTTATATCATGAAATTTATCTACCAGCTTTCTTTGGTTTGACAAAATTATTGAATCCGAACGTAAAAACACAAAAGGTTTTTATACTTAATTGGCATAATCCAGGTTCTGATTTTCACCCAAACCGACAGCGACTACGGCCTCCGCTTCGCCGGCCCCAACCTCCATGACTACACCATGATCTTTGATTTCTCCGACAACTCATATGACGGCGAACGCCTCAAGGTCGAAAGCGCCTATCATCCCTGCTGCGGTACCCTGGAAGTAAACGCATCACTATTTGGTGTCTATAAACGCTGGAGTAATAAACTGGATGGCTGCGCCCAGCATCAGCGTGATGGGGGAGGGGATCAAGAAATCGGAACCCTATT
>Ga0209121_10006740_pt1 | contig 10015 bp, 8 predicted proteins | sample Cruoilmetagenom3_FD_187292 | JGI IMG/M metagenome (GOLD analysis project Ga0209121, IMG submission 187292) | Oil polluted marine microbial communities from Coal Oil Point, Santa Barbara, California, USA - Sample 3 (SPAdes) (version 2) | ecosystem: Environmental > Aquatic > Marine > Oil seeps ...
GGCACCATGAAGGCCGGCACCACCTGGCTTTATGCGATGCTGAGCCGCCACCCAGAACTGCATTTCTCGCCGGAGAAGGAAATACATTATTTCTATCACCGGTATGTCAACGACAACCAACTGAGTTCAATCCGCCGCCTGAAAGAAGTGCGTAATCGCTATTTGCTGCGCTTTGATCCAGATAAGGCCAATATTGATCAGGTCCGCCGCAACCTGCGCTGGATCAATTCCTATCTGGACAGTCCGGTGGATGATTTCTGGTATCGCAATCTCTTTCAGATGCAGAATCGTCAGCGCGTTGCCTGCGACTTTTCCAACCTCAATGCACATCTGCCCGCCGAGGTCTGGCCAAAAATCGCCGAGAAGTGCGACACGCTCAAAGTGCTCTATACCATGCGTGACCCGGTCAAACGCCTGTGGAGCCATACCAAGTTTCATCTACAGGTCAGCAACCAGCTGGAAAACCTGAACACCTGGGGGCCGAAAGAATACGCAGCTTTCCTGCGCTTGCCCCACATCTGGGACAATGCGGAATATGGCGTGGTTCTGCGCCGCCTGAAATCAGCGCTGCCAAGCGACAGCCTGAAAATTATTTTCTACGAAGATATTCATAAAGATCAGGCCAAAGCGCTGGCAGGAATTGAAGACTTCCTTGGCGTTGCCAATCACTCATATCCCGACGCGCTGCTGAAGATGCGGTTCACCGAAAGTGTGAAACATGAGATGCCGGATTTCTTTCCAGATCTGATCGCGGATGACGTGGCACGCATCAAAACCGAGGTTGAGGAAGAGGGACACAAAATCCCCGATAGCTGGCTCTGATTTTTATCGGGTTGCACCGACCTTCAGCCGCTGGTGCATTATTGCATATTTGGCTGGCATGATGGCAGGGTTGCGGCCCAGCAGACCCAAGCACCCTAGGGGCGCCTAAACGCCCGCCTTGTTCGAATGGCACTTTGTGGTATGCCCGCCAACACCTCCGGGGCGGAGGTCTATTTATCCAATATATCCCGGTGATAGTAATGCAGCAGGAAAAGCCCTGTCAGCCCAAGCCCCCCCGACAGCCCCAGCACATAAGTGACCGAAACATAATTCGGATGGTAATACGGGTAATACCCGTCACGCATCATGCCAACAATATGCACCAGCGGATTATACCACAGGTAATCGGAATAGGGGCGTGGGACGGATTCAAAGGTGAAGAATATACCCGAAATAAGAAACAACGGGCGCGTGGTGATTGCCCATGCGGTTTGCCATAACGGATAGGCCATGATCAGAAAACTGTTGAACGTACCGATCCCCGCCGCAAGAGCGATTGTCATCAGATACGCAACACTGATCTTCCAGAAATCCAACACTGTGCTGGGCGAGAGAAAATAGATGATCGAGCCAAGGACAATAAAATGCACCATGATCTGGGTGAAAAAGATCAAACTCAGGCGGGCAATGATCGCATCCAGAAACGTCACCCGCGGATAGGCAAGAAGCGCCCGCGAAAACGCAAGCGTTTGCCCCAGCTTCCCGGTGATCTCGGAGAACATCAGAAATGGCAGCATACCGGCGGCATAAAACAGCGCAAAACTGGTCCCAAGAGGCGGATTGCGAAACCCGGCCGAAAAAATCGCCGTCAGGAGAGCAATCCCGGCCGTTGGCTCCAGAATTGCCCAGACATATCCACCCGGAGAACGGCCGTAGGTTGTGCTCATCTCACGCAGAATAAGCGCCATGATGGCGCGCGGCGTTGACAGGGGCGTTTGTACTGGGCGCAGCCCGGTATCAGGTGGCAGGGCCATGGATATTTCCGGCTTTGTCTGGCGTTCATATCCGATTTAATGTATTGCAGCCAAGCAATAAAGACTTTTTCAAATCCGGGTATGAAGCGCCAAATATGTCTGACCCCAAGAAGGCCCCGACACCGCCCGTAGCGCCTGTCGGACCGGCCAATGCCCCTGTTCCCCCGGCCGTCGGGGCCGTGCGCCCCCCGGCACCGCTGGCGCGCATCAAGGTACGCCATAAGCTGTTGTTGGTTTCGTTTTTGGTCGCGGTTGTCCTGCCTCTGGTGGTGACGGCATTCTATCTCTGGGCCCGGGCCTCGGATCAATATGCCTCTTATCTTGGGTTTTCGGTGCGCACCGAAGAAAGCAGCTCGGCCATTGAGCTGCTTGGCGGCATCACCGAATTATCAGGCTCCAGTTCGTCTGATACTGATATTCTGTTTGCCTATCTCATCAGCCAGGAGTTGGTGCGTAAAATGGATGACGCGGTGGATTTGCGCGGGATCTGGTCGCGCGTTTCTTACAGCTCTGATCCGATCTTCGCCTATGACACGCCCGGCACCATCGAAGATCTTCTGGACCACTGGGAACGCAAGGTTACGATCGTCTATGACAGTGGTTCGGGGATGATTGACCTGCGTATTCTGGCGTTTACGCCCGAGGATGCCAAGACCATCTCTCAGGCGCTGCTGGAAGAATGCACCGCGATGATCAACAACCTTTCGGCCGTCGCGCGCGAAGATGCCGTGAAATATGCCCGCGAGGAATTGGAGGCCTCGGTGGTGCGTCTGAAAGAGGCGCGCCGGGTGATGACCGAGTTTCGCAACCGCACTCAGATCGTGGACCCCGCGATTGACACGCAAAACCAGATGGGGCTGCTGATCACCCTGCAGAGCCAGATGGCCGAAGCGCTGATTGAGCTGGACCTGTTGCAGGACACCACCCGGCAAAGTGACCCGCGCATCGTGCAGGCCAATCGCCGGGTCGGGGTCATTCAGGAGCGCATTGACGCTGAACGCCGCAAGCTGGGCTTTGGCGCGGGGACTGATACGGGCGAGGTGTTTGCCGATCTGGTGGGTGAATATGAAGGGCTGCTCGTGGACCGCGAATTTGCCGAGCGCTCTTATACCGCCGCTCTGGCCTCTTATGATGTTGCCCAAGCCGAGGCCCGCAAACAGAGCCGTTATCTTGCGGCCCATATCCGCCCGACCCTGGCCGAGAAAGCAGAATATCCCGAGCGCGGGAAAATCTTAGCCCTGATGGCCCTGTTCTTGCTGTTAGGCTGGGCAATCCTCAGCCTGGTCTATTACAGCCTGCGAGATCGCAGCTGAGGTCGGGCCATGATTCACCTGGACCGCCTGACCAAGACTTTTCCGCTGCGCGGCAGTCGAAAGGTCATCGTTGAGAATCTGACGGCCACCTTTCCCACCGGCGCCAATGTCGGGCTTCTGGGCCGCAACGGTGCTGGCAAAAGCACGCTGCTCAAGCTGATCGCCGGCACGATGCGCCCCACGTCGGGGCAGGTTCTCTCAACCGGTACAATCTCTTATCCGGTCGGGTTTGCCGGGTCATTTCATCCAGATCTGACCGGCGGGCAAAACACCCGCTTTGTGGCACGCCTTTATGGGATAGATACGGATGAACTTATAGATTTTGTTCAGGATTTCACGGAATTGGGGCGGCATTTCCATATGCCATTCAGGACCTATTCGGCGGGGATGCGGGCGCGGTTGGCCTTTGGCGTGTCTATGGGTATCCCGTTTGACACCTATCTGGTTGACGAAGTCACCGCCGTTGGCGACGGAGCATTTCGTCACAAGAGCGTTAAAATGTTTGACGACCGGCGCAAAAGCTCAAGCGTCATCATGGTGTCGCACTCGCCTCCGCTGATCAAACTCACATGCGATATGGGGGCCGTTCTGGAAAACGGCGTGCTGCAATTCTACGATGATATTGACGAGGCCCTTGAGCATCACGATCACAATTTGAAATCTGCGCCCGTCAGGTAGGAGGGGCGCTGAGCAGCTCTGCAAAAAGCGCCTGCACCCGGGTGGCAAACAGCTCGCGTGACCAATGTTTTGCCCAGGCCGCCCGGATGCGCGCGCTCTGGGCCTCACGATCTGCGGTATAGGCCTCAATCAGATCCACCATGCGCGCCGCATCACGTTTCAGATCATCAAACCCACAGGTCAGCGCCATAGGGTGGGTCGAGGCCAGTTCGCCAGCCCCGTCAAAGTGGCTGAGGATCAATGGCAACCCAGCCTCAAACGCCTCCAGCGCCCCAATCGGCAGGCCCTCATAACGTGAACACAACAGATACCCATCCGCGGCCGCCAGCACCGGGCGCACATCGCGCAACGGGCCGGCAAAGCGGACCCGTGCCATCGCTTCGGGGGTCAGGCATTTGGCGGCCTCGGCCTGAAACGCCGGGGTTTGAGTGCCCGCCCCACACAGTGTCAGCGTGAAATCACCCGGCAACTCTGCAAAAATCCGCAATGCCAGCGGATAATTCTTCTGCCAGCCACAGCGCCCGGTCATCACCAGATGCCGCCCCGGCCCATGCACAGCCGAGGGCAGCGCCCCCAGGTTTGAGCTGTTGGGCAGCACATGTATCCGGTGGCGGGCCATAGCACCCCCCATCACCGCTGACATATGATCGGCCTGGGTCTGGGTCAAAAACACCAGATCCAGAGCCGGGCAAAACCGCAACAACCCGCGTTCCAGCCATTTTGATAGCCCCGCCATGCCCGGGCGGTGGCCGGGGCCAAAGGGCAACCCATGATAGGTCACAACAATGCGTGTTCGCGCTGCAGGGCGCCACAACCGCAGCGCCAGCAGCAGGCGCCCAAAGACCACAGCCAGCCGCGCATGAAACCAGACCACATCTGCTGTCTCATGCCTGAGCAACCGTCTCAGCCCGTGCATTCCGTGCCAGAGCCTGAGCGGTGACAGGCTGCTTTTCAGCCCCCGAACGGTCAGATGCTGAATACCCACATCCTTCAGCCCGTCATAGCCGCCGCGGTTCTCATCGCTGGCCACGGTGATCCTGGCCTGGTTGATCAGCACCACGCTAAGATGCCAGATATGATGCGGCACACCCGAGGAATGCCCATCACCGCCAACCAACAACAGGTGGGGAAGCTGGTTAGACCCGGCCAAGAAGAGCGGCCCCCCAGAAGCCAATATTGCCAAACCCGGTCTGGCGGTAGGGGCCAACCCTGATCAGCCCCGACAGGCGGGTGGGCAGGGAGGCGGCGCGCGCGGCTGCAAAGGCATGCGCGACCTGCGCATTGTCCGGTGTCAGCAGATCCTCCACCGCCATCATCGCCGCCAGATTGCCCGCCAGCCGATCCCGAAACGCGCCTTGCAGCACCTTGAGTTTTCGCGTGGCCTGCGCACCAATCCCGGTGTCGCCGCCGATCACATTGCCGCCATGCTGACGATAGAGCAGGCAAGGGGCCCCATCATCAAAGATCACCTGACCACCCGCGCCGGTGATCAGCAGATAAAGCCACCAGTCATGAGCAAAAACCGCGCCGGTGCGCGGCGCGGCAGCGCGTGCCAGCCGGGCGGCGGCTGCATTCAGCACCACCGTGTTGCCCGGCGCTATGTTTTCAATCAGCGCATTGCGAAACGACGGCGCGCGCATCGGCACTGGCGTGGGGTGGCGGGTATCGCTGTGTGCATGCCAGATATAGCGCCGCGCACAATAAAGCGCCGGGCGCGCAGGGTCACATATTGCCAAGGCCGCGCGCGCGCGGGCCAGCTTGTCCCCCAGCCAGACATCATCCTGATCAGCAAACGCGACCAGGCCGCAATCAGGCTCTAAACCGGCGATCATAGACATATAATTGGCCGAGAAGCCCTGACCCGGGCCAGTGATCTGGTGCACCTCTTGCGCAACATCCGAGGCAAAATCGGCGATCAGCGCACCCGAGCCATCGGTTGAGCCGTCATCCGAACAGATCAGCTGCCAATCCGCATCGCTTTGATCGGCAAAGCTCTGCAATTGCGCGGCCAGCATAGCGGCCCCGTTATACACGCCCATCAGAAGGGTGATCGGTTGATCTGCCTGGCCTGTCATAGGCGTCCTTGTGCCGCTATGCTCGTCTGCATGCTCGTCTGCGGTTTATAATGCGATAGCACCTGATCGGGAAATGGTTTATCCGGAAACTCACCATCTGAGGGCAGTCCGAGATCAAGGCAATATATTCGTGAAACGTCTATTCCGCTTATCACTGGTGCGCCGGTTTTTCACCTCGCTGCGCGATGAAGGTGCACGAACGGCCCTGCGCAAAGCCCGCAATTATACCATTCTGCGCTTGCGCGGTCACACCCCCAGCGTGCTGGCGGGCGACGACGGGCACGGCCCGGTCCGCAAGAACGAAACCTATCTGGCGGGTATCTGGCAAACTCTGGCCCGCGAAGACGCGTTTCATGTCACTCAGGCCCCAGCCCTTCTGAGCAAGCGGCGCAAAATCGCCCTGATCGCGGATCTGAACCTGCCGCAATGCCGCAAGTACCGGGTCGAACAGCTGGCTGAATTCTGGCGCGCACGGGATGTCGACGTGGAGTATGCCCATTACACCGATGTGCCACGTTGCACGGCGGTGCTGCAGGAGGCCACCCATCTGATGGAATACCGGCTGCAGACCTCGCCGGTCACGGCGATGTATCGCTATGAGGCGCGGCGTCTGCGCTTGCCGGTGCTCTATGATCTTGATGATCCGCTGTTTTCGGTCTCGGCCTATGAAACCTATGAGAACATGAAAGCCGTCGAGCCCGAGCTGAAGGCACATTTTGTGGCCGAGGCGCCAAAATATCTGGAGATGATGAACGGGGCCGACATTCTGACTGTCTCGACCCCTGGCATGGCCGAGCATACCCGCCTGCTGACTGCGCGCCCCGTGCATATGCGCCGCAATTTCGCCGACCGGGCCACGCTGGAGGCCGGACGCCGCGCGATGGCGTCAGGGCGGCCCGATGACGGGCTTTTCCGCGTGTGCTTTGCCAGCGGTTCACGCGGGCATGAGGTGGATTTTGCCCTGATTGCCGATCAGGTGAGCGAATTTCTGTCCGGTGCGGACAACCGCCGCCTGATGATCCTGGGGCATTTTGATATGGAGCTGTTGCCCGAGGAACTGCGCGCCTGCGTCGAGGCACATGGCTTTTCCACCTATGAGCAATATCTGAGCACGCTGGCGCGGGCCGATGTGGCGGTGATGCCGCTGACAAACGACATTTTCAACCGCTGCAAATCCGCTGTGCGGGTGATTGACGCGGCCGCCGCTGGTGTGCCCTCGGTGGTGGGCACGGTGGGGGATTTGGCCAATATGGTCACCCATGAGAAGACAGGCTTTATTACCGACACATCCCAAGGCTGGCTTGACGCGCTCGAGACATTGGCAGGCGATGCGCCTAGCACAGCCGCCATGGGGCAGGCGGCCCGCGCTGATCTGGAAACCCGCTGGTCCGGGACAGATGCGCCCCATATCATCGACCCCGAAATCATCAGATGGGTTGAAGGATGAGCGGGCGTCATATCCTGCTGGCCAATATCTTTTTCGCGCCGTTTTCCTATGGCGGGGCCACAGTGGTGGCCGAACAGGTGGCGCAGGCACTGATCCGCAATCATGGCTACCGGGTCAGCGTGGTGTCACTGACCAGCCGCTCTGATCTGGAGCCCTACACCACGATCAAGACCGAAAAACACGGCATCGTGAACTACCTGATCAACATGCCAGCAGGGCGGCAATACGCCGAAGTTTATGACAATCAGGTGGTCTCGGATGAGGTGGCCCGGCTGATCGACATGCTGAAGCCCGACCTGATGCATGTGCATTGCATTCAGGAAATCGGTGCCGGCATCCTGCGTGTGGCCCATGACAAAGGCCTGCCTGCGGTGCTGAGCGTGCATGATTTCTGGTGGATCTGTGACCGGCAATTCATGGTCAAGGTGGATCAGGAATATTGCGGCCAGAACCCAGTGCGGATTGAGACCTGTCAGGGCTGCGTGGAAAATTACAAGGCAGCGCAATCCCGGTTCCGCTTTTTGCAGGACCACGGCGCACTGGCCGATCTGGTGACATACCCGAGCCAGTTTGCCCTCACCCTCAGCGAGGCCTCAGGCTTTGTGCCGGGCAAGGGCGTGGTCTGGGAAAATGGTGTGCAGCAGCCGGGGCAGGATTTCTTTGAAATGCAAGCCACACGGCGCGCCGCTGACCCGACGTTGACCTTCGGCTTTGTCGGCGGGCCATCCGACATCAAGGGCTGGCCGGTGATCCGCAAATCATTCGCTGAAATGGAGCGCTCGGATTTCCGCGTGCTTGTGGTGGAAGGCAGCCTGGATGACAGCTGGTGGAAGGGGGAGGTGCCCGAAGGCCTGCCCGGAGACTGGCAGATCCAGCCGCGGTTTTCCCAAGCTGAGATGGATGCGTTTTATGCCCGGATCGACGTGCTTTTGTTCATGTCGCAGTGGAAAGAAACCTTTGGTCTGGCCATCCGCGAGGCGCTGGCCCGTGGCATCCGCGTGATCCAGACCGACAGTGGCGGGACAGTGGAACATGGCACGATTGCACCAGAGGCGTTGATCCCGATCGGTGCCGGGCCTGAGGTTCTGCGCCCGCAGCTGGAGGCCGCCCTTGCCGCCCATCCCGCACCGGCAGAGCCGCACAAGGTGGCCAGTTTCGATGATCAGGCGGCAGCATTTGCGGCCCTAGCAAAGAAACTGATCGGCTGACCGACCCCGGGGCTTATGACGATTTAGGATCCCGCCGCAGCCGCCCAACCACATGGCGCAGGGGGGCGGTCATGCGCCACGAGGAACTTTGCAGCAGCGTCTGATAATCTGCCTCTGCGCGCGCCAGGTTTTGATGCAGCTGCGCATTGTCGGCGCGAAGCTGATCCAGGGTCTGGGTCCGGGTCTCCAAAGAGCGGTCCCGATCCTGGATATCATCCCGCAGCCTGAGGACCTCGGCCTCTTTTGTGGCCAGCTCGGTGCGGGTGCGGTCCAGACTCCCGGCCTGATTCATGCAGTCGATCAGCGCCAGCTGCCCGGACCGGACCAGCGCCAAGACCTGAGGCGGTAAAGCCGCCAATTCTGAGCGTATCTCATCCAGCCGGTCGTAATCTTCGGAGGCTTCACCGGTCAGAGCCCATTTTTCAAGGATGTCATAGCTGTTCTGCCACCAGAGATCCAATTCCGCGGGGGCCGCCGCTGTGGTGACGTTGAAATGGCGCAACTCGGTGCTGAGAAACCCCTCTGCCGGGGTTTCGCCGGAGACTTTGGAGGGGGGCAGGGGCAGATCCAGCCGCTGATGAATTGTTTCTAAGGTGCCCCGCCTGTCCTGCATCAGGAGGTCAAAACTGGTGAAACAGCGTGGCACTTTGCGGGTGGCGTGTTCGGCGTCCAGCACATGGCGCAACCACATCAAGAGGCCAAAGGCGGGATCGTACCCATCGCGCCGGTGCAACGAGGCCGCCACCTCGAGCGGGTGACGGTGGGTATGGACAACATGGGGCGCAAACCCCACACGCGCCAGGGCGTCCAGCCATAGCGGCATCAACCGGCACATGCGCGGATCCTTAAGGATCATCGGGCCATCACAATGCTTATACTCGGCCCGGAGGATATCGGTCGCACGCTTGAGACTGCTTTGGTAGAGGCTGGCGGGCAGGGTGCTCAGGTCAACCGGGGTCCAGTCATTCCAGCCAGACCCTATTTTGGCCAGCAGCTCATCGTTGACGTCCCAGAGCGCCTTAGATTCAAAATACCCTTGGCGGTTGCTTTGATCGGCGGGGGCAAGCGTTGCGGGCAACCCGTATCCGAGCAGGCTCAGCGACCCCGAAAGGGCGGAGGTTCCAGAGCGATGCATCCCCAACACCAGAACACAATCCTGAATCGGAGCCAGTGCCGGGGAGATATCTGGAGGTGCTTCGCTCATAGTGAATTCTTACTTGTTAAGCGCTCTAAAACAAATGGCAGATCGTCAGGTTCCTCAAAAGCAGTCGGGTTTTTTTCCGCAGGAAACAATACAGGAGGCAAAAAAATACCGCCCTACTTGTTAAAGTTCTGGCAACACTACCTTAACAAGAGTCGCGCCGGACGCAGCGTGCGGGCGATTTCATGCAGGCAATGCCCGGATTGAACAGATGTTCAAACACATCCCGGGTCAGAACGACATCAAAGCTTTCATCGTCAAAGGTCTGCTAACCTCAGGCCCTAAGCGCCATACTCT
>Ga0209121_10006742_pt1 | contig 10012 bp, 9 predicted proteins | sample Cruoilmetagenom3_FD_187292 | JGI IMG/M metagenome (GOLD analysis project Ga0209121, IMG submission 187292) | Oil polluted marine microbial communities from Coal Oil Point, Santa Barbara, California, USA - Sample 3 (SPAdes) (version 2) | ecosystem: Environmental > Aquatic > Marine > Oil seeps ...
ACCTCCGACCGCCTGCCCTTAAGGGCCCGTAGCTCAGTTGGTTAGAGCAGTGGACTCATAATCCATTGGTCGAGTGTTCGAATCACTCCGGGCCCACCACCTTCCCGCAACACCGAAACACTTCCCCGAAGCAGCCTATCCATAAAAAACACGTCCAAAACCAGTCCAACTTCCGAGCAAATTTTCACCGCCTTCATACCGCCTTAAAAAAAACGTAACCATACAGACATATCTTTATCTTACATTACTCGCGTTATTCAACCGCCCTCGGAGATAAGATATGAAAACCCCCTTAAAACATGCGGCTGCAGCGGCATTAATGCTGTTCCTGCATAGCCATATCGCTTGCGCAATGGAGCATGGCTCAACAGATGCCGACAACGAAGAAAAACGTGTAAAGCTACTAAAAAAAGCCGGCTATGCCCAACTTATAAAGCGACTAAAAAAATCCGACTATGCACAACTTGGCCCACGCCCCTTTTTCCTGGTTAACGACATGGACGATGGCCCGCTCAAAAACCAGCTAAAAGCCTGCTCGAAAATAAACTTTAAGAAAACCGATTTTTCTATCGGCCACCGTGGTGCAGCGCTGCAATTTCCCGAGCACACCAAAGAATCCTACCAAGCGGCTGCAAAAATGGGAGCCGGAATCCTTGAGTGTGACGTGACCTTTACCAAAGATCGCGAACTGGTCTGCCGGCATTCTCAGTGTGACCTCCACACCACCACCAACATACTGGCCATACCTGAGTTGGCAGAAAAGTGCTCCACACCACCGGACTACAGCAGCGTCACTCCTTTCGCCAATGTTAAATGCTGCACCAGTGACATTTCCCTGGCCGAATTTAAACGCCTCAGCGGGAAAATGGATGCCGGTAATCCTAAAGCAAAAACACTAAAAGAATACCTCGCCTCCACCGCAGATTGGCGCACCGATTTATACACCAGTCGCGGCACCCTGCTTAGCCATAAAGAAAGTATTGCCCTGTTTAAAGAGCTAGGCACCAAATACACCCCCGAACTGAAATCACCCAGTGTAGAAATGCCTTATGAAGGCGAGTACAGCCAAGAAGACTATGCCCAACAGATGATCAACGAATACAAAGAAGCGGGAATAGCTCCTGAAAAGGTTTTCGCCCAATCTTTTAACCTTGATGATGTGACCTACTGGATTGCCCATGAACCCGCCTTCGGAAACCAGGCAGTTTATCTTGATGGCCGTTATGATGACCCACGCTTTGATCACAGCGACGCTGAAACCTGGTCACCCAATATGGAAGAACTTGCGAATCAGGGTGTGAAAATTATCGCACCACCCATGTGGATGCTGCTGGCTTTGGATGAAAACAAGCAAATCGTGCCTTCCAACTATGCCATCGCCGCAAAGGCTGCTGGTTTGAACATCATTACCTGGACACTGGAGCGCTCGGGCTTACTTAAAAACGGTGGCGGCTGGTATTACCAAACAACAACGGAAGCGATAAACAATGATGGCGACGTATTCGAGGTGCTAGATGTACTGGCCCAAGATGTAGGCATTCTCGGTATCTTCAGCGACTGGCCTGCAACCGCGACATATTATGCGAACTGCAAAGGTCTTTAATTCCCACTTTAGCGAGTCTCTCACCCGAGGCTCGCTATCGGTTCCGCCAGAAATTATCAAAACAAAGCATTTCAACCTAGAAGCCACAGTTAGCCGGCCCAAACTGGAAGTTTACACTTCTATAGTAAGTGATTTTGAAAAGAGAATAAGAGCAGCCATAATTTTTCCAGGCCGCTAATACACTTGGTCGTGATTACCTATATCAATGAGGATAATGTCGTTATCACGAATAACCATTTCCAACACTATGCGATAACTCATATTGATTGAGACCGAAGACAGACCGCTTAAACGCCTTTGAAGCCTCAATGAAGGATGATGCGGATCAAGCTCCAAGGTTTTCTGGTATTGGCTGTGTATTTCGGGGTACTTTTTTAAGAACTTTTTTGCTTTCCTGATATAGCTCTCAGGGTAAACAAGCCTATACGTCATCAATGACTCGCTTCATGTGGTCGGCGACACTTTCGGTAATGCAACGACCCGCCTCAACATCGGCCTTCGCCTCTTGCAAAGCCACAGCCAACTCGTATTCACGTAACTTTGCGTATTTCTTAATATCCATCACAACGTAGCGATCCTGCCCTCTCACAGAGATAATAACCTCTTCATCGACCTTTAAGTGGGCCTCAACAGCAGACACCCCTTTAGTTTTCAGTTCGTTAGCTGTCATTTTGTTCATATCCTCACCCCCAACACCCAAAATACGCTTAATAACATTATTAAGAGCACTATTAATCGCTCGATTACAACACATTAGAAGCTAGCGTACGCGCTGATTAATTCTGAACCAAAGAAAGAGCCCCCCTAAATGCCTCTGAGTATTACGCCAACAGAAAGCACTTTTAGGCAGCGAAAAAGCGAGGGGTTTTGGGTGTGAAACACGAATTAGCCAAAAGCGACCTAGAATTCAAACAAAAGCTATGGCTCAATGGCCACCACAATAAAAATGAAAAATAACCTATGAAAAACTCCGAAACCAACAAGTTTGACACATCCTACGGGGCACTCGAATATTACGACTTAGGCACTGGGCCAGCAGTGGTACTTTTACATGGTTTCCCCGATAGCCCCACGACTTTTTCCCACCTTGTTAACACGCTTATTGATACCGGTTACCGATGCATTGTGCCGTTTATGCCTGGCTACGGACAATCCTCCCTGCCCTTTAACAGCCAAGGAATAATCAAAGGCTCGGATGCCTCTATGTTGGGTATTGGGCGAATGCTTGATGAATTTTTAAGCCATACGCTCCAAGGAGAAACACTACATTTAGTCGGTCACGATTGGGGCTCTATGGTGGCGCAAATGCTGATAGCGTTAAACGATGAAAATCCTCACGCCAGCTATAAAATTGATCGCGCCGTATTTTATGCAGTGCCTCCTGTTGTTTCATTCTCTAAAAATATTACTCTTAAACAACTTTATCGCTCCCGCTATATGGCTTACTTTCAGGGCTTTGGTGTTGCGAAAAAAATACGTTCCGACAAGCTCGCTTACATCGAAGAGTTATGGCAGCGCTGGTCACCCTGGAACGCTGAGGAATTAGCGCAACAGCCGCAGCTGCAACAAACCCTGCGAACATTAAAGAAAGATCACTGCCTCGAAAATGGCATGGCCTATTACCGCCATCTTCTAAACCCGCTCTATATTCTGCGAGGCAGCTCTTTGCTTCGACAAGTTTCACTTCTTTTCAAAAAGAGATCTCACCCTTGCTTGCTCTTAGTGGGCGAGAAAGACGAATGCATCAGTGCGGATATGTATCAAGGTAGTGAGGCTTGTTACCCACACCCCGATACGCGACTAGAAGTATTGGAAGGCCTAGGGCACTTTGCTCACCTTGAGAATCCAGAAAAAGTGAATGCGATCATTACAGACTTCATTGATATCCATGCTCACCCAGCTCAGCGTTCTGGCACATCCGTTTGAATAATCCAGGGAAGCTCTGAATAAACCGTCACACCCTTCAGACATTTAAAGCGAGAGACCTCAATTGAGTGCAAGCGTCCAAAAAGAAACCCGCTTAATTTGGTGGCGCTAAGCGGGTTAAAACCAGCGCTTTTCAGAATTGACTACTTGCTTTACACAACACCATCAAGCGCCTGACTCACATCAGCGATAATATCGTCAATGCTTTCGATACCCACCGATATGCGGATGAGATCTGCACTGACTCCTGCGCTAGCCAATTCATCGTCATTGAGTTGCCGGTGCGTGGTCGATGCAGGATGACAAGCGAGCGACTTAGCATCGCCAATATTCACCAAACGTAAAATCATTTGTAGCCCATCAATAAATTGGCTACCTGCCTCTGACCCGTCGTGAATACCAAAGCTCAGTATTCCGGATGCTTTTCCACCTGTAATATTTTTACAGCTTTCATAGTATGGGCTATCTGCTAAAGCCGCATAATTGACCCATTTTACTTTCTCGTGCTCATTTAGAAATGCTGCAAGCTTTTCTGCATTTTCACAATGCCGTTCCATCCTTAACCCCAGGGTTTCCAAACCCTGTAAAATTTGAAAAGAATTTAGAGGGGAAATTGCAGCGCCGGTATTTCTTAGCGGCACAACACGACAACGTCCAATAAACGCCGCAGCGCCTAATGCTTCGGTATAAACAACATCATGGTAGGAGGGATCGGGCTCATTGAGCATGGGAAATCGTTCTTTATTGGCCACCCAGTCAAATTTTCCTGAATCAATAATGATGCCACCAATGGAAGTACCGTGCCCGCCGATATATTTCGTTAGAGAATGAATAACAATGTCAGCGCCGAGTTCAAAAGGTCGACAAAGGTAAGGGGTTGCAACAGTGTTATCGACTATCAGTGGTACACCGTGCTTTGCTGCTATGGTCGATAAGCGCTTGATGTCCACAATATTGCCAGCCGGGTTACCAATGGACTCACAAAAAATAGCCCGCGTATTCTGATCAATCGCTTTCTCAAAGCCATCAAAATCATCGAAAGAAACCATCCGCACATCAACTCCTTGATTGGGTAATGAATGCGCGAAGAGGTTATAAGTTCCACCATATAATTGACTTGTGCTCACTATATTCGAGCCCACATCACAGATGCACTGGATTGCATAGGTAATTGCAGCCATGCCTGAGGCCACAGCAAGTGCGCCGACACCCCCTTCCATCGCGGCTAGGCGTTGCTCCAACACATCCGTGGTGGGGTTCATGATTCGCGTATAAATATTTCCTGGAACCTTTAAGTCGAACAGGTCTGCACCATGCTGGGTATTATCAAATGTAAAGGAAGTTGTTTGGTAAATGGGTACCGCTGCGGCCTTGGTGGTGGCTTCGGAGTCATACCCATGATGTAAGGCGAGAGATTCAAGTTTCATATAATAATTCTCTATAGATTTTGTAAATGACCAATGCACGAAGAGATATTACTGTAAATGAGCTTGGCTCAAAAAAGAATGTGGCAAGAGTCAATAATGGGCTAAATATTGACTCTACATAACATGGAAGCAGGAACGCTTAGCTTTCGTAGCAGACTGTAAGAAGAAGCGGGATAGGCAGCGCTGCATTGGCATGGGCACCTTTTAGCGTATCGCTAAAAATCAGTGTTTTTATTCGAGAGCAAGGAAACGCCGAACGGAAACTCGTTATGAAAAAGGGCTGAGGAGTTGAGTACGGAGCTGACGCCTCTATCGGCTAAAAAGCAATTTATAGCAGCTAAGAATATTTTCCAGTCGATAGAATGATAAGGCATCCACCTATTTTGCAACGATGACTGAGGCCAAAGTATTTGTGCTGGCAACGGCTTTGGGTAAAAGGTGTTTAGACAATGCCTCATCTAAGCACACCCCTTGAAGGCAGGCTTGATAAAATTCTTGACCTTTAAGTGGTTCGACACTAAATTAAAATAGCTCAATTTGCCTCTGCTTTGCTCTGCTAAGAACAGCTTCACTCAGCTGACACAGAATTTTAAACAGCATCAAACGACCAGATAGAAAAGCTTTCCATAAATATTCTAATGACCTGTCTTTTCCGCTTAGGCTTTCGATTTAACCCTACTTATAAGAACCACAAATTAACAATGGCTGTAAGCACCTCACTCTAGCGAGAATAGGGCCATTAAAAGTACGAATGAGGACGTGCGAGACTACAAGGTTCCGCATCTGATATGCCTCATTTCATGACTCAATCTGGAGTAAGCTGTGGAGTTTGACCCCTTAATACTGGCGCGCATACAATTTGCTGCGAATATCAGTTTTCACATTCTATTTCCATCGATCTCTATCGGCCTTGCTTGGATCCTGTTTTATTTTCGTTATCGTTATCACCGTAGCGGTGACCAGGCCTGGGATTACGCCTACCTATTCTGGGTGAAAATTTTCGCGCTGACCTTCGCCATGGGTGTGGTGACCGGAATCACCATGAGCTTTCAATTCGGCACCAACTGGCCCGGTTTCACCGAAACCACTGGCAACATTTCCGGCCCCCTGCTTGGCTATGAAGTGCTCACCGCGTTTTTTATGGAGGCCTCATTTCTGGGCATTATGCTCTTTGGGCGCAAGCGGGTATCGGCTCGAGCTCACGTTGTTGCGACAGGGTTAGTTGCGGTAGGAACCAGCCTTTCGGCCTTCTGGATATTAAGTCTTAACTCATGGATGCAGACCCCCGCAGGGTATGAATTAATCGAGGGGAAATTTTATGCCGAAGATTGGCTAGCAATCATTTTTAATCCATCTTTTCCATATCGCCTTGCTCACGTAGTCACCGCATCCCTAATAACCAGCGCGTTCTTCATAATGGGAGTCAGCGCCTGGAGAATGTTTAAATCCGTGGATGGCCCAGCGACGGCTCGGGTGCTAAGAACAGGGGTAATCATTGCCATGGTTGCCACTCCCACCCAGCTATTGATAGGGGACTTGCACGGCTTAAACACTCTGAAACATCAACCCGCCAAAGTTGCGGCCATGGAAGGCATCTGGGAGACGGAATCCAATGTGCCATTTACACTATTTGCCTGGCCGAACGAACAAACGCGGAGCAACGACTTTTCCATATCGATCCCCTCACTCGGCAGCCTGATTTTAACCCATGAGTTGGACGGCACCCTCCAGGGGCTAAATGATTTTGAGGATGAACACCCGCCCGTCGCACTGGTATTCTGGTCGTTTCGGGTCATGGTTGGCGTTGGCATGTTAATGATTGCTGTGGCCTGGTGGGTTGGCTTAACACTGCTACGCAAGCGGCCTCTTTCACACCTCCAGTTATTAGTTCTTAGCGGTATGACTTTTTCCGGCTGGGTGGCCACCTTAGCAGGTTGGTGGGTAACGGAAGTGGGCCGCCAACCTTATATTGTCTACGGGCTGGTGCGCACCGAAGAAGTGGTGGCCAATCATAGTGGCGGCATGGTGATGACGACGTTGCTTACTTACTTAACGCTTTACGCAATATTATTGGTGTCCTACGTTGGCGCTATTCGCTATCTATCCAGCAAGCCAGCTGGATCGATCGCCATGATGCAATTTCCAGACAAGCCCGCCAAGGAGGATAAGTAATGGATACCCTACTACCGCTATTATTTTTCATCATCATGGGGGCATCGGTGCTGGCCTACAGTATTCTCGATGGTTATGACCTAGGCATTGGAATGCTGCTGCCCTTGGGGGATGAGGCAGAGAAAGACCGTATGATCGCCTCCATTGGCCCTTTTTGGGATGCGAATGAAACCTGGATTGTCCTTGGCGTGGGCACCTTATTGATCGCCTTTCCTGAGGCGCACGGTCGAATACTCACCGCACTTTACCTGCCGGTAACCCTGATGCTGATCGGATTAATCATGCGTGGCGTGGCTTTTGACTTTCGGGTCAAGGTCGGCCCAAATAAAAAACAACGCTGGAACCGAGTTTTCTTTGCTGGCTCACTTCTCGCGTCTACCACTCAGGGGTGGATGGTCGGTGCTTACGTTACCGGTTTGCAAACAGGGTTACTCAATACCCTTTTCTCTGCCCTAATCGCCCTGCTCTTACCCGCCTTCTATATATTTCTAGGTTCTGCGTGGTTGATGATTAAAACCGAAGATGCGCTTTTCGATAAAGCGGCACGTTGGGCACGTCGAGCCTTGCTGCCCGTGGCTGCCGCCCTGCTGCTAGTATCCGCCGCCACATCACTGGTCAGCACAACCATTGCTGCACGCTGGTTTACGCTGCCCAATGCAATCGGTCTGGCCCCCATTCCTATTACTTGTGCGTTGATATTTATTGCATTAGCCTGGTTTTTTACCCGTACACCAGAGTCCATCTATCGATATTCCTGGCTGCCCTTTGCCGGCGCGGCGGTCATTGGCCTAATGGCCGCTATCGGAGTTTTTTACAGCGTTTACCCCTACGTCGTGATCGGTGAGCTCACCATATGGGAAACTGCTTCAGCTACCAGCTCCCTTAAGTTCGTATTCGTCGGGGTGGTGATTACTATTCCTGCAATTATCGGGTATTCAATTTACGTCTATCGTATTTTTTCCGGCAAAGCGACTGACTTAGACTATGGGTAGGAACGATCATCGCAGAGGTGCAGTCGAATTCTAATTCGCTCCACCTCTATTTGGCTAAGGGATGTGTTTTTGTTTTAAGGGGCTTCTAATCCAACACGGATTATAATATTCGTAATGACATTAAAGTGTATCGCCTATATGTCAAACAGACGCTCCGATAGCCCTATAGTGAGTCTATCGGCGACTCTGCTACGTTTGAGCATGAACAACAAAATGTCACAAACCGAGATCAGATAAACTGGGGTGTTCTTCAGGACGAGGGCCAAGAGCCCAATGATATTTTCTTTCTGATTCTTTAATTGCTACGTCATTTATACTTGCGATTCGACTTCTCATAAGTCCTGATTCAGTAAACTCCCAATTCTCATTCCCGTAGGAACGAAACCAACTTCCATGTTTATCATGCCATTCATATGCAAACCGTACTGCTATCCTATTTCCTGATGTGCACCATAACTCTTTAATGAGACGGTATTCTAATTCCTGACTCCATTTCCTCTGAAGAAACGCAATAATTTCTTTTCTCCCCGAGATAAACTCACTACGATTACGCCATTGACTATCACTTGTGTAGGCAAGGGAGATTTTTTCAGGATCTTTTGAATTCCATGCATTTTCAGCTAAACGCACTTTTTTAATTGCAGCTTCATTATCAAAAGGTGGGAATGGCGGCTTAGATTCAGTAGTCATTTTATGATTCTCCAAAGCTATACTTCATTTATAACGAGAGCGTAGAAAAGTGCAACCTTTAGACACGCCCCTACTCATGAAAATTTTGAATAACAGCCCATTTTGCAGACTTACTTTCAAGCATAGAGATTCTATTTGCAACGATGATTGCCGCATTATTGAGGCCAATATTTCGTTTGCCAACAAAGACTTCATTACCAGCATTTTCATCTGCCATGCAATAGGCAGCAATAATTACAAGCCCTGCTCTTTTTTCAAATTCACTTTTAGAAAACAATCCACATGCTAATCAAAATATATTTCTCTTTTAATTTAAATCCATGCAAACGAACCCGCAGAAACACACGACTGCTTTTAGTAAAAAATTTTTTATTGGTACGAGAAACGCAAAACTTTGCTGTGGCTTGGCATACCTCAGCATCATGCCGCCAAGGTTAATAAATCAAAAATGAGCTTAGAAAACCCCTTGGTTCTTACCGGGTCAGAGAGCAATTGCATCATCTGATTTTGATGGGCTTCACTGCTATCCAATACCGCATCATCAATCGCTTTGGCAAAATCCCCTAACATGGCTTGCTCAGCGCTATTGTTCGCAATCTGTTGCATCACCAATTGATTCTCGCTGAACTTATCGCGAATGGTGTAGGCATAGTTAATCATGTCTTTGTCGGTCAGCTAATCTGCCTTAGCTATCATTATTTTTCCACTCCCTAACGGATCAAATTCATTATCAGGTGTATCATCAATTCTTTTTGTGCTGGGTCACTTTGTGCCACCAGTAACGCAATGGCCGCCAAGGCATTGTCGTTAATTTTTAATTCGCCACTTTGTTTTAAATGGTGTTCATTACGCTGTAAAAACCAGATAAACATAAACGCACCAATACGCTTATTGCCATCACTGAAAGGGTGATTTTTAATAATAAAATACAAGAGGTGTGCCGCCTGCGCTTCAATGCTGGGGTACAAGTACTCGCCCCCAAAACTTTGCACTACAGAACCCAGTACACCGGCAAAGCTATCATCCTTTTCATTACCCACTAACTCAGTTGCTTCGCCCTTGGCGATTAAATCCTTAACCAGTAGAGCAATGGCTGCTCTGGCTTCTTCATAGTCAATTTGATAACGAATATTTTCCTCAAAGTCAGCAGTCGGTAATCGCTCACTATCAAATTGATTCAACAATACAAAGGTATTGGCGTA
>Ga0209121_10006745_pt1 | contig 10009 bp, 9 predicted proteins | sample Cruoilmetagenom3_FD_187292 | JGI IMG/M metagenome (GOLD analysis project Ga0209121, IMG submission 187292) | Oil polluted marine microbial communities from Coal Oil Point, Santa Barbara, California, USA - Sample 3 (SPAdes) (version 2) | ecosystem: Environmental > Aquatic > Marine > Oil seeps ...
CCCAAAAGCTGGGTTGGAGCATTGGCCTGCCACATTCGGCAGACGACATAAAACGCCACCACAAACAGGCCCATGACAATGACCGAGGCTGGGGCAAATCTGGCGGAGACTTCGCCCTTCAGCAAAGCATTGATCGAAACAGAGCCAATCGCAATTCCAACCGAGAACACTGCTAGGAATAGGCTGGCCACTTCTTTGCTCGCCATCAACGTGTTCTTGGCCAATGGTGGGAACTGGATCGTCAGGACTGCGCCAATGGTCCAGAAAAAACTAATCGCGATTATCGAATAAAATATCTGCGGGTCATGGCCGGTGGACTTGATCAGTCGGCTGGACGCGCGCCAGACATTCCAATCCAGCTTGGTAATTTTGCCCATTGGCGGAGCGGCTGGAATCTGACGGCTAGAGAGATAGCCGATCACAGCGGTCACGATGATGCCGATGGCGGCCCATTTCACATCAATCCAACCGGCCAGAATGGTCCCGGCCAATATCGCGATATAAGTTCCAGCCTCTACCAATCCCGTGCCTGCCAACACCTCTTCTTTCTTGAGGTGCTGCGGCAGGATTGCGTATTTGATTGGCCCAAGGAAGGTCGATTGAATGCCCGTCAGCAGCAGGGCGAACAGTAATAAGGGGATCGCAACGGCATCCACCATAATGCCCTGCCACGCCATATAGATCCCAACCGCACCGATCATCATCAGCCCGATCTCGCACATTTTGACCGTGCGGATGATCTTGGCCTTGTCGCGCATGTCGGCCAATTGTCCGGCCACAGCTGACAGCAGGAAATAGGGCAGCATGAACAGGATGGTCGCAACGGCGCTGAAGATGCCCTCCTGACTTTCGTCATTATACACCGCGTAGACCACAAACAGGACCATCGCAGTCTTGTACAAATTGTCGTTGAATGCGTTCAGCATCTGGGTGCAGAACAACGGCAAGAAGCGCCGACGGTGGAGCAAATGCGTGGTCGTCGTCATAATGTCGGCGATAAAAGCGCCTCTCCTCCAGTTAAATCCAGCCTTAGAGCATGCACGGCAGTGAACAAGGCAATCTAGTCCCTTTTGCCCGATCACTTACCGCGCTAAGAGACTAAATAGATGCTGACTTTACCCAACCTTCTAACGCTCTCGCGTATTTTTGCAGTGCCGTTTTTGGCATTCCTTTTATGGTGGCCTGATTGGCAATTGGGTTATTTGGTCGCTTATGGCTTGTACTGCCTTATGGGCATTACTGACTATTTCGATGGCTATTTGGCTCGATCTAGCGGAGCGGTTTCAAAGCTTGGCATTTTCCTAGACCCGATTGCGGACAAGATCATGGTCGCCGCGGTCATTCTGGTGCTGACGGCGCAGGGCTGGCTGCGCGGACCATTGGTGGGTGACTTCCACGTGATTGCGGGCCTGATCATCCTGGTGAGAGAGATCGCTGTATCTGGCCTGCGCGAATTTTTGGGCGGGATTCAGGTCTCTGTGCCAGTATCGCGCTTGGCCAAATGGAAAACCACGCTGCAGATGGTGGCGCTTGGCTCTTTGATTTTGGCAGGCGGCTTGCCCGATTGGAACTTTGTTGCGCTGGATCGCGTGTTCAATGTTCCGCACACTGTGGGCATCTGGACTTTGTGGGGCGCGGCCATTTTGACGCTGGTAACCGGATGGGATTATCTGCGCGTCGGCGTTAAGCACATGGACTAAGGCTTGCGCTTGGTGTGACCACTCGGTGTGACCAAAGGCAATCGCTGCTGCTTGCTTTCAAACAGAAAATTTCCGGTTTATGTGAAACCTTTTGCGGGGATCGCGCGTAAATAGTGTTGAGGGGGGCAAACAAAGGCCCCAGCGTGTCGCACACCAAAAAGTCTGTTACGTATAAACACCTTGTCAACCTATCTGGCCTAGATGGATTGGCATGAGTGCAACGCTTTCAAACTTTCTTGGCCTGTTTTTCAAGGCTGGTTTTGTCGCCCTAATCTTCAACGAAGTGCGCGGAGTAATCTTGGCTGTGCCAGTGCTTTACGCTATGTATCAAGCGGGCGGATCGGCCATGGCGATCTGGTTGGGCATATGCTCGTTGGGCGGTATCGCACTGTCGGTGATTGTCCCGATCTTCGCTGCTAAGAAGCTGAAGAAAGTGGCTGAAACGCGCGGATTGATCCCCGTCACAGCCTAATCTGGCCTGGTACTCGCGGCTGGTTAGTCAGCGCGAAACTCTTTCGCCAACAATTCAAATTCATCGGCGCGGGGAGAATTCTTGCGCCAGATCAACGCAATTTCGCGGCTGGAATTGGTGGCCTTTAAGGGGCGGGCGATAACGTCTGTACCATCCAAAATACCCGCATCAATTGCCATCTTTGGCAACATCGTCAGCCCCAAATCATTGTCTACCATTTGCACCAAAGTGTGCAGGCTGGTGCCAATCATGGTGGCAGAGGCGCGCAATTCAGGGCGGTTACAGGCGGCCAAAGCATGTTCCTTCAGGCAGTGGCCATCCTCCAGCAGCAGCAAACGACCTTCATCGATCATGGATGACGAAATGGTCGCAGGAGGATCGCGCGGATCATCCCGGGGGAAACCAACATACAATTGATCCTGCCCAATCGTGGCCATTTCCACTTCGCCAGTGGCAAAGGGCAGGGCCAGCAACACACAATCGACCCGGCCATGGTGCAAAGATTCTACCGCATCAGCGCTGGTTTCTTCGCGCAGAAACAGTTTCAATTCCGGGCGTTCTTTACGCAGTCGAGGCAAAATACGCGGCAGCAAAAACGGCGCAATGGTTGGGATCACGCTCATGCGCACCGTGCCGGTTAAAGGCTTGCCCGATGCCTGAACCAGATCGCTCAACTCTTCAGCATCGCGCAAGATGCGATGGGCCTTATCCACCACTTGCTCGCCCAGAGAGGTAAAACGCACCACCCGGCGGCTGCGCTCCACCAAGGTTACCCCCAATAGCGATTCCAGCTCTCTTATCCCAGCTGACAGGGTCGATTGCGAAACATAGCTGGCTTCAGCAGCGCGCCCGAAATGGCCATGCTCATGCAGAGCTACCAAATATTGCAGTTGCTTGATGGTGGGCAAATAGGTCGACATCGTAGCCTATTCAGCCTTGGCCTGTTTGGGGTCAGCTTTGGTTTCGGCTTCATCTGAACCTTCACTGGCACCATCATCGCAAGCCTGCCCAGCATTATCCTCTGCCAAGCCTTCTTCCATGCTTGCTTGCATATCGTCGACATGGGTCATCAGCAGCTTGCCATCGCGCACGGCAAAGGCGAGCTTGCCTTCGACCAGCTCCAATGCGTCGCGGCCAAACACTTCATACCGCCAACCCTGCAAAATCGGCAGGTCGCGCAAGCCAGCCGCCAATGCCTCCATCTCGTCAGACTTAGTCAGTAAACGAGACGCCACATCAATTTCGCGCGAGCGAATTTTCAGCAGCAGCTTGAGTAGATCGGCGACCAAGGCACCTTCTTTGCCCAACGGAGCGCCGCGCTTCATTTTCTCGGGCATTTCTGATTTGGCCAGCGGTTCCGCCTTGTCCAGAACCCCCATCAAACGCTTGCCAATGTCATTGTCGCGCCATGCGCCCGACAGCCCGCGTACCTTGGCCAAATCAGCCTGTTTTTTCGGAGGATGGCTGGCAATGTCGGCCAAGGTCTCGTCCCGCATTATCCGGCCACGCGGAATGTCTTTGTGCTGGGCTTCGCTTTCGCGCCAAGCTGCCAAGCCCTTCAAACGGCCCAACACTTGCGGGTTGCGCCCTTGCGAGCGAATCCGTCGCCACGCCAAATCTGGATCGGTGATGTAATTTGACGGATTGGCCAATTTGTCCATTTCCGCATTGAGCCAAGCACCGCGCCCGGTTTTGACCAGTTTGTTCAGCATCATCGGAAATATCTTGGACAAATGGGTCACGTCGCCAATCGCATATTCGATTTGGCGATCGGTCAACGGGCGGCGGCTCCAATCAGTAAAGCGCGCGCCCTTATCCACGGTTATGCCGAGCCAGCTTTCCACCAGATTGGCATAGCCGATCTGTTCCGATTGACTGATCGCCATCATGGCGATTTGCGTGTCGAAAATAGGATGCGGTGTCTTGCCCGTCATGTTGACGATGATCTCAACATCCTGACCACCCGCATGGAAAACTTTCAGAACGTCAGGGTTTTCGCACATCAAATCCAGCAGCGGGGTTAGGTCGATCCCGTCCGCCAGCGGATCAACCGCGGCCGCTTCTTCCTCATTGGCGATCTGCACCAGGCACAGTTCAGGCCAATAGGTGTTTTCGCGCATGAATTCGGTGTCGATGGTGACAAATTCTGATTTGGAAAGGCGTTCGCACAATTCTGCCAGAGCGTCGGAGGTCGTAATCAGGTCATGAATTTTCATTATGGTCTTTTCTAAATGTCGGGCGGAGTACCGCCCACCGGCCCAAGGGCCAAATTGATGTTAGCCAGCTTTGTTCAAACTTGGAGGGTTCAAGCCCTCCGGTCAAACTCGCCTTGACAAATTCGTATGCTTGCCCTGTTAGCGCGCGCAACATTCAGCTAGAGCGACGCCAGCAAATGATAGCGCTACTGACAGCGCCACAACATACAAGCGCCTCTAGCGCTATAGCTGCGAAAATGGAAAGATTTTAGATGCACGCCTATCGTACCCACAACTGCGCACAGCTGACGGCGGAAAATGTCGGAGATTCAATCCGGCTTTCTGGTTGGATTCACCGCAAACGCGATCATGGCGGAGTGCTGTTCATTGATCTGCGCGATCATTACGGCATCACTCAGATTGTCGCGGATGAAGATTCGCCCGCTCTGCCAGTGTTGGAAAAGCTGCGCGCTGAAAGCGTGGTGACTATTGATGGTGATGTGAAGGCGCGTACCGACGGAACGGTCAATAACGACTTGCCAACCGGCGCTATCGAAGTGTTTGCGCGCACCATTACGGTGCAAAGCGCGGCTGCAGAACTGCCAATGCCGGTTGCAGGCGAGCAAGATTATCCTGAAGAAATCCGCCTGAAATATCGCTTCCTCGATCTGCGCCGCGAGACCATGCACCGCAACATTATGCTGCGCAGCCAAGTGATTACATCGCTGCGTAAACGCATGATCGATCAGGACTTTACCGAATTTCAGACACCGATCCTGACGGCATCCTCTCCCGAAGGTGCGCGCGATTTTCTGGTCCCCAGCCGGATGCATCCGAACAATTTTTATGCGTTGCCGCAGGCACCGCAGATGTTCAAGCAGATGCTGATGGTGTCTGGCTTTGACCGCTATTTCCAAATTGCGCCTTGTTTCCGCGATGAAGATTTGCGCGCCGACCGCAGTCTTGAATTCTATCAGCTCGATTTTGAGATGAGCTTTGTCACTCAGGAAGACGTATTCCAGGCGCTTGAGCCGGTGTTGGCTGGTGTTTTTGCCGAATTTGCCGATGGCAAGACGGTAACCGCCTCGGGCGATTTTCCGCGCATTCCCTATGCCGAAGCGATGCTGAAATATGGCTCTGATAAGCCCGATCTGCGCAACCCGCTAATTATCTCGGACGTGACCAGTCACTTTGAAAAGAGCGGCTTTGGCCTGTTTGAGAAAATTGTTGGCGGGGGCGGCGTTGTTCGCGTGGTTCCGGCACCTAAAACGAATGAGAAGAGCCGCAGGTTCTTTGATGACATGAACAATTGGGCGCGCTCAGAAGGTTTTGCCGGACTGGGCTATGTCACCCGCAAGGGCGGCGAATTTGGCGGGCCGATTGCCAAGAACCACGGCCCTGACTTAATGGCTCAGCTGTATGACGAGCTGGGACTTGGGCCAGACGATGGCTTGTTCTTCGCCGCGGGCAAGGAAAAGGACGCAGCTAAGCTGGCAGGTGCTGCCCGCACGCAAGTGGGCGAGCAATTGGGCTTGATCGAGGAAAATTGCTTCAAATTCTGCTGGATCGTCGATTTCCCAATGTTCGAATATGATGATGAAGCCAAAAAAATCGACTTCAGCCACAACCCGTTTTCCATGCCGCAAGGCGAGATGGAAGCGCTGGAGACGATGGACCCGCTCGACATCAAGGCGTGGCAATATGACATTGTCTGCAACGGTTATGAGCTGAGTTCGGGTGCGATCCGAAACCACCGTCCAGACATCATGTACAAGGCGTTTGAGCTCGCTGGATATGATAATGCGACAGTCGACAAGGAATTTGGCGGTATGATCGAAGCGTTCAAGCTGGGCGCGCCGCCGCATGGTGGTTCGGCCCCTGGCATTGACCGGATTGTCATGCTGTTGGCCGGCGAGGAAGCAATCCGCGAAGTGATCGCTTTCCCGATGAACCAAAAGGGCGAAGATCTAATGATGGGCGCGCCAAGCAAGGCGCAGCCCACTCAATTGCGCGAATTGATGCTGCGGACAATCGAAGCGCCCAAGAAAGAGGGTGCTGCGGAGAATCAGTAATTGCGTACCAAGCGCCATGCTTCTCGTGCATGATCGCGACTTATTGGCTCAACGCAGTATATGATGGTCGGCAGGAAAAAGGGCTAAGTGCCTTGTAACTTAGGGGAACTGGCATTAATATATGATAAGCAGGCAGCATCTTTGCGCAATAATCCAGAGATGTGCGAGCCCGCAAATATGTTCGCATAGGGGCCCGACAGGGCAACATTTTGCAAAGCGCCAAAGACATAGCTTTGCACCGGTGTATGATCCCCCCTTGCGCTCTTGCTCGCCGTTCATTAGGGCGAAAGGCAACTTACTAACCCCCGAAATTTAAGAGGGAACCAGAATGAGTGATACTCCTGATCGCGTACAGAAAATCGTCGTCGAACATCTCGGCGTAGAGGCTGACAAGGTTACGCAAGAAGCCAGCTTTATTGACGATCTGGGCGCAGACAGCCTCGACATTGTTGAGCTTGTGATGGCGTTCGAAGAAGAATTTGGCGTGGAAATCCCTGACGATGCAGCTGAGAAGATCGCGACCGTTGGCGATGCGACCAAATTCATCGAAGAGAACAAGGGTTAATCCCTTATCGCTTGTTCCGTTGCCCGAGTGACGGTTCACAACAGGCCCGAGCCCTTTCGCGGGCCGGGCCTGTGGCATTTTTGCGGAGAAAATAATGCGGCGTGTCGTTGTAACCGGACTGGGTCTTGTCACCCCTTTGGGAAGTGACGTTGAGACCAGTTGGCAGAACCTGATAGCTGGGAAAAGCGGCGCAGGCCCGATTACCCGCTTTGATGCCTCTGATCAGAAATGTCGGATTGCCTGCGAGGTAAAGCCTGCAGACCACGAATTTGGCTTTGATCCTGACAAACGTGTTGATCACAAGGTTCAACGCCAGGTCGATCCATTCATCATTTATGGCATCGATGCCGCAGGGCAAGCGCTGGAGCATGCCGGGCTGGAGAATATGACAGATGCGCAAAAGCTGCGCGCTGGTTGCTCCATCGGTTCGGGCATTGGCGGTCTGCCTGGTATCGAGCTGGAATCGATCAATCTGAAAGAACGCGGTCCGAGCCGGGTCTCACCGCACTTTGTCCACGGCCGTTTGATCAATCTGATTTCTGGCCAAGTATCGATCAAATATGGCATGATGGGGCCTAACCATGCCGTTGTGACAGCATGTTCGACAGGTGCGCATTCTATTGGTGATGCTGCGCGCATGATCAAGGATGACGATGCCGACATCATGCTGGCTGGCGGTGCAGAAGGCACTATCAACCCGCTGGGTGTGGCTGGATTTGCGCAAGCTCGTGCACTTAATATGAGCATGAATGACCGCCCAACCGAAGCCAGCCGCCCTTATGACAAGGACCGGGATGGTTTTGTCATGGGCGAGGGTGCCGGTGTTGTTGTTCTGGAAGAATATGAACATGCCAAGGCACGCGGCGCGACGATCTATGCCGAAGTGGTTGGCTATGGCCTTTCGGGCGATGCCTATCACGTGACCGCGCCCCATCCTGAGGGCAAAGGCGCTGAATTGTCGATGCGCATGGCTTTGAAAAAGGCGGGCATGACGGCTGGCGATATTGATTACGTCAACGCGCATGGCACCTCTACCATGGCTGACACGATTGAGCTGGCCGCAGTAAGACGTGTTCTTGGCGATGATTTGTCGGGCGCTTCGATGAGCTCGACCAAATCAGCGATCGGCCACTTGTTGGGCGGTGCTGGCGCGGTAGAGGCCATTTTCTGCATTCTGGCTATGCGGGATCAAATCGTTCCGCCTACGCTGAATCTGCATACACCCGATGAAGGCACCGAAGGCGTCGATCTGGTTCCTCTAAAGGCCAAGAAGCGCGAAGTGCGCACCGTGCTGAGCAACAGCTTCGGTTTTGGTGGCACCAATGCCTCGCTCATCATGAAGCAGGCTGACTGACTTTGAAGCGCGCTGGCTGCCTGATCGCGGCCATAGTCACCTTATTACTTGCCGCAGCGGTCGTGCTGCTGGGCGGTATGTTCGGCTCTGCCAGCATTCAGGAAGAAGCGCCTTTCATCATACCTGCTGGTTCCAGCCTGACAGCGGTGGCCAATAAGTTGGAGAGTGAAGGGCACATCACCTCTGCTGATGGTTTCTTGCTGCGGGCCAAATTGCTTGGCAGCAATGATCCTATTCAGGCCGGGGAATTTGCCCTTACGCCCCAGATGGATCAGAGCGACATTTTGGCGGCCTTTCAAAACGGCAATGTGATCCGCCGCTATGTCACTATCCCCGAAGGCATGCCTTCGGTGTTGGTGGTCGAGCGATTGATGGCTCAGGATTTGCTAACCGGGGACGTCGAACTGCCGGAAGAAGGCTCCGTTTTGCCAGACACGTATGATTTTGAACGCGGCGAAAGCAGGCAGGTGATGCTTGACCGGATGCAGGCTGCGATGACCGCATATTTGGCCAAGGCATGGGAAAAACGCAGCCCTGATGCGGCCATCAATTCCATTGAAGACGCGGTGATCCTTGCCTCGATCGTGGAAAAGGAAACCGGCCTGCCGGAAGAACGCGGAATGGTGGCGGGTGTGATGTCCAATCGTTTGCGTATTGGCATGCAATTGGGCGCAGATGCGACCACAATTTACCCCATCACCAAGGGTAAACCGCTGGGCCGCGAAATTCGAGTGTCCGAACTGCGCGATCCCAACCCCTACAATACGCGTGCCATCGCTGGCTTACCAATCGGTCCGATCACCAATCCTGGCCGCGAAGCGATCGCTGCTGTGCTCGACCCTGAAGAAACCGATGCGTTTTATTATGTGGCCGATGGCAGCGGTGGCCATGTGTTTGCTCGCACGCTGGAAGAACACAATGCCAATGTTCGCAAATGGCGTGAATTTCGGCGAGAGAACGGCATCTAAGGCGGTGGATGATGCGCCGCTGATCCTTACTGCGCAATTGCCCGCCGATCTGCACCGTTGGAGCACAAGGCTGCGCGATGCCCATTTCCCACCTGAACGCAATTATTTGGAAGCGCATGTCACGTTGTTCCACGCTTTACCGCCTCAATGTGCGGACGAAGCGGTTGATGTATGCAAACAATTGGCGGGCGAGTTGGCGCCTGTAGATGGACGTGTCATTGGTCTGATGCCGCTGGGCAAGGGCACGGCGATAAAATTGGAAAGCCGGGGGATATTGGATCTGCGTGATCATATTGCGGATCATTTTCATGGGCTTTTGACTGGCCAGGACCAGCACCGACCGCGCTTACACGTAACCATTCAAAACAAGGTGACGATTGAACAGGCCAAGGCTTTGCAAGACGATTTGGCCGATGCGGTAGAGCCGCGCAGCTTTGCCTTTAGGGGGCTTGCGCTGCACCATTATCGCGGCGGACCCTGGCAACTGATACGCGAGTTTACCTTTCGAGGGCGCGAAAAGGCTTAAACGGGTGTTGACCGCGCGCCAGCACGCCCCTAAATGCGCCGCCTTGCCCCTCGTAAAAAGAGCGATGGCAAATGGTATGGCGGAGTAGCTCAGGTGGTTAGAGCAGCGGAATCATAATCCGCGTGTCGGGGGTTCAAGTCCCTCCTCCGCTACCAAA
>Ga0209121_10006746_pt1 | contig 10008 bp, 5 predicted proteins | sample Cruoilmetagenom3_FD_187292 | JGI IMG/M metagenome (GOLD analysis project Ga0209121, IMG submission 187292) | Oil polluted marine microbial communities from Coal Oil Point, Santa Barbara, California, USA - Sample 3 (SPAdes) (version 2) | ecosystem: Environmental > Aquatic > Marine > Oil seeps ...
AAAACTCGTAATCGATGCCAAGCCCGCCACAGGTGCCGCCTCCCTGCAGGGTGGTGCCTCGTTTGCCACCCTCGTAATATTTTCGGTATCCTCCTTCCGAATGCACTTCTTTTTCCCAGGCAAGGATTTCCGTAAGTCGTTGCCAGGCATTGTCCGGTCCGAGAATTTGCAGCCGAGCCCAAAGATCATAAAACGTAAAGCCAAGGACCGCTCCACCATCCTGGACCTGGTAGCCCCAGTCCAGGTTCTCGGGAGCCCACCAACCCTGCCCGTACCATTCAATATTACGGCGGGTGGTTGCCCGCGGACCGAAGCGCCAGCGGTAGATATCGGCTCCTGAGGAAGTATCGCCTTTAATAATGCGTTTGCCGCTAATCCAGTCCATGATCTGCTGACCATGGCCCAGATTTGCCAAATCGTACCAGATGGCATCGAGATTAAGAAAAGTATAGCCGTAATCGTGCTTGTTATCATTTTTATCAATGCAGGCAATAAAGCGGCCGTCTTGTTCATTCCAGAAAAGGGGGTTTGCAGTTTCTTTCACCTGGCGGGCGTGTCGGCGCAACTGCTGCGGATCCAATTTCGTTGTCCCGAGGGGAATGTTCCAACCGGGATTTTGCTCAATTGCTTCTTCCATCTCGGCCATCGCGAGAGTGGCGGCGTAATACTGGTTGGTGGCATACAAATCATCCCACCCGAAAGGTAAGATATCCCAATAGTTGTTGCCTATACCATGGCCGGAGTTAAAAGTTAGTTTTCCGTTATCATCTTTGTGCCAACTGGGCAAGCCGTCCTGGCCGGGCCAGGGATTGCGGATGTGATTATATTCCAGACCACCCATTACGGTCTGCTGATAACGCAGGGCCAGACGCATCCGATTAATCTGACGGCGTAAGAAATCCAGATCGCCCGTCCAGTTAAAATAACGACAGGAAGCCAGGATAAAAATCGGATTGTTGATCGTGTGACGGGTATCATAAACCGTGAAGAAGGAATCGATTTCGAATGTAACCTCCGATTCTCCCGGCGCAAGCGAGATACGAATCCGTTTGATTTTACCCTGCCATTGAGGATGACGGTACATGGTCATAATGGAATGTTGATATTCGCGAGACAGCGGCGTTTTGTCGGGATAGAAATATACGCGGCGGTCGGAGCTGTAATCCGTATCGGTCTCGCGCAACCATTCAACATAGGGGACCGTGTGATGTAGAGAGGCGTCGGAACGCTTCCAGCGAAGTTGCAGATACGGCGAATCGAAAGCATTGAGACTATAGCCTTTGGGAGTCGTTATAGCGGGCGAAGGTCCGGTAGCTTCCAGATGCCAACTATTATTTTTAATTCCCAGGGATTTGACATTGTGCAGCTCCCAGAGAGAAGCAGCGGTTTCGCCGGTATATTCTTTCCTATTCCATGTACGGAGATGCCCGCCAATCCAGCCTCGCACGCTTTTCAGCGGTTGAAAGTGCCAGCCGACGGTTTTGCCTTTCACTCGGGCAAGATCCTTGTGGGATTGACCCCAGGAAGGGAAAGGCCAACCCAGGTCGTGGGCTTGGGAAAAATGCTGGTGACTTGAAACATAACCTTCATTATCTATATATATCTCAAGTAGGAAACGACGATGGATGTCTTGAATCTTTTCTTTCGAGCCCCGGGGACAGGCGTTGCCGAGCCAGATGTCGGCGGTCAGAAGGTACTCCTTATTAAACAGGACCATGCTGTTGCCAAGTCGATGATGAAAGTGATACCAGAGAAAGTGACTGAGCAATTGGGCTTGCTCAGGGTGATTGATAAAAGTAAAGCGGGGGAAATTGTCCGGAACATTTTTATTGAGTTGAGAGACAATATTGGTTTTCGTGGTGGACGACTTACTTTCATGCGCAGCTCGAGTCAGGGGAACCACCGAAAAAAAAGGGATCACACAACACAAAAGATGCAATTCATAATTCCTATTTCTCATAATGACGCTGCCCCGGTCGTAGTCATAGGTTTGTTTGGCTACTCCATTGATTCATAGGTTATGCTACTTGTGATTTCGTGTCAACGGTTACATCTTCGGCCAGGTCCTTCAGTTTCGCCTCCAGCATCCACAACTACTGATAACTCACAAACCGCTTGAATCGCTTCTACATATCCAGCATCGACGCATCTACCCAACGAACCTGAAGCTGAGCGCCTTGGTCTCGTGTATTCGCTTCTTTAACGAGATAGTCACCCACTTTTTTAGCAAACTCTAATACTTTATATTGATATAAAAGCAGATGTAGATTATAATATGTTAGTTTAGGCTTTAATAATGCAGTAAAAATGTCAAATTAGAGAAACAGAAGAATAGTGTGGCGCATCTTAACGAGCGGGCGATGTAATATTGTCATAAAGAAGTAGAGGAGTATGGTTATGGGCAAACAAAGAGGCTTTACCCTGATCGAGCTTCTTGTTGTAATTGCCATTATAGCAATATTGATGGCCATCTTGATGCCGGCTCTAAATCGGGCCAGAGAGCAGGGTAAACGTGCGGCTTGCCTTAGCAATGTCAAGCAGTTAACACTGGCATGGATTATGTACGCAGATGATAACGACGGCAAGATGGTTAGCGGTAATACAAGCACCGGCGGCCACAACAAAGATGGCACCTGTTGGGTATATTGGCCGGGTCGGAATGCCTCAGAAGAAGAACGAATAGAGGGTGTCCAGAAGGGATTGCTATTTCAATACTGTCCGAACTTAAATCTCTACAAGTGCCCGACCGGTGTGCGGGCAGAGGTGGTCACGTATGCTATAGTTGACGCTATGAATGGTCACGATGCGATACCCGGCGCTGATGGGCAGATACTTAAAAACAGGATTCAGATTCGCAAGCCGGGCCAGAGGGCTGTTTTTATCGATGAGGGTCGATTGAGTCCGTCGAGCTGGACGGTTTATTATGACCAGGAACAGTGGTGGGACGGGATTACGGTACGCCACGGCGATGGAACGAACTTCTCTTTTGCGGACGGGCACAGTGAATACTGGAAGTGGAAGGACCCACGCACCATAAAGTTCGCGCGAGGTGAAATAAGTGGTCAGTCTTCGGTGCCGGATAATCCGGATTTGTACAAAGTGCAGAAGGCTGTGTGGGGGAAATTAGGTTATACACCGAACCGTTAGCAAACATGGTTTTTTCTGCCTGTTGTGCTGTTGGAGGAAGGAGATGATGCCGATAAAATTACCCTGAGCAAATATAAATAAAGTATAGGTAGAGAATGTGGAAATTGTTATCGGTCGTTTTGGTGTGTAACCAAAGCATAATTCCTAACTATTTAATTTTTTTTGAAGGAGGACTATTATGTCTAATCCCATAAGGGACGCCTTACGGCGGAAATTGATTTTAGGACTGCTGGCGATGATGGTTTTATGTGTGAGTATGGCCCAGGGAGGTGCTTTTACGGAATCGCCCTGGACGAACGATGCTGATTCGGGTATCAGTGCGGATAAAGTCTATACCCACACGGCTAAGTTTATGGGCACTGAGGGAGAACCTTTTTATGCAGGTAACGGCGTGTGGTTCGAGGGTGATGAAAACAATCAGGGCGTTGACTGGAGTCTATCGAATATACCCCATATCTTTGGCGGACAGCATGGGACTAATGTGACCGGCAGCGGGGCTAATTTGCTGACGTTTTTTGTCTATGGTGACGATCCCGCGGGAATTGTGCATCCGATATTGGAACTGAGCAACCTGACGCCGGGACAGAAGTATATTCTCACACTTTACTCCAAGGGATGGGAAGCAAGCGGTCGCGTTATCGATATTACCGCCGACGATGATCCCGACGATCCGGGTTCTGCTATTCAAATCGATCAGGACCTGTACGGCGCGAGCAACGGGCTGCTTTTGAAGTATACTTATACGGCGCCTGGTTCGGGAAAGCTTACGTTAACTTTCGATGAATTAGGCGACAACGTGTCGTGGCATCATTATGCCTTCTCCAACGAAAAAGTCCGGCCGTATATCGGCGCGAGCATTGTTAATCCTGCTGATGGAGCGACAGATATGCCGCGGGATAATGTGGTGCTTAGCTGGACACCGGGAGACTATGCCGACACGCACGATGTGTACTTCGGAACCAGTTCCGACGATGTCTATGATGCAACCCCGACCGAGGATCCCGCTGGCGTCTATCTGGGCCGGCAAGACCCGAACACCCTTGCCCTCGATCGATTGGAACTGGGCAAGACCTACTATTGGCGTATCGATGACGTCAATGCGGCGCCCGACCACACCATCTTCAAAGGTAACATCTGGAGTTTTTCGGTTGAGTTATTAGCTTATCCAATTACTAATGTTATCGCTACGGCTTCCAGCAGCGAGCCGGGTAAAGAAACTGAAAATACCGTGAACGGTTCCGGACTTGATGACAGCGGTTTACTGCACGGCATCGGAAGCGTAGGAAATATGTGGCTGAGCGCCCGGGACGCAAATCAGCCGACCTGGATCGAATTTGAATTTGGCAAAGTTCACAAGCTCAACGAGATGTGGGTATGGAACTCGAACGATAGTCTGGAGACGGCGATTGGTTTGGGATTCAAAGATGTTATCATTGAGTATTCCACAGACGGCATCGATTTTACAACACTGGGCACGACGCATAAGTTTACTCAGGCACTCGGGATGGCAGACTACGCGCATGACACCACTATTGACATGGAAGGTGTGGCGGCAAAGTACGTCAGGCTTACAGCCAACAACAACTGGGGAGACATCCTGGTTCAATTCGGTCTCAGCGAGGTTCGCTTCTTCTTCATACCGGTCCAAGCAAGAAAGTCCAGCCCGGATTCAGGGGCAACAGATGTGGGTCTGGATCCGGTACTCGACTGGACGGCGGGAAGAGAGGCAGCCGGGCACGATGTGTACTTCAGCGATGACTTACAGGCGGTGATAGACGGTACTGCCCCTGTTACGACCGTGACCGAAACCAGCTTTGGTCCGTTAGACCTCGATTTGGGTAAAACTTACTATTGGCGGGTCGATGAGGTCAATGAGGCCGAGATTCCCACAACATGGCAAGGTGATATCTGGGACTTTAGCACGCAGGAGTATCTGGTTGTGGACGACTTTGAGGACTACGACACCGGCGAAAACCAGATATGGTACGCATGGAAAGATGGGCTTGGCTATGGCTCGGCAGATACTCCGCCTTATTATGCCGGTAACGGCACAGGTGCGGCGGTAGGTGACGAAACAACTCCTTCTTATTGTGAGGAAATAATAGTCCACGGCGGTGCCAAGTCGATGCCGGTGCTCTATGATAACAATAAGCAGGGCTTTTTCAACTATTCGGAGGTAGAGCTTACGTTGAGTTCTCCGCGTGACTGGACCGAGAAAGATGTTAACACGTTGACGATTTGGTTCAGGGGCAATTCGGACAATGCTGCTGAGCCGATGTATGTTGCTCTTAACGGCAGCGCGGTGGTCGCTCATGATAATCCTGATGCAGCACAGATATTTACCTGGACACAATGGAATATCGACCTGCAGGCGTTCGCAGACCTGGGAGTTGACCTGGCCAATGTCGATACGATTGCCATTGGTCTCGGTGATAAGAACAATCCACAGGCTGGCGGCTCAGGTAAAATGTACTTTGACGATATTGGTCTGTATCCTTCGCTACCAGAACCGGCACCGGCGGTTGGCACATTCTCTATCCATCCATGGACCGGCGATGGCGATTCCGGGATAAGCAGCAGTAAGACCTATACGCACACCGGAAAATTTAGCGGCGAAGGCACCGACGGTGAACCATTCTTCGCGGGCAACGGTGTATATTTCGAGCGCGATACAAATCGTTCTGGAACCAACTGGACACTGACCGGCGCTGCAAGCGTCTTCGACACAACGAACCCTGTCAACGTCACCGGTGACGGAGCGGCCCTTGCAAGAGGGTTCTTCTACGGTGACGAGGACAACAACCATCCCGTGCTTACCCTGACGGGTTTAGTGCCCAACACTGAGTATGTTATGACGTTTTATACGGTCGGATTCGGCGGGGCAGGAACCCGCTTTGTGGACATTACGCCCGGCGATAATCCGAGCAATCCGACGCGAGTTGATCAAAACGGCGCCGACTCCGGTAATGGACAACTCATCAAGTATACGTACACCGCTACCAGCACGGAAATGAGCTTTACGTTCGACGCTTTCAAAACAGCCGATTCGTGGCACCATTACGCTTTCTCGAATGAATTACACAACTTCCTTAATTAAGACAAGATTTAATAGTTAATTGCATGGTCGATACAGCAGATTTGTATTAGCTTGGGGGTTTATACCGATTTGGTATAGGCCCCCTTTTTAATTGACAATTGTTCCTGCGTAAGCGGGAAAGCACTGAATAGGGTAGTACTTGAGTCATCGGTTGCTTCTCGGTACAATAGTGTGACTCTATTGGTAAGTTCAGATCCGAGAAGAATCATGACTGATGTCACACGCATTTTGAACGCGATTGAGCAAGGAGACGAGAGGGCTGCTGATAGATTGCTTCCGTTAGTGTATGAGGAGCTGCGTCGCCTCGCCGCTCATAAGATGTCACACGAGCCTCCCGGCCAGAATATGACAGCCAAGCCGAAAAATCGCCCGATCGGACAGGCACTATCTAAAAAAGCCTCCAAGTTTGATTGATAGAGCCGCCCGGCAAACATAAAATCCAAGACAGCATTAACAGCTGGTTCGTATTTGGAAGAATCCTTTCATTTGGTGCTGTGTTTTATAAAAATCGATATTAAACGGCAGATGTTTTGTTAAGCATAATATGGCACCGGATGGCCCAATAATATAACAATATATATTGACATAAAGGGGATAAATCTGTTATAAATAATATTATAATGATCTGTTGATTTCTGGCCTCTTGGCGGACGATATTTGTATAGTTCATTGTAGATTTTGATTTTCTCATTCGCGGCCTATATTAGGTGTTGGAAGGAAGGGGGTAGTGTCAATTCGTTACACACTTGTTCTTGGCAAATAGTTATGAACAAACTAAAAGGATTTACCTTAATAGAACTGTTGGTGGTGATTGCCATTATTGCTTTATTGATGGCGATATTGATGCCAGCACTGAACACAGTTAGAGAGCAGGCAAGGACAATTGCTTGTAGGAATAACCTGCGTCAATACGGCTTGGCGGCGAGAATGTACTTAGACGATAATGACAGCCACTTTCCTGATCCATTTACTTGGCTCCATGCCGACGCCGGGGTAAGCGGCGCCTATCAACCGTGGGGGTGCGCATGGCACGATTCAAGCTATCTGGCTGACGGCACACTCTGGCCCTACCTGAAGGCAAAAGATGTCCATCTGTGTCCTACGTTCAAACGTCTTAGCAAGTACAACCAGTATCATTCCATTCTTAAATGTTCCATACCTGTTGACCCTCAATACAGTTACAGTATGAATGCCTGGCTGGGAGACTGGGGGGAGTTTGGGTCCCAACCGGGGGTTCTGAAAGAATCCGAAGTAAAGCACCCTGCACGTGTGTTTTTCTTCTCTGAGGAAAATATGTGGACTATTCCGGGCCTGACCCGGGCTGTGCTTAATGATAACTTTTTGGTCATCAGTTCTTCCGACTCTAGTGATTCCTTCGCTACCTACCATAATCCCCCGGGCGGAGACCTGGATAAAGGCTCAGCCAACGTGGTGTTTGTGGACGGGCATGCCGAATTGGTGTGTGTGGTGGTGGAAAACGCTGAAGACGGTTATAAATTAGCCTGGCCGAATTAATACGGCCTGGCCTGCGACTGAATATCGGGCTTTTGAAGAAAGGTGGTGGTATCAATGTTGTAATGTTCAATGCTTGTTGAAGACAACAGATGTTTTGGTGTGTAGACAAAGCATAATCCATCATTATTTAACTCTTTTTGAAGGAGGACTATTATGTATAAAAAATTGATTTGTTTAGCCTGTTTTGTTCTGGTGCTGGGCTTTGTCAGCAACGCTTCGGCTGAACTGGTCGGACACTGGAGGTTCGATGAGGGCTCCGGGACCACCGCCCATGACCAGAGTGGCAATGGAAACGACGGCACCCTCATTAATGACCCGGAGTGGGCAATTGGGATAATAAATGGTGCGCTGCAATTCGATGGAATTGATGATTACGTTAATTGCGGGAATGATCCGAGCCTCAACGTAACCGATGAAGTTACGATTGCAGCGTGGGTGAAATTAAACTCTGTTCCCCCAGCTTTTTCTGTTTTAATAGCTGGGAAATACAGTGCCTATTGGCTTGAGTGGCGAGATACCAAAGCACTATCCCTTTCAATGTTCATAAACGGAGCTTATAATGGGTCAGGACCAACAATTGATCTGGCAGACGGAGACTGGCATCATATTGCTTTGACTTACGACGGAACGCACAAAAAAGGATATCATAACAGACAAGAGGTCTTTTCTGAAGGAGCTTCAGGATCAATCGACGTGTCGGGCGTCAATTTTTTGGTGGGTGAAGGTCATCCCGCTGATGCTGGTTATAATGGATGTCCTGATGGCCTAATCGACGATGTACGAGTTTACAACCGGGCGCTGACACAGGAAGAGATTCAACTTATGATGCGTGGCAAGGGATATCCACTTGCCCTGGGTCCCGTCCCAGAGGATGGTGTCATCCATGAGAATACGTGGGTGAGCCTTGGCTGGCGGGCAGGAGATTTTGCGGTCTCGCACGATGTGTATTTAGGCGACAATTTTGACGATGTGAACGACGGCACCGGAGACACATTCCGGGGCAATCAGGACCTCGTGTATTTTGTTGCCGGCTTTCCCGGATACCCTTACCCGGACGGTCTTGTCCCGGGAACGACCTACTATTGGCGAATCGATGAGGTAAATGATGCGGATCCGAACAGTCCGTGGAAAGGCAATGTCTGGAGCTTCTGGGTTCCTCCCAAGAAGGCCTATGAACCGGTTCCCAATGACGGTGGTAAATTTATCGACACTGAAAACTTGATCTTGAACTGGACGCCCGGTTTCGGTGCAATATTGCATACCGTGTACTTTGGCGACGATTTTGACACTGTGGCTAATGCTACCGGGGGGCTGGCGCAGGGAATTGCAACCTACAACCCCGGGCCGATTGAATTAGAAAAAACGTATTTTTGGCGAGTCGATGAGTTCGATGCCGCCAATACGTATACAGGCGATGTCTGGAGCTTTACGACCGCAAAGGTCGGCGGCGGTATTCGAGCTGACTTCTATCACTGGAATGATCCCAGCGTTGGAGGCACAGGCAATCCAGGACCAGTGCAGCCCTTTACCACTTTTGTGATGACCCGCACAGATCCCCGGATCGACTTTAGCTGGGGTGGCGGCGAACCCGACCCGGCGGTCGGTGCTGACCAGTTCTCGGTCAGATGGACCGGTGAAGTCGAGGCGGCGTTTACCGAGACCTATACCTTCTACACCAACAGCGACGACGGCGCGCGACTCTGGATAAATGGCCAGCAGCTCATTGATGCATGGATAGAGCAGGGCACAACCGAGTACAGCGGAGAGATTGACCTGGTAGCCGGAAACACGTACAGCCTTGTCATGGAATATTACGAGAACGGCGGCGGCGCAGTAGCACAACTGCGCTGGTCCAGTCCGTCCACGCCAAAAGATTTCGTTCCGCAGGCTGCATTATCACCGCCGATTAAGGCCAGCAGTCCGAGTCCTTCCAATGGAGCGACCGGCACGAAAATGACACTGAATCTCATGTGGGGCGCAGGTGATTTCGCCGCTTCACATGAGGTGTACTTCGGCACCGATGCGAACGCCGTCACAAATGCCGACAAGTCCTCACCCGAGTACAAGGGCATTAAGGCGCTCGGCGACGAGAGCTATGATCCGGGCAAGCTCGCCTGGGCGTCGAGCTACTTCTGGCGTGTCGATGAAGTCAATGCTATCAATCCCGATAGTCCATGGGTCGGCAACCTCTGGACATTTACAACAGGTGATTTCCTCGTCATAGACGATTTCGAGGACTACGATGCCGG